>OBEQ011123212.1_pt1 | contig 21670 bp, 20 predicted proteins | sample 1670901 | NCBI WGS metagenome assembly OBEQ01 (sample SAMEA104232315, study PRJEB22302) | groundwater metagenome | biome: forest; feature: aquifer; material: groundwater | place: USA | collected 2011-08-07 | depth 5.4 m
ATCCTGGCCACGATCGTTGCTTTTGCAAAAATTTCTAAGCCGGCCACTTGGTCTCTATTGCCATATATCCTTTGGGTAAGCTTCGCAATGTATTTAAACTACTCAATTTGGGTATTGAATTAAAACGAAGGGAATATGGCTAGAATTTGGAATAAACACAAACAATCAAATACCCCTCTTAAAAGAAAGGTCTTCGTAGCACTATCAGGAGGCGTAGATTCGGCAGTTGCCGCTGCCCTCCTGGTGCAAGCAGGACACGACGTGGTCGGTGTTTTTATGCGTGAGTATGATCTTAGTCTTGCATTTCCGTTTGCAGAAGAAATACGGTGCACACAAACAGGAGATCGACAAAGCGCAATAGCCGTTGCTACGCATTTTGGGATACCATTCAGAGAATGGGATTTTCGGGCTTTGTATAAGAAAGAGGTAGTTGATTATCTTGTGCGAGAATATCGCGCAGGCCGTACACCAAACCCGGATATTATGTGCAATCAGAAAATAAAATTTGGCCGCTTTCTCGATCGAGCTCGGCGAGAAGGTGCAAATTGTATTGCTACTGGACATTATGCGAAAATTGCTAGTAGTCTAAGAGATAAAAAAAATTTTCAATTGTTAAAGGCAAAAGATAAAAATAAAGACCAAACATATTTTTTGTATACATTAACCCAAGAGCAGTTGCGATATACCCAGTTTCCAATCGGAGGATATACAAAACCTGAAGTGCGTAAGCTTGCTAAAAAATTTGGACTTCCAAATTGGGATCGCAAAGATAGCCAAGGAGTATGTTTTATCGGTAAACTGCCGATGAAGGAATTTTTAAAGACAAAAGTAAAACCCATGAATGGCCCTTTGCGTACTCTTGATGGAAAAGATATTGGAATTCATGAAGGCGCGTGGTATTATACGATCGGACAGAGACATGGAATCGGTTTTGGCGGTGGAAGTAAACAGTACTATGTGGTCGGAAAGGATATGAAAAAAAATATCGTTTTTGTCTCGGCGGGGGATAATACCCCTGCGCTTTACAAAAAAGAACTCCTCTTTACTGATGCTCATTGGGTTAGTGGTACATCACCCAAACTTCCCTTTATTTGTAGTGCACGAATCCGATACCGGCAATCTCTTGAAACAGCGATCATGTATCCGCGAGGCAGAGTTGATTTTAAAAAAGTACAGCGTGCGATAACTCCCGGACAAGCAGTTGTGTTTTATAAGGGAAGCGCATGTCTCGGCGGGGGAACTATTAAGTGAACATATTTTCTATGAACGCAAACGAAATTCGCCAAAAGTTTTTAGATTTTTTTAAAGAGCGAGGACATGCAGTCGTGTCTTCATCTTCTTTGATTCCCGACGATCCATCGGTATTATTGACGACAGCCGGTATGCAGCAGTTCAAGAAGTATTATACGGGCGAAGCGGATGCGATCAAGGATTTTGGATATCTCAGTACAGCCTCAGTACAGAAGAGTTTCCGTACTTCCGACATTGATGAAGTCGGTGATGAATCCCATCTTACGTTTTTTGAAATGCTTGGGAATTTTTCGTTTGGCGGGTATTTCAAGAAAGAGGCGATTCAATATGCGTATGACTTCATTACCAAAGTTATGAATCTTCCAATCTCCTATGTTACTGTTTTTGAAGGATCCCACGGTGTGGAAAAGGACGAGGGGTCAAAACAGATTTGGCGGGATTTGGGAGTCACTGATGTTCGAGAAGAGGGAATTAATGATGTATTTTGGGGTCCTACCGGCACTTCCGGACCCTGTGGTCCGACAACTGAGATTTATTGCAAGAATGTCCAAGGAAAAGATATCGAAATATGGAATATCGTTTTTAACGAGTTTTTTTATCCGGGAACTCGCGATGAGCTTCTTTCTGGATCAGATAAAAAATTGGAGCCTCTAAAAATCCCCGGTGTGGATACTGGCATGGGTTTAGAACGTCTCGCAATGATTTCTCAGGGTGTTTCTACCATATTTGAGACCGATTTATTTTCTGATCTCTTTGGTGCATTCCCTTCCTCTCTTGGAATCAGGGAGCATCGCATTATTGCGGATCATGCGCGAGCGGCATGCTTTCTCATTTCTGACGGCGTGCGGCCTTCCAATAAAGAGCGTGGATATGTACTGCGTCGCCTTCTACGTCGTATCGTGGTGTTTGAACATTTGGCTACTGAAGCAATGAATCTTTTTGCCTCTCTCGCTCCACTTATCGTCGGTGCGTATCATCACGCATATGGAGAGCTTCATCTTGCAACCATCCTCGATGAATGGGATAAAGAGAAGGCAAAATTTTTAAAGACTGTGAAACATGGCCTTAAGGAATTGGCAAAATGTCCAGCCATTGATGCGGCGACCGCTTTTAAATTGTACGAAAGCTATGGTCTGCCATATGAGATTATCAAAGAAGTGGGAGGGGATCGAGCAAAAAATCTTTCGCGTACGGAGTTTGAGAAAGAGTTTGCAAAGCATCAGGAGATATCACGTGCAGGACTAGAAAAAAAATTTGGTGGGCATGGGTTGCTTTTGGATACTGGTGAACTTAAAGCAAAAGATGAGACAGAACTGCAAATCGTGACACGATTACATACAACCACGCATATCCTTCAGCAAGCTCTGCGTGAGGTTCTTGGACCAGAAGTACATCAAGCAGGATCGGATATTACTGCCGAACGAACACGCTTTGATTTTACCTTTCATCGCAAAGTGACACCTGAGGAGATACTAAAAACCGAGGAAATGATAAACGAGGTTATTAAGCACGATCTTCCTGTTGCCTTTACTGAGCTGCCAAAAGAGGAAGCTGCCAAAACGGGGGCTTTATTCTTTTTTAAAGAGAAATATCCTGATATTGTAAAGGTGTATTATGTGGGAAGCAGTGTTCAAGATGCTTTTTCCAAAGAGTTTTGCGGGGGTCCTCATGTGACGCATACGGGTACGATTGGGAGAATAAAAATCCTTAAGGAAGAGGCTTGCAGTGCAGGAGTGAGACGTATTCGGGCTGTTTTGGCAGAGGGTCTTGCATAATTTTTTTATATTGCTATACTACATCTCACGTTTTCGAGTAAGTGAATAGATTGAGGTCCGAAGTCCTTCGGGCGTAATTATAATTATGGTTCAAAATTCTACACCAGGAAAAGACTTCCTGGAAGCTGATGGGGAGGTGTTTGAACTTCTTCCCTCTGCGAATTTTAGGATTCGGCTCGATAACGGCCACGAAATTCTTGGTCATCTTTCCGGTAAGATGAGAATGCACCGGATACGTCTTCTTCCCGGAGATCGCGTGAAGGTTGAAATGACACCATACGACCTCACAAAAGGACGCATAGTCCTTCGATATTAGATAAGATTACATATGAAAGTACGCGCATCAGTAAAACCCATGTGTCTCAAATGCCAGACGATTCGTCGCAAGAAGCGCGTGGTAGTTATTTGTGAGAATCCTAAACATAAACAACGACAAGGATAAGTTAGCCATGGCAGTTCGTATCGCAGGAGTTGTACTCCAAGCAAACAAACGTATTGAGTATGCCCTTCCAAAAATTTTTGGAGTGGGTCTTTCGGTTTCTCGAAAGGTTCTTGCCGACTTGGATATTGATATTGCAAAAAAAACAAAAGATCTTAGTGAATCAGAAGCTCACAAATTGCGTGAGCTTATTGAGAAGAATTATAAAGTGGAGGGGGATCTTCGGCGAGAAATAATGGGAAACATTAAGCATGAAAAAGATTTGGGTACATATCGCGGTTCACGTCATGCACGTCGCCTTCCGGTCAGGGGCCAAAAAACAAAAACGAATTCTCGTACAGTCCGAGGAAATGTGAGACGCACTATGATGTCTGGAAAACGTCAACTTACTAAGACCTAACTTACTCGAATGGCTGATTCAGAAAAAAAAGCAGCTGCGACACCGACTACTTCGGCAGCAGCAAAAAAAAGAAAGAAGCGCATCAAACACGTTCCAACCGGAGCTGTGCATATTCAAGCAACGTATAATAATACAATTATCACTTTTGCGGATATTGCCGGAAATGTGCTTGCATGGTCTAGCGCAGGTGTGTGTGGATTTAAAGGTCCAAAGAAGGCGACCCCGTATGCTGCATCTGTGATTGTGAAAGACGCAAGTGAAAAAGTAAAACCCTATGGTCTTACAGAGGTGGCAGTGTTTGTGAAGGGTATCGGGTCGGGACGTGAGGGAGCGATTCGCGCGCTCAACGCACATGGATTCACAGTAACTTCTATTAAAGATTTAACACCTATTCCACATAACGGTTGTCGACCTCGTAAGGTTCGCCGAGTGTAATTATTTTATATGGCACGAACAGCCGAAGCAAAATGTAGAGTCTGCAGACGAGCCGGAACAAAGCTTTTTTTGAGAGGTGAACGTTGTTTTACTCCCAAGTGTGCCATTGTGCGCAGAAACTATCCTCCGGGTGTGCAGGGTGCAAAAAAAGCGCGCCCTCGTTTAACCACGTTCGGTCTCCAACTTCGCGAAAAGCAGAAATGCCGACAATTATATCGCATTTCTGAAACGCAGATGGAAAATTATTTTGCCAAAGCAATTAGTAAAAAGGGAGATACTGGTGTGCTGATGCAGCAACTTTTGGAACGTCGTCTTGACAATCTAGTGTATCGTCTTGGTTGGTCGCGTTCACGTGACGAGGGGCGCCAGACTGTTGGACATGGTTTTATCCGTGTCAATAATAAAAAAGTTTCCATTCCTTCCTATGAAGTGAAAGTCGGCGATGTCATTTCTTTAAAAACTGACACTGAAAAGAATACCCATTTTGTTCAAGATATCTCTCCTCAGCTTGAAGGGCAAAAACTTCCAAGCTGGTTGATCTCAGAGAAGGGAACGTTTGTCGGTAAAGTTGTCGGTTTGCCTCAGGGCGACGACCTTCTTTCGCAATTTGACATGAAACTCATTGTTGAATTTTATTCACGCTAACAACGCAATAGCTTTTTCAATATGGAACAAATTTCTCTTCCTACAAAGGTACAGTATCAACAGGGCAGCAAACCTAATGAGACCATACTTACGATCGAACCACTATATCCTGGATATGGACTTACGATTGGTACTTCGATCCGTCGCGTATTACTTTCATCGCTTGCAGGCGGAGCGGTAGTTGCAGTTAAGGTAAAGGGCGTTCTGCATGAATTTTCCACCATTCCTTACGTAAAAGAGGATGTCGTTGATATTATTCTCAATTTAAAAAATCTTCGTTTTCGTATTCATACCGATGAAGAGGTGCGTTTGACTCTGCATGCGAAAGGGGAAAAAGAAGTTACAGCTGCCGATATCCAATCCACCAGCGATGTAGAAGTTGGGAATCCCGATGCGCTTATTTGTACGCTCACAAATAAAAATGCTCAGATTGAGATGGAGCTGTTTGTGCGTCGTTCTCGAGGATATCTTCCAACAGAAATGCGTAGTAAAGAAAAGCTCGAACTCGGCACGATTGCAATTGATGCCCTATTTACACCGATTCGTACCGTAGGCCTCAAAATTGAGAATGTCCGAGTGGGCCAAATGACAAATTACAATAAAGCGATTCTTACGATAGAAACCGACGGAAGCATTAGCGCTGAAGCTGCAGTACAGGAAGCGAGTAAAATCCTTGTTGATCATTTCAAACTTCTTACAGGAGGTACTGACGAGATAGCCGAAGGCAGAGATAGTCATTTTGTAGGTCCGGATGAGCTTTCCTCTCTTGTAGATGCTACCGGTGATCAGGATGCGGAAAGCGAAGATGAAGATGTACAGCCTAAAAAGAGAGGTCGTCCTAAAAAGGGTGGTGCAGAATAATGTATGCGACATCGAAAAAATAAAAAAACACTGGATCGGAAAGCAGGACCTCGACGGGCGCTTGTAAAAACACTTGCGGTTCAGTTTGTGATTTATGAAAAATTAACAACCACAGAAGAAAAAGCTCGCGTTTTACGTCCCTATGTAGAACGTCTTGTGACTAAAGGTAAAAATGCAATTGCAAAAAAGCAAAAACTTGCATCCGCGCGAGATATGGCCAGATTTCTTCCACTGGACAGTGCTGTTCGCAAAGTATTTGAAGTGCTTTCCCCCCGCTATACAGATCGAAAAGGGGGGTATACTCGTATCTTAAAACTGCACCCTCGAGCAGGCGACGCCGCGCGTATGGCGCGTATTGAGTTTGTATAGAATTTATATGAGAACAAAACATACAATAGATGTGTCCGGACAGTCATTGGGGCGTGTTGCTACTCGAATCGCAACGATCTTACGAGGTAAGCACAAACCGGAATTTGAGCCGCATATTGATTGTGGCGACGCTGTCCATGTGACTGGGATTAAAAATATCAAATTGACCGGTCGTAAACTTGAGCAAAAGGTGTACCATCATTACTCAGGATACCCCGGAGGATTGAAAACTGAAAAAATTTCAGCTGTGATGCAAAAAAAACCGACTGCTATACTATGGCGTGCAGTATATCAAATGCTTCCTCCAACTCGTTTGCGAAAAGGAATGATGAAGCGTCTTATTATTGAAGAACTTTCATAATCTTTATCTATGGTGAAATCTGATACGCTCAAGAAAAAAACAAAAGAAGAAGACCCCACCTTTATCCGAGCTACGGGAAGGCGCAAAGAAGCAGTTGCGCTTGTACGGCTTTCGGAAGGGACAGGTGCTATTGTAGTTAATGGAAAAGATTATAAAACCTATTTTCCTTTTTTTGAACTTCAAAAATCAGTCGAGGCGCCTTTGGTAATTACTGATAATCGCAACTCACTTGATGTTTCTGCCAAAGTGCTTGGCGGTGGAGTGCGCGGTCAAGCAGAAGCAATACGTCACGGGATCTCAAGAGCGCTCCTTATAAAAAACATTGATCTAAGAAAAACACTTCGTTCGGAAGGATTTCTTACCCGTGATCCTCGAGTCAAAGAGCGAAAAAAACCTGGACTCAAACGTGCGCGTCGTGCACCGCAGTTCTCAAAGCGATAAAAAAAGAGGCCCCCAGGAAGGAAGCCTACGCAACAATAGTTTATACAGTCTCGAGGACCTTTTCCCTGTTGGAGGGAATCGGTTTTTGTACAATGAGACTGTAAGCGCGGCTTGGATTGTTTTCTGGATTGTTTGTGCAACCCCCTTCTTGCACTCCTAATCCGTGCTAGTCCCCGTTGCCGCGTATCCGATCGGCTACTTTGTCGCCGTAGGCCGACGTGCGTGAGTTCGGACCAGTCATTTGATCCCACGCACTTGCTACTGTACCCTCTGTAGTACACTAGCATGCTTCATATTTTATAGTGTACGCTATTTTATGTGAATACTTTTCTGTGGATGAGTGAGTATCATTTTCTTATTCAGACGCAACTATTTGTTATACCAACGTAAAATCTTTTAGTATCATTTTTGTACTCATTAAATTTTTTACTCACCCTCTTGAATAAGAGGTTGTTTTTTGATATAATTATAAGAACAATGTAAACATACCTAGTATGGCTTTTAACAGACAACATATTGCGGTTGCTGAACTTGCTCCAAACGAACAGAAGCAGATACGGAATATGGATAAACAAACAGATGATATTTTTGCACTGCGCTGCGAGCTTGCATTTTTTTATGATCGATATGCAAAGTATTTACCATTCAAAACAAAGACAGTCAACCAAAAAGATGATACAACTCGAACTACTCATACGAGAGTTGGTATTGACCAGATCAGTAAACAAGTGCTCGCAGGGGTGAAACTTGAAGATTTACTTCCTCTTGATAAAATTCAACAAGAAATATCCGCTGAGGGGCTTTCACATTCTTCAGTGCAAGAAACATTGCGTCGTCTGCAACTCATCAAAGCGTTTGAGCATGCGTGTGCTGTTGCCAATGAGCTGCGCACAAAAGGAGGAGCATGGAAAGACGAGAAGCCCACTCCTGCAAAAAAAAGACTCCGCGAATATTATCGAACTCGATGGCATGAGTTAGGAGCTGCTGCTCAAGATATCGAGGCTCTCCGCGCGCAAGTGCAAGAAATCGAAACACTTCGTACGGCCGCTCAACAGGATCCCCAATTTTCCGGTGATCCCGAGCTTCTCCGCGCCATTGAAGATCAATATACAGCAGTATTTCAAAAAATTGAAAAAGAAATTTTAGAGAAGCCAGAAGCCTATGGATATGTGCTTGCACAGCAAATACGTCATACGAAAGAACTTTTTGATCAAAATGGTCGGATTGTTGAGACGCCGTATATTACCTCCCGCAAAGAACGTGTAAAATCAATCATTGCAAGCGGACGGCCCGTATTTATTCATGGCGAACTTGGTGCGGGAAAGACCGAATTCGCACGATATCTTGCACAGGAGCTTTCCGTTGCATATCTCGGGCGGTGGGAAAAAGAACATCCAAAGCCTACCGGTGATCCTGAAGCGTTCAAACATTGGCAGGCAGAACGGATACTTGCATCGGCTCCACTCATGATTGGCGGCTACAGAGATATTGAACCTGAGAAAATTACTGGATCGCGGACTGTACGTAGAAAAGAACCAGTAGCCCCTGAGGATCAGCTAAAAAAAATCAGAGAAGGATGGACAGAGTATGAGACACGATACGATACAGAAACGGCAGGACGTGGAGGAGATTTTGATGACATCAAATCAAAAAAGCTTGAGTCTACTGATAAGCGTCTCTATGAGGAGGCATATTTGCGTGCATTTGAAAACCCTGTAGAAGTCCTTACTATTTTAGGACCCCTTTTACAAGCTCAAAAAGAAGGACGTCCTTTTATTATAGATGAAATCAATGCTATTCCTCACCACGTTCTTATTATCATGAATGATTTGATGATGCGTCGTCCCGGCGAGCGGGTTACTCCGCAAATACCAGGCGCTGAAACCTATATTGTTCAGGAGGGATTCTGTGTGCTAGCAACCGGAAACTATCGTCCCGAAGAAGGCGGTACAATGTATGTCAAACGAGAGCCGCTTGATGCAGCATTTCTTTCTCGATGTGGCTTGGTTCGTTATGATTACCTTCCGGTTCCCAGCACCTTAGAACCTCGCGGCCTTTCTCCTGACAAGCAGCGGGAATTTCGTGCCGGTAATGAACTTTTCCAAATGATGGGTTTTCGCCTTCTGAATGAAGATCTCTCGCTCACGCTTCCAGAAAAAGGTTTGACTCAATTAAAGAGACTTGTACATGTAGCACGACAGCTTCAGAATGCTTTTTCTGGAATGGATGTAGATACATCATGGTACGCGCAGGTAGGCACAGCAAAAGTGAAACTACAAGAAGTCCTCAAAGAGAATGTTCTTTCTATCCGTCACCTTATACCGATTATAGATCAGTGGAAGAGAGAAGGATTTGTTCGCGACCTTGATGAATACCTTTTTCTGGATTATATCAGCCGTTCTGACGCCCGTCCGAATGAAAAACTTTACTTATATCAAATTCTCAAAGTACAAGGTGATTTCTTTCCTGATGCAAAAGGATGGCCTCCTCTTTCTGAAAGAAACAACATTCTTGCATTTGATAGTTTGAAGCAGATGTATGGACGAGATGCCGTAACTGGATTAAAAAAACCACTATCGGCAGCACGACCCTCTCTCCAAAGATATCCTTTGAAGCGAGTTATTGAAGAATTTTATGGTCCTTTCCCGGAGCGCACACAAGCACTCAAAGGAATTCGAATAAAAAAAGAGTTGCCACCGCAAGAAGAACCCGATACTGAAGGAGATCTTGAGCGCGACAGAACGATTGCCCGAATCAATATGATTGCCCAAACTCTTCACGATGAACACGGCATTGATCTGTGAACAGTGTCTATGCGCCCTTACTCTTCAGAATCTCATGGCATAAGAACCGCTCATCAAGATATTGGTGAACCTGAGGCAGCCTATGCGATGCGACGTGATGAACTTCACATACGCGTACGGTCGTATATTGATAATCTTAAAACACAAATCCAAGAAATTGCAGCCGCACACGGGGCTGCAAATCTTGATGAGCTGCTCACAACGAAGAAAAAACAGGTAGATCCCGCTACGCTCAAGCGAATTGAAAAGCTTGTCAGTGCATATCATGACGCGATTACAAAAGACGAGCTTCCGGGAGAAAAAGGCGTACAGCAATTATTTTTTAAAGCGTTTGAATGTGCAAAAAAGATTGAAGATGATGCCAAAAAAGATATCAGATTACTTAGTATTTTTTTAGGATATGTACGGTTAGGTTTCTTTGAAGAAGCCACAAAAGTTCAATCCTCTGTTCCAAGGCCTCACTTTCAAGATTTTGCAGATCAAGAGATTACCCAGCGTCTTATCGAACGTGGATGCTTGGAAGAGGCAGAGAAACGTACTCATCCGAATCTTAGCGTCCATTTATCTATGCAAATGAAAATTGCGAGCGTGTATGTTTCACGACACGACAAACGCGCTCTTGCAATGGTTGAGACACTACGAAAGAAAATATTTTTTGCAGTACAAGACCATGACCTAGAACATTCTATTGCCGGCAGAATGTATTCAGAAATCGCGATACTTGAAGCCGAGCTTGGTATTGATCCTGACCTTCTGTGCGAAGAAGCATTAAAGCTCGCACCTGACGATGCATATGCTTTGCAGAGCAGTATTAAGTCACTTACCCGTGTTGGAGCATTTGATCAAGCACGCAAGTATATCCCAGCGTATAAACCTCCGAGAAAAAACAAAAAGTTTCGCGAGGAAAATGGTGTGCGTAATGCTGGCATTGCAACACTTGCGATCCAGCAGGCAAAAGAAGGGCTTTTTTCAGATTCAATACATACAATCGGCGAGATTGTACATAATGAAAATGTTACGCAAAGAACTTTCTCAGAGATTGTAGGTATCGCATTGAAGGATGGAGATATTGACGGTGCTTTATCTGTTTATGAACATATTACTACACCACAACTCATGATTTCTGCGGGATGTGATATTATCGCGGCAAGTGGTGCTCGCAGGAAAGACGTAACATATCTGGTATCTCAAATAGAAGGCGTAATTAGCCAAGAGAAGAAGTTCAGCGAATCTATTGGGTCTTTGTGTACGCTGTTTCATGCCTGTAGAAAGGCAGGCATTGATACAGCACGCATGTATGTGACAATAAATAAATATGTCACTGATGCTGAACCGATTGAGAGAGTCATGTACCGATGCATCGTTGTACGGGAATTATATCCCTATATCACACACCCTGAATATTTATTAGACGATGAATATGCATTGTTTTTTAAAACGTATCAGGAAGCTCGAAAGGCTCCCGATCCTGCGTTACATGAATCGGACCTTGGAAATGTTCAGGAAGATATCGCAAAGACATATGCCGAGATCGGACAATTCACTGCTGCCGTGCAAGATGCCTCCAATATCAAGGAAAAGAAAAAGCGTTTTGACACGTTGCTTGCAATTGGAGAAATTCTGGCGAAAAAAGGTATTGATCCCTCAGTAGTTTTTGCCATGGCAGATAAACTGATTGATAAAACCGAAAAAGCTAGAGGGACTGTCAGTTCAAAGGCTATGGAAATAACACATGTTTCAGATCAGTTTATTGAATCTTTAGTACGAGCGGCCCAAGCATTTGGAGCTTATAACGAAGCATTAAGCCGCGACTCGTATGCATAGAGTATCTCAAAATTTCATTGAGTCTCAGATGGCGCAAACACCTCCGCCGCATGAATCCGCGTCTGGTGAAGGGGAAATTCCCCAAGAATTTCTCGAAATAGCAAGCGAAGCCCAGGGTTTTATTGATGACCATCATGAGTTATTTTGCGCCATTGCGGGTGATCGCTCTTTGCAATTTGAGATCGGCCCTTCTTTTTTTATCAATTTAAAAAGTGGCAGCATCTCTCTTTCTGTGTACCACTATATGCTCATGAAGGAGAAAGGGCTTTCGGAGTATCAGATGATTTGGGGTATTTGTCATGAGCTTGGTCATTTTTTTGATCTCAAAGAAGATCCTGAAAAACTGCTTGAACGTTTTACCTATATGCAAGATAAGGCAGCCGAACTTGTTCCTCAGGTAAAGGAGATTTGGCAAAAGCAATTTGGGAAACTTCCTGCATATCTTGATGAAAGAGTTTCAGTCGGTTCCAAAGGAAAGCGAAAGATTACTCAACTTCATCAGTTTTTATATGAGACTATTTTTCTACTCTATAATTGCCTTGATGATATGTATGTCAATGGAGGGATTGGGACGCGGAGTGCGATTTTTGACGAAGAAGGTTCGCAGGGTTTTGAAGTAGAGCGGCTCTATCGTGATTATCTCTTTGCGACAGACCCAAAAAAGCAAGGTGAGCCGCCGCGCGAATCACAAGCGGCTGATTACACTCGTCTTCCGATGAGTTATCAATTGGTGTATTCATTGATACGTAAAAGAATGGTTCCAAACCAAGCAATTCTCGTACGCCCTGAGGTGAGAGAAGCACTCTCTGGTTTCTCCGACAAGGTCGCAGAAGCTCAGGGACTTTCTTTAGAAGAAGAAGTTGATTCATTCACCAGCCTGAGTGAGCCGCGTGCCGCAAGCGCAGGATGGAGGACAGATCGTATCAAAGAGAGCGTTGAACCCGTTTTTTTAGAATTATTTTTTCAAGATCTTGAAAAAATGCAGATGTGTTCAGACAGAAAAAAATCAAAGAAGAATGGGCAGTGGGACCAGCTTGATGATAAGCCAGAACCTCTTGATCGGGAGGCAATAGAGGATTTCTTAAAACAGAAAGCGGCAAAAGAAGAAGAAATGGCCAAGGAGGACGAATTGGAACGTATGGCGCCAGACGAGCGTGCAGACGCAGCCCATGGCGCGGTTGATCGGGATATGTGCAGACGCTATAATGTACCACCTCGACTTGCACGGGAGTATCGAATGATTGAACACGCAATAGATCCGTACAAGCGAGAATTGGCAGAAGTGTTTGAAGAGATGATGCAGCAGGTTTCCGAACAGATTGAATCATTTTGGGTCGAAGGTTTTCGAACAGGAAGATTTAATGTCAGTCGATTTATAGATAAATATGCTCCAGAGCTTGGGCTTGGCGCGCATGATAGTATTCCATGGGATTCCTTGGATGTATACGATCAGCAGGAATTTATTTCGCACATAGAGATTCTTCCAAGGATTTTACGCTTGCGGCTTGATCTTGACGGTTCTGGCTCTATGGATACTAATCGAATCATTGCTGTGAAGCTCCTCTACACATTGTTTCAAGAAGCTGCTTCTACCTTTGAACAGACCTTTAATCTTCGTTTTAAACTTCAAAAACCCATTCATGTCGATACGGGTGTATGGATTTTTGGTTCTGTTGGTCGGAGTAAATGCATTAAGAATTTTTCCTATGGCAAGACGCTTCCCGACGAAGAGATTGCCGATCGTTTTCGCGCTCTTGGAGCGATTCATAACAAGTATGGCGGGACATGCGATGCAGAAAGTCTTTGGAAGATTGTCCGTACAATGGATGCAGAAACAAAAAGAGATCTTGCGGCTGGAACGGCAAAAGATTTATTATTTGAAGTTACTGATGGCGGCTCAAACGAGACGAGCATACAAGGCATGCGTTTTGTCAAAGGAGTTCCAAAGAAAGAAAAGATCCTATTTGGTAAGAAGAAAGTCGAGATTTTTCGTCAAGCAGCTCAAGATACTCGTAATGCAATAGATGCTTACGAGCGTGCAGGAGGTATTGCTCGGGCAGTCCAAGTGGGGACACCTAAGATTGACGAGATAGCAACCTTTGAAACGATCTGGGGTGCTGCCGGCAGGCGAGTAAAAAGCCCAAAAGACCTTGCGGGCGCAGTAAAAGAATTGCTTTCTGACGAACTGCGAAAGATTCAATTTCAAGTGCGTTCAGGCAAATAATCATACTCTATGCGACATATTGGATCAGGACAATCAGGCGAATTTGGTTCTACCGTTCCCAGAGCAAAAGAACCATCTGCGATGTCGGGCAAACAAGCAAGAGGACTTGATACTCTTCGACCTGTTTTGCGTACGCATGTGGAACATCTTATTGGGCAAATCAAGGAAATCAAAGCTGCACACAAGATATCATCAATAGAAGACTTGGCTGCACAAAGTACAGACAGTCCCAATACTGCATCACAAGAAGTACTTACGCGCCTTGCCGCCCTTCTTGAACAAGTCGATCTTGCCTTTAAAAATAACGATCTTTCTCAAGACAGTGAAAAAAAAATCAATTCACTTTTTCATTCTGCGATCGAAACAAGTGAGAAGATTACTGATTATGCAGAGTACATTGATGTTGTTAGCGATATTTTTTTTCAGGCACGCCGAGCAGGCGTTGAGATTGGAGAAGCTGAATATTGCACAGAATTGTATGATAATATTTCAAGTATGGGCGAAGGGTCTGTCAGGGAAAAATCAAAAGCACTTCTTGCATTGGCGCGTGCAGAGATACGAAAAGGGAACAATCCAGATGAGTTATTGAAGTCTGTGCACCAGTACACCACAACAATAGAAGATAATGATTATATTATCCGTCTTGAGTTGCTTGCAGATCTCGGAAGGACTGTCGCTTCATATAGCGACAAAGAAAAAGCTCTAGAATTTTTTCAAGAATCAAAAAAAATAATCATTGCAAATAATCCAACAGATGATGACCCGGATACAAAGTATCTTTGCTTTAGGGATTTAGCAGAAGAAATGGCAAAATGTGGTTTGTATAAAGAAGCAGAGTTGTTTGCCAAAGCCGTTCCAGACAATTATAGAGGGCAAACAAGCCTCGATGCTATTCGGTTGGAGATGGGTAGGATGGCAAATAAAAATAAAGACTATACCCAAGCAGAAGACATTGCTTCGCGCATCGAATCTGATAATTATAGAAACTCATTGTATCTAGGGATTGTTCTTTCTCACATCAATAGCGGGGATTTTACGAAAGCACAACAATATATACAGAAATTTTTTTTGGGTCTTCCCGACGTCTCGTACGAGGGGCTTGCGTATAGCCGTATAGCCTTGAAAAAAGCAGAACAGGGCATTGATATGTCTCATGAGTTAGCCCTTGCTGAAGGATGTTATAGTGAGTCTGACCGGCACTCATTTTCCCTCATTTCTGATTTTTCGATGCTTTATGCATTTCTTAGAGATTACGATAAAGCTCGTGAATATCTCGACAAGATTGCGAGTATCCCAGATAAAGCGCTTGGATTGGCAAAAATGGCAAGTGTTCAAGCAGGGCATGGTATTGATGTACTGCCACTCTTTGACGAGGCGGTAGATTTGTTTTTGCAGCAAGAGAGGGATAGTGATGGTCATATCAGTCACAAGGAAGATTTTTATGGTGATTTGTTCGCAGCTATGATACGGGCTGGACAGGGAGTGCATGCATTAGAGATAGTGCGCAATCAAATACGGGACAAGACTTTTCCTTATACGCACCAATTTGAGATAAAAAAAGTGAGGGAAGCAATGGTCCATGCTTTTTGCTTGAAGCAAGATTTTTCCAGCGCGCAAGAAGTGATAGAGTTTTGGAACAAGGATGGAGATTATTGGATTGATGACTCTTACGCAATCCTTGCGCGTGCTCAAGGCAACGCCGCGCTTATGATGATTCACATATGAGACCACATGTATCAGAATCACCCGAGCGTCCGGGAGTTCCTCCTTTTACTCCGCATGTGCGCGCATACGCGGAAAATCTCGTTACGCAAATACAGGACATCAAATCCGCGCATCACGCAAAATCTCTTGAAGAACTCCTATTGAAAAAAGATACGCTCCCAAGCGATGTTTTCACAAGAATCGCAAAGCTTGTTGATGAGCTTCATGCTGTGATGAAGCACAGGGAACTTCCTCAGGAAATCCGTGAACGCATGCGAAAGATGTTTGAAGCGGCGTTAGAAACAGGGAGTCATATTGCGATCATAGCAACACGGATCGATGTGCAGAGTGATATTGAATTACAAGCAACACGGATTGGTGTCGACCTCGGCGCAAGAATCCTTTCTCAGGAATGGAATAAGGCAATAACACAACTTCATGGAGATAATTTAAAAGAGAAAGGGGAAGGACATCTTGCAATTGCTCGTGCGCAGATAAAACGAGAACAGGATCCAAAGAAATCGATTGTTCGTGCGATAAAATATAAAGATGCCATAGCAAATTCGTGGGATATATTTGATATGTATATTGCTCTTGCAAAGGTTTTTTTTGATTGTGGGGATAAGCCCGCAGCCAAAGAAAATCTAACAGTAGCTAAAGATCTTTTTTTAGAGACATTCGCTGCAATCCTTCCATCTGTCCGAAAAGCCATGTTTAGGTCTTTAATAAAGGCATTTGGATATCTTGGTATGTACGATGAGACGGTGAATATCCTTTCAACTGATACGCTTACTGATGAAGAGAAAGCGAGCTTAGCAATGCCTGATAATAGGATTTTAGATACGCTTGTTAATGAAGCGCTAGAAAGGAAAAACTTTGCAGATGCACGGCGTATCATTGATTCTATAGCTGACATGAAGCAGAAAGGAGAAAGTCTTTTTTATCTTGGTAAAGCGTATCTAAAAGAAGGAAATATTGATCAAGCGGGAAAGTGCAGCCAAGAGTTGAGAGGTGATGAGTATGGGCCTTTTTTTGGTTTTAATGAGGAAGATCTCGAGGCTATGATCGCGCTAGAGAAAATAAAACGCCACATGGATGCTACACAAGAGTTACGGCGCGCTGAAAAACCCTTGCATATGTCGCTCGGCAAACAAGACTATCTTGACAAGATCAGATCACTTCTTGGACAGTGCTTTGCCTTTCAAGGTAGTATCCCGCACGCCAACGAGTTGATAAAAGATATATCAGAGCCCTCAGAACGTTTTCTTGCTCAAGCAAAAATTATCGGAATCCAGGCAAGAACAGATGTTGATGTGTCTAAGGGTGCGGAGAGTCTAATCCAAAATATTACAAAGAAGGTTACGTATGACTATACTATCGGGGAAATTTTGGCAGAAATTGTTCATGCGGGCTATGGTTCGCTCGCGATTCGTAGCCTCAAAGATGAAGTATCGGGAATGGACCAACATAATTTTGAATCTATTCTTCTGGATGTTATTCGAGCTTTTGGTGAATTAAAAGATTTTCAGAGTGCGAACATTTGTTTGGCAATGTATTCAGATGGCCCATCGTATAGTAAAGATGAGAGCTATAAGGTGCTTGCCACATATCAGGCACGTGCTGCGTTTGACGTATTAACACAACCATCCATCTCATGATTGCACCTCAACGAGTCGCAAAAAATACCATCATATCTCTCGGGTCGGCACTTGCTCAAAAGCTTGTTACGCTATTGTATTTTATCGCTGTTGCCAACTATTATGGACCGCAGGATCAGGGAGGCTACAGTAGTGCGCTTGCGTTTGCCACATTGATGGCGGTCTTTGTGGATTTAGGTATTTCTTCTGCTATGACGCGTGAAGTAGCGCGACAAAAGACCGGCAGTTCTGTCTTTGTCGGACAAATGTTTTTTTTGCGGATTGCAGCTTGCGTTTTTGTGTATCCGATGATTATCTTGGCGGCCCATGTCGCGCACTATCCGAAAGAAATCATATCCATGATTTATATTGCGGGAATCATCGCGCTTCTGGATACTTTCACAGTAGCTGCATGGTCTACGATCAGGGGATTCCAGAATTTGTTGTACGAATCAATCGGTGGTCTTGCAGGAGTGCTTGTTATGGTTGGTAGCGGATTTGGATTCATAGCGGCAGGGTTGCCGATCGTATCGCTTTTGTATTCTATTTTATTTGGAAGTATTGTTAATTTCTTTATATCGTTTTTTGTATTATTTTGTCGTTGTGGGTTTGTTATTTCCCTCCGACCATCAGTATCGTCATGCCGGCAACTTCTCACTCTTTCCCTTCCGTTCATAGGAGCTGCAATTTTTTCTCGCATTTACACATTTACTGACATGAGCCTTTTGCCGCTTTTGGCTTCTGCACACGCTGCGGGATGGTATGCTGCCGCCGCTAAAATTATGCTTGCATTAAATATCATACCAGCAGCATTTTCTTCAAGTTTGTATCCGGCGATCAGTGCTTCGTATATTGATGCTAAAGAAAGAGTCGGTTTTTTATGTTCTCGCGGCATTGCGTATTTGATGATGCTAGCACTTCCTCTTGGGACAGGGATATTGTTACTCTCAGGACATATAGTGCTTTTTGTATATAAAGAAGCATATACGCCGACAATATACGTATGGCAGCTTCTTGTCCCTGGGATTATCGCCGGATTTTTGATGTTTCCGCTTGGTGCTTTGCTAGCCGGAATAAATCGACAAGGCGTCAATACAGCTATTTTTGCGCTTGCAGCGCTTTTAAACGTGACTTCAAATTTTCTTTTAATACCTTTATTCGCTGAACGAGGAGCAGCGATCAGCGCATCTGCAACATATCTTTTGATTTTTTTCGCCAGTTTATATTTTTGTTGGCCATATATCAGACCGCATACTCAATATCTTGGCAGCATGTTCGTTAAAATATGTATGGCGAGTGTTGCAATGGGGGTATGTATTTTTTTCCTGCGAGATACTATCCACATAATTTTTACAGTCTTGGCAGGGATCATAGTGTACACCTTGACTGCATTTTTATTTCGAGTGATGAATATTCGAGAATTTCGTAGTTTTTTTATCACAGCGCGAAAATGAAAAAAACACTTCTTGTAACACTTGATTTTTATCCTGCACTTGGCGGCGTTTCAAATTATTGGATTGCTCTTAGTGAGCAGATGCCTTCCCATCAATGGGTTGTCCTTGCCTCTCCTATTATTACGCCCGACATAAAAGAACTTGGGAGTGCATATCAGATATATCGATATCCCTTTTACTCATCGAGGATGTGGCCTCGATGGCTTCCATTGATATTTGCTCTTGTATGGGTAATCCTTCGAGAACGTCCAAAAGCAGTCATTGCAGCTCAGGTGTTACCCGTTGGTACAGCCGTTTCTTTTATTTCTTGGATTTTTGGAATTCCATACATTGTATCAACGCATGGCATGGATGTTACTATGCCTTTCAGGGATTCGGGCAAAAGGAATCTATGCAAAAAAATATTTTCAAAAGCAAAAACTATTATTACAGTGAGTCGTTATACAGCAAAAAAAATTAAAGAATATGGCGTGAAAGAATCAAAGATTCAGTTTGTGTACCCGTGTCCTGCCATCGTACCAAAAGAGTCCTCAGTTCCATTTCCTTCTTCTTCAAAGGAATCTATTATTCTTACGGTAGGGAGATTGGTGCAGCGCAAGGGCCATGAATATGTTATTGATGCGATTCCTGGATTAAAAGAGTACGATCCACCGATTCAATACGTGGTGGTAGGTGATGGGCCTCAAAAAGAAAATCTTATCAGATATGCAAAAGAACGTGGCGTAGCAGATAGGGTTCTTTTTACGGGATCACTTCCTGACATGAGTGTTGCACAGTGGTATAAGAAGTGCGATATTTTTATCATGACTCCCTACGAGATCGATGGAGATTTGGAAGGTTTTGGGATTGTATATCTTGAAGCGAATTCATTTGGCAAAGCAGTGATCGGAACAAGAACAGGCGGAGTACAAGATGCGGTTCTCGATGGAGTTACCGGTATTCTTGTTGAGTCTCAAGATGTGAGTGCGATACGTGAAGCGATAGTCAATTTGCTTTCTAATAAATTGCTCTCTCAACGTCTTGGCGAGCAAGGAAAGAAACGTGTCAAAAAAGAATTTCAATGGAGTGTGCAGGCAGAGAAATTACAAAATATTATCAGTGAGATATGATTTCTGTCATTATCCCTGTTTATAATAGCGTAAAAAATATGATCGAAACTCTCGATGCAGTTTTTGCGCAAACGTATAAAGATATTGAAGTGGTCGTAGTCAATGATGGCTCTACTGATGATATCGGAAGAGTTGTCGCGCCATATCTCGACAGAATTAACTATAGTACGCAAGAACGAAAAGGGAGATGCTCAGCCCGTAATACTGGTTTTGCCGAATCGCAAGGAGAATTTGTTATCTTTCTAGACGCTGCTGCTGTTATGCGCCCTTCTATGCTTGCCAATCTTTTCGATGTGCTAGAAGAAAACTCTGACTGTTCCTTTGCATATTCATCTTTCAAATGGGGATGGAAGGCATTTCCAAGTTTTCCCTATGATACAGAGCGTCTCAAAAAAATGAATTATATTCATACGTCTGCACTGATACGGCGGGAGCATTTTTCAGGGTTTGATGAAAAAATTGAAAAATTTAATGATTGGGACCTTTGGCTTACCATGATGGAGCAGGGGCATACGGGCGTGTATGTGCCTGAAGTACTTTTTACGGTAAAATCTCACGGAGCGACTGTCAGTGCATGGCTACCGGCATTGATGTACAAGATTCCTTGGAGGAAGTTTGGTATCCGCATTGCCGCGATCGAGAAATATGAGAAGTGGAAACAAATTGTGATGGAAAAGCATTGCTTGCTTTGAATCTACACTGTTTACAAAGGTATAGCATCATTGAGTAGATATTTTCCAATGGAGGTCCGTATGAGTTTCTCGCAATAAGCGCCACAGCCGAGTTTTTCGCCGATATCTCGAGCAAGGGCGCGAATGTATGTACCGCTTGATACGTTTACACGGATAGTGAGGAGTGGCCATGCATATTCGAGCAGATCAATTTTTGAAATGGTAATTTGTTTTGGTGTAAGATCTGGGACTATACCTTGCCGTGCGAGTTCATACGCTTTTTTGCCTTTGATTTTTTTTGCAGAGAAAGCAGGCGGGAGTTGGTCGTGTGTACCAAGACATTCATTAACAACGTTTTGAACCTTCAATGGCAAAACCGGTTTAGCCATTGAAATACTCTTGATTTGACCTGTGAGATCATCAGTGGTGCTACGCGCGCCGAGGCGAATCACTGCCTCGTACGTCTTATCCATTGTAAGAAATTCGGTTTGTCGTTTTGTTGTCTCACGCCCTATAAGAATAATCAGAAGACCCTCCGCAAAAGGATCAAGTGTTCCTGCATGTCCAACTCGTTGTATGCCAGTAAGACGCCTGATCTGGGCGACAATATCATGCGATGTCGGTCCGACTGGTTTATGAACAAGCAGGATGCCGTCTTGAGGTATTGAAATCATACGCGTATACTGTATGTATTCTGCTATCGATATATTTTATGGAACCATTAAAACTATCAGTTATCATCGTTTCTTGGAATGTGAAAGCATTACTTGAACGATGCTTGCGATCAATCCAAGAGAAGATGTCGTCTCGTCTATCGTATGAAGTAATTGTGATAGACAATGCTTCCCATGATGATACTCCTGATATGGTACGTTCATCCTTCAAGGGTGTAAAGCTTATTGCAAATAAAGAGAATCGTGGATTTGGCGCGGCATGTAATCAGGGGATAGTGGAATCGAAAGGGCAATATGTCGTATTTCTCAATCCTGATACAGAACTGCAAGATTATACACTTGAACGCTTGACCGATTATTTAGACGCTCATCCGGATGTTGGTGTCGTTGGTCCTCGTATCGTAGGAGGGGACGGCAAAGTACAGCCTTCTGTTCGTGGATTTCCGACACCTCTTGTGAGCTTTTTGATTTTTCTTAAGCTCGATCGTGTACTAAAATTTCTACCTTTTGTCCGGAGGTATTATTGTCTTGACTTTGATTATTCCCTCACGCAGGAGGTTGACCAACCAATGGGCGCATGTCTGATGATAAG
>OBEQ011690733.1_pt1 | contig 21668 bp, 24 predicted proteins | sample 1670901 | NCBI WGS metagenome assembly OBEQ01 (sample SAMEA104232315, study PRJEB22302) | groundwater metagenome | biome: forest; feature: aquifer; material: groundwater | place: USA | collected 2011-08-07 | depth 5.4 m
CTTCGCATCTTTGCACTCGCGCGCAAGAGTGCGAAGAAGCTGTTCATCAGATTCAAGCATGAAAGTTCATGCAAAATAAGCAAAACTACTACTTGAGACTTTCGGTCAAAAACCTAGAAACTTTCATGGACTGCTATAATCCAAATTAATTCGTGGCGGAAGCCGGTGCTACCTTGGCGCCGCTGGCTTCAAAACTACCGCAATTAGGGTGGAACACAACCTGCACTGTTACACTATCCGCTGTCTTGCTAAGCGTCCTAATCGCAAGGTCTCTTCTGAAATCAAAAAAGGTCTTGCCGACTGGCACGGCGTATATGTTCGGGATGTCAGGGTATATGTCACTTGTATCATATGGCGGGAACATAACGAGAAGGGTATCAGCCACATTCTCGCTTCCAAGCAGATTAGTGGTGTGCTTATACCCGCTCATGTATATTACCGGCCCGTCATAAACATTTGTCCATGAGCCGAAGCCGTGGTCGTATCCAGTATCTGTCCTGAACTCCAAATAATAATTCAGCTGATTTCCGGAAGAATTATCCACTTCAACAGGAATCTTCAGTGCGGCTATCCCGCTTGTTTTTCCCAATGCGCTAAGAGTATAAATTCCGTTGCTCGTGATTGTCTGAACTTTGTTCTGCAACCAACCGAATTTTTCTTGGTGTGCTGAATTAAAGCTTCCTAAAACCTGAATAGGACCGCTTCCGTAGACCGGATTCATTGGGTCCAAAACAGCGTGGTAGCCTACATGGCCGCCGCATTGCTGGTAATCTGCATCTGTTGAAAATGCCGCTATACTGCATTCTCCTGATGAGTTTGCTTTCGCGTTGCCGCTATGTTGTGCACCCAAACCGTGGCCAAGCTCGTGCTTCAAAATGTCGGCTCCTTCGGCCAGTTCTGAAGAGTCGAAATATGAAGGCTCAAGCAATATTTGCCTGATTTTATGGACACCTATTGTTTTTGTGTAAATAGTGCCTTTTCCAATTGTCGCACAGGCTATGGTGCCTAGGCAATTTCCCGGTACTCTTTCATCTATCATAATAATTGTTGAATAATCCTTTAGTCTAGCGCCTAATTGAGAATCCAAATAGCTAATAATGTCCGCGCCCTTCACCCCTACTGTTCCGTCACTAAAATAGACGTCTCTAGCTTCTGTAGAGCCAACGATTTCAAATTCAAACTGCGCCGGGCTTGTTGCGGCAAAGTATTTGCTCACTTCGCTTGTGATTTCTGGTAGTTTGTTGATGCGGGTTTGTTCTTTTCCGGGTGCATGGCTGTAAACTATGATTGCTTTTTGGAGGCCGATGTTGTCGTTCGCGGGCGGGGTTGCGGTGCTTTTGAGTGAGATGCCCCTGTTTTGGGCGCTCTGCATGATGATGTAACTGTTGTCTGTTTCGCCGATTGCGATGCCGTCAATCTGCATGCGCGCTCCGGAGGTTTCGGGCAGGCGTGAAGCGTCAGAGGTGCTGAGGTTGTATGTTTTTGTGCCTGTGGTGAGCTTGTACAGGTTCTCGTTGCCGAATTCGCCTTCTTTGTGTTTGCCTACATCCGCCCATACCTCGATGTTGCCTGTTACCGAGATTTCTTTTTCGATTTCATCCCCCAGCGCCTGCGCGATTGCTGGAGAAAATTTCCCTATAATGGAATTGTTCATGAACTCCCCAACGCTTCCCGTGTGCGCGAGCAGGAGCATTGCAAGCTTGCGCTCCCGCGCCTTTGCAATCAACCCCGCATCAAGCTGCACCTGGCCTGTAGAAAGTGTTTTTACTCCGGAATCATTCCCGGCCATGCCAATAAGCTCTTGTGTAAGCTCGGCGGCTTTCTGGCCGGCTTCTGTTTGTATTGCCACAGGGATGCTGCTCTTCTTGACAGGCTTTGCAGACCCTGCCGAGTTTGCCTTGAGCGCTTGCAGGGCTGCAACAGCTTCGCTGTAGCCTTCGCAGATGTTGGGTTGCTTGATTATTTCCCGCCTTGGCGCGGGAGTGAAGGAGTTGCATGCGCCCTCACTGCACCCTGCGGGGCATGAGAGCCTGAAAGAGTCTGGCGCGCGGGTTTGGGGGTTGATGAAGTTCTCTATGACCCCTTCCTGCACGCGCCCCGACTGGAGCCTTGTTGAATAGCATGTGTCTTCCGCGATTTTCACGCCGTTTGAGTATATTTCCCCTTTCTTGCCCGTGAATATCCCCTGGTCAGTGTCAGTAAATCCGCCCATGTCATCAAGTGCCATGTTGTCCCTGTACTTTGGCATGGCGGGAGTCGCGATTATCGGGTTTGGCCTGCTTGGTATTGGATTTGCGCCTGTTGGTTTTGTGCCCGCAGTGTCCGAGCGCGGCTTTACCGTGCTAAGGCCGGCTGCTTTGCTGCCTTTATTCCCTGAAGCGCTAAGAACTGCAAGGCCGGTCGCTGCGCCTTCCCCATCCGCGCCGCCAATTTCAGATATGATGCCGCTAATCCATGAATCGAGCGATACCGGACCGACTTGGCTGGAAGATGGGCTTGAACAGTCAATGGGGCATGAAATCGCGCTCTCACTTATGGTACAAATTTTGTCCCCGCAAACCTCGGCCTGCGCCCTCGCCGCGGATGAATTGCTGCTAGCTGAAACGCTTGCCTGAGCTTGGCTTGCAACATTTTTTGTGGTGCCAGTGCTCGCTGTGTTTTTCGAAGAAGAACCGCTTGGCGAAGCAAAAGGACTTTGCGAAACCTGAGGACCAGAGCCGCCCGAATTAACCGGTGCACTCGCCGGAGGAACTGGCGATGCAGAAGGACTCTGGCTTACCTGTGCTGGGAATGGGTTGCTCACAGGCGCCGGTGCCTGTGAAGGTGAAGGGCTTTGCGAAGGGGCTGTGCTCGATGAAGCGCTTGGGCTTTGTGACGGCTGCTCCGGCGAAGGTGATGGGCCCTGGCTTTCCTGTGTTTGCCCCTGTTCAGGCTCGGGCGAGGAGCTGGCTGAAGTTGCTGAATTGACCTTGGAAACAGCCTGCGCTTGCGCATTCTGGCTTGGCGATTGTGAAGGTGAAGCGCTTGGCTGCCCGGCTGCTTGTGCAGCTGGCGCGTCTTGCTGCGCAGTGGAAGCGGGGACAGTTATTGTTGCATGGGAAGAGCTTGGGGACATGCCCGGGCTTGAAGAGCCATTCGGAGAAGGTGATGAAGAGCTATCCCCGATAGCCAAGAGGCTGTTGAAGGCGATGAGAACCATCGCAAGTGAAAGCCATGCCAGGTTTTTGCGCATAAATCACCTTGACCGAAATTCCCAATAATAATTAATGTATGTGGCCCAACTTTCTACATATACCCCGCTTTGGGGCATTATTAAGCTATGCTTGCGTTCACTAGAAACAGTTAATTCGTTTTATTAATGTATAAATTAGGTGATTTAACATACACACTGAGTTTTTAATAACAAGTAACTGCTTATCTATAGAGGGTGAATATATGGGGTTGGCTTTAGGGGCAAATGCAGAAACACCTGCACGCCGCGCCGGCAGGGGCCGCCGGCAAGGCATTGGCGGATTTTTGGGAATTGCCAGGTTTTTAACCCCTTTACACCAAGAGAATATAGCATTGCATTCACTGGTTTTCAGGCCGGATTCTCATTCCAAAGGGCGATAAAGGCGGGCGGAAAAATGAACCAAACCCTAATGCTGATGAAACTCAACGGCAACGGCGCCCCGACACAGGAAAAAATAATCCGACTTTTAGATGAGAAGTGGCCCCTCACGACAAAAGAGATACACAAGGAAATAATCAAAGGCGGCACTGAAATAACCTACCAGGGAGTCCACAAAATAATCCTTGCCCTAATTGACGCCAACATCCTCACAAAAAGCGGGAACGCATTCGAACTGAGCGCCGTATGGATATCCGGCATGAAAAAATATTTCGCCGAAATGGAAGAAAAGCACCAGGGAACCCTCGGAAAATACGAGTTCCTGCCCGGAAAAGATGAAACAATCTGGAAATTCACTGATTTTAGCACAATGGTTCTCACGCTCGCAAAAATCTTTATGGGCAAAAAACTGGTCGGAAAAGCGAGCCCCATAGGGATAGGCATACTAAGGCACGGATTCTTCCCGCTCGATTTTAGTTTCTATGATTTCGACCTGCTACTGAAAATGATTTCATATAACAATGGCGGCTATGCGGTTATCGAAAAAGACACGCCATTTGACAGATGGATTACAAGCCAATATATGAAAGCTGGTTTTCTGGGAACAAAATACGGCGTAAAAGAGCTGAACCTGAAAAAAGACCTTGTAATTCACGGCGAACACTACGTCGAAATAACATATTCACAGGATACCTTAGAATTTCTGGACAAGTTTTTTGAGGAGACAAAAGGCCTTGAAGGGCTATACCAAAACTTCCTCAAAAAAAGAACCCACGGCAAGCTCGACATAACCGTGAAAATAACCCACAACCCGGAACTCGCGCAGTTCATGAAAAACCAGATGGTCGAGAAATACTTCGGGGGCGGGGAGAAATGAACTCAACCGAACTCCTCTCCCTCGACCCGAAAACCAAGAGCTCGAAGGAGTTGATAATCCGCACCCTCGGAAACCACTGGCCGCTCTCTGTCAAGGAAATCCACAGCAGCCTTGTCCGGGAACAGGGATTCAACGGGACATACCAAGCCACCCATAAAGGCATGCATGAGCTTGAGGGGCAGCAGATACTCAAAAAAGAAGGCAAGAAATACAGACTAAGCCAGGAATGGATAGAGAAATCAAGGAACTATTTCGATTCGCTCAGCATCGCCTATGAGAAAAAAGAATATTTTGTGGACGGCGAAAAGACGATAATGTTTGACAATTACACCGACTTTGCCCTAACGCTTGGCAACATGTTCAATTCCAAAAAGCTCGTCGGTCCGAAATACACCGAAACATACGCGATGAGCAGGCACCTTTTCTGGCCGCTCAAATTCAGCTTCAAGGATTTCGAGCTGTGCATAAGCGTCGGACTAAACGCAAAGCCGCACATCATATGCAGATACGACACCCCCTTTGACAGGCTGATAAAGAAATACTACGAAATCGCCAAATGGCCCAAAGCCGCCATAGGGGCAGGCTTTGAAATAGAGGAGGACATAATAGTGCAGGGGCACACAATTGTGCAGATAAAATACTCCGAAAAAACAAGGAAAACACTCGATTCAATCTACGAAAAGGTGCACAACTTCCACGACCTCTTCTCGCAATACCTGAAAAACAACACCAATCAAATGGAAATTGAAATGAAAATAACTCAAAATCCCCAAGTGGCAGGAATTATAATGCAAAATATAAAAAATTACATGGAGGGGGCAAAATGAACGCCTCTTTATTGCTAAAATTCAATGCCAACGCCAGCTCCAAGGAAAGAGTGGTGAATATTCTCTCAGAAGCATGGCCACTGACCGGAAAGCAGGTGCACGAAAGGCTGACAAGGGAATATTCCCAAAAAATAAGCTACCAAGGAACACATAAGCTTCTGGCTGAGTTGATGGAAGAGGGAATAGTTGAAAAGGATGATTCAAAATACCGGCTCGACAAGCAATGGCTCGACAATACCAAAAAATTTTTTGAACAGGCACATAAAAGATATGAAAGCTCAGCAAAATCAGAAACAATAAAACCGCCAAATGACGAACCTGCAATAATAGAGTTCAACAATTTCAGTAAAGCGGTGGTGTGGCTTGCTGAGACCTTAGGTTCCAAAACACTGCGCAGAGATGGAGAAAATGACACACTTATTGGATATTTTAGATATGCATATTGGCCACTTACCTTCAATTTTACTGATTTTCTACTTTTACTGAAACTTCTTGGAAAATCCGCTAAGGGGTATCCGATAATAAAGCATAAAACACCATTTGGAGAATGGATAGCGAACCAATACCTGAAAGCCGGCGCAGTGAAAATAACCTTCGACAAAGACCTAGACCTATCAAATGACATGTTCATAGTCGGGGATTATATATTTGAAGTGGCGCTGCAAAAAGAATTTGAGGACTATTTCAGGGAAATCCATAACAAAATCAGAAACGTTAATGACCTGTTCTACCATTTTACATTGCATAAAGAGCCGTCAACAAAGATAACCGTGAAAATCACGAAAAATCCGGTGCTTGCGAAATTCATCAAAAAGCAAACAATGGAAAAATATTTTGAGGAATAAAAATGAACATGAGGGAAAATGCATGAGTGTTGAAATCTCGCAACTTAAATTAACCTCTAAGGTCAAAACCTCCAGAGATGCCGTAATATCTATTTTATCTGATGCAAAACCGCTAACTGCAAAAGAGATTTACACTAGAGTAATGAGAGAATTTGGAATGAATATCACATACCAAGCAATCTACAAAACCTTGAAAGAGATTGAGTCAGAAGGAATACTCAAAAAAGATAAAGACAGATATTCTATCGATTTTATTTGGATAGAGAACAACAAGAAGCTGCTTGAAGATCTTGAAAAAAAGCTGTTGGAGAAAAGTGCCGAGAATAAGGAATCTACAGTAATAGAAAGTGACACATATCATGGATTTGGCAGAATCCTTTTACAGAGATTTGCACATGACTTCGACAAGGGCATTTTCACAGAAACCTGCAGTTTCCAAAATCACCTGTGGTGGACGCTTGCCTTGCAGAAAGACGAGTACGACTGGTTCAAAAAAATTGGCAAAGCAAAAGCACACATAGTGTGCAAAAATAACACTTTATTCGACAAGTGTATGGCAACGGTATATAGGCTCGCCGGCCATAAGGTAAAGCTCGGCATCAATTACAACAGTAACTGTGATTTAGTGGTATATAGCTCCAAAATTTACCAGATATACTTACCAGAAAAACTAAAATCAGACATCGATAATTCTACAAAAGAGCTGAAAAATTCCCTGGGGCTATTTAAGAAAGATTATCAAAATATAATGTACTCAAAAACCGATAAAATAAAAATTATTATAATTGAAGACAAAGAACTGGCATCTCAAATTAGAAATCAAATAAAATCCGAATTTGGCAGGGAAAAACATGATTAACGAACTTCACCTACTTAAGTTGAACTCAGAGGGCGCGTCGACGAAGCAAAAGATAATTCACGTTCTAGGCGAAGAATGGCCATTAACAGCAAAACAGATTTACACCTGCATTAGAAAAAACAGCGCCATAACAATAACTTATCAAGCAATACATAAGACCCTCAAAGAGCTTCTTGAGGACGGCATTGTTTCAAAGATGGAGTCAAAGTACTCATTGAGCAAAAATTGGGTCGAAAATGTAAAACAGTTTGGCACCTCGCTCCACAAAAGATATTTCGAAGGAGATAGCATAAATATCAAAAAGCTCCTGCAGGAAGGCTCATTTAATTTAAGGTTTAAAAATCCAATGCAGATGGGCAGATTCCTAGTTGAGTTCATGAAAGAACTCAAGGAAAATCCTTCAACCCCGATAGCATTCAAATGGTTCCATGCATGGCCGCTCGTTGGCTTTTCTGATGAGGAAATGAAGGGGCTCAGGCAGATATTTTCATCAGGCCCGCTTTACATAGCGCACAAGCACGAAATGCCCATAGACAAAATTTCCCTCGAGGTATTTGCCGGGTTTGGCGCAAAAATAATCAAGAGAAACCTACAATTCAATGAGGATGTCATGGTGGTGGGCGACTATGTGCTGCATGTGCATTTTGACCCGAAAAAGAAGCTCGAATGGCACAAAATGTGCATGAAAACAAGCAAATCCAACAGGTTCGGCCTGTTGCAGCAGTTATTCAGGATAAGCGAAGACGACTTCCCAATAACCGTTTTGGCGGGAAAATCCCCAGAACTGGCAAAAGGCATATTGAAGGAATTCAGGTGAGAGGAATGATAAACGAACTTGCACTGCTAAAACTCAACCCGGAGAACGCCTCCACAAAGCAGAAAATTGCAAGCGCTCTCAGCGAAAGGTGGCCGCTCACAGCAAAGCAGGTTTTCGAGAGGCTGCAAAGAGAATACGGGGCAAATATTTCCTATCAAGGAGTGCACAAAATCCTAAAGGAACTGGAATCCGACAAGGTAATAGAAAGGAAGAAAGACGGATACCAATTGAGCATCGAATGGTTACAAAAATCGAAAAAAACACTTGAAGATGTTGAGAAGCGCTATCTGCAACATGGCAAAATAAAGTTGCCGGGAAATTTCCAAGGGGCAATTGAGATAGAATTTGACAACTATACGGATTTGTGCATCTCAACTGTTGAATTACTCCTCTCAAGGCAACTGGCTAGAAACCCAAAGGACCTGGAGTTCATCTGCACATTAGAATATGGATGGTGGCCCTTCAAATTTAGGTTTGAGCATTTTGAATTGCTTTGCAAAATGATGTTGAGGAATCCAAAATCAAAAAACATAATAAGAAAAATAACTCCATTCGGAACGTGGGCACGGGCGCAGTACAACTCAATTGGCGCAGTCAGCGCCCCAATAGGGTCCAAAGTTGACATAAACGAGGATATTTTTGTGCAGGGCGACTGCATAATAGAAGTGAACTTTGACGATAAAACAAAGCAACTGTTCGAAATCTACTACAACAAATGGAAAAGTATTGAAGACACGTTTAAGGAGTTCGGCGTAAAGGAAGAGCCAAAAATAAATGCAGTAATGCGCATCACAAAAAACCCTGAAATGGCAAAATTTTTGAGGAAACAGTTGGAAAAGGTGTTTGAAACGGGGAATAAAAAATGACCTTTAACATTTCCCTTATCCAGCTCAACGGAAAAGTGAATTCAGTGAAGAATGCCGTCATTTCAATACTTGCCGAAAAATGGCCTTTAACAGCCAAGGGAATCCATGACCAAATAGTAACAGTATTTGGATTAAACGTTTCTTACCAAGCAGTGCATAAAATGGTGAAATCGCTGGAGGAAGAGCACATAATCGTAAAAGAGGAAAAATCTTACAAGCTGAATCATGAATGGATAGAGAAAGCACGCGCTTTCTCAGAACAGTTAAGCGATGCATACGCCCCCATGAAAAAAGAAGGCCAGACGATAATCCTCCCTTCGATATATGACACGGACAAATTTCTTCTGAACATTCTCCTGCAAAACATGCCAAAAGAAGGCGATAAGCCCTTTCTTGGTCTTCATTGGATGCATTTTTGGGTGCCATTATTGCTGTCAATCAATGAATATAGCCAAATAAAGGAACTGGCGCAAAAATTTGACTTGTATGCCATCTCAAGGGGAAACACTACAATTGACAAGTGGTGCGCCAAATTCTGGGAAAAATTCAGGGTGAAAAAGAAAATTGGTGTCGACTGTGCCGCAATATCAGACTTGGTCATATACCAAGACATGGTTATAGAGGTATTCTATCCGACAAAAATCAAGAAAGAATTGGACAAGTTCTACGAAAAAGCCAAGAGAATCGAAGACCTAGACGTTTCTCACATGTTCGAAAACATATTCAAGAAAAAAACGGAAATAATGGTAGTGATACATAAAAATAAAGCACTTGCCGAGCAACTCAAAGAACAAACGAAAAGCTATTTTAACCGCTAAAACCAGATGCCAAACCAGTCAATTGGCTATAATCCCTAATTATCCGAAATCGCAAGCTATAAAAATAGGGTAATTCTTCTAATTATAGGTATTTAGATGATAAATGAATTTTACGATGTAGTTCTGGTGGACTTCAGCGGGATCTTGCCATTCAAGCTAGAGAAAGAAGGCATACTGACAAGACAAGAAACTGTTGCACAAGAAAACCTCAGAAGTTTCCTACTTGATCTTGAGAGAACCCTAGAGTACGAGTTTATGTACATAGGCTCGGATCTCCTAGAGGCAAAGCTGTTCCACAGGATGACGATGAAGGATGGCGGTCTCCTTGAGCTTCTCATTGGGACACCGATAACTCTACTTGGTCATTTTAAGGACAAAGTGAATGCCGAACACTTTAAGGAGTCACTAGAAAAGACTTTGGACAAAATGCTACCGCCGGCGCTGAAGCCGCTTATGGAAGAATCAATCGAGATTAAGAAGGTCAGGAAAGAAATTGTCCCGCCCCAAGGTAAGTATAGCAAACTCGGAGGGAGCTGAATGGATGAAGGACTAGTTACCAAATGGGAGAAGTTGCAGAATGTCAAAAGCCAAAAGGAAGAAACGTTCTTTGTAGGAACTGGATTTTCCAAGAACAAGGATGCATATTCTGCTGCAAAAGAAGCGGCGCAGCAGGCACTCAAGGGATTAAATGGAAAGGAACCGACAATTAGCTACGTTTTCTTCTCTGGGGAGTATGACCCTTACAGACTTTCTGATGGACTAAAGGAAGTGCTCGGCAACACCGAATTTGTCGGCGGTCTTGGCGATAGAGCAATTTACAATGACCAAGTACTCGACCAAGGCGTGGTAGTCGCGAGCATACAATCAGATTTTATCCATGTCGGGGTTGCCTCAGCCGACAACACTTCCGATAACGCCTTTGAGGCAGCGAAAAAAGTCACGAAAGATGCTCTCTCAAAGCTTTCAATTGACAGTTACATCGACCCTTATATGCAAGCACTTAGGCTCAAGGGTGGCGACATAAGAGGGATAGTGAAAATACAACCATATTACATCAACGTCTTCGTGAACGGATTCAAACTTCCGAAAATGGGAGAGGAAGGTAAGATTATCCTTGGGATTTCAGAGATTGTCGGAAGGCAGATACCGATATGGGGTGGGAGCTTCGAAACTGCGCTTGAGAAAGTTCTGACCAAATACGATATTTACTCGCTCCATTCTGGAAAAGTAATGAAGGATGGACTCATTGTGGTGTTCACTGTGACAAGCCTTCTCTATGGTTATTCTATGGCACACGGCGCGAAGAAAAGCGGTCAATTAGATGTCATAACAAAAACTTCCTTTGGCGGCTATGTAGTTGACGAAATATCCGGACAAAAGCCAGTGGATTGGTACGCCAAGAAACTTAACATGGACAAGAAGAAGTTCGTGGATAATGTTATGACACTGGGTTTAACTCAAAGATGGCCAATAGGCATGGTGGATAATTTGGGCAATGTAATCATTCGGGGTGGTGGAGTACCAACAGGAGCAAGTGGAGAAAGCTTGGCCTACGTTGCACCAGTAATAGAGGGTTCGCCTATTTATCTCATGGACGGCGATCCAAAGAATCTTGTCAGCGCTACTGACCAGATTGTGGACAATGTCCAGCAGTACACTGAAGAGAAAGCTCCTCCAAAGCTTGTGCTGGTAACTTCATGTCTAACGCGTAGAGGAGTGATGCAGGACAAGTTTCCGAATGACCTTAAAAATCTCAAAAATGGCTTTGGGGGCGCGCCATTGGTTGGATTCACAACCTCTGGAGAAATTGGCTCTGCTGAGGGCGACCTTGCCAATTGTCACCACCTCACGAATAACATATTTGTGTTCTATAACAAGCTCCTCACAAGCAAAAAATAGTTGGCAAACAAAAAAAAGTTGTAAGCCATAATAAAAAGACGTAGAAGCGATAAAATGTCTACAGAACACAAACTTGATGAGGAGTTCAAGACGTTTAGGGAAGAAGTCGTTGAAGGAAAATACAAGAACCCACTTGATGTGCCAGCAAAAATTTGGGGCAACTTCGGATGGGAACTTCTCACAAAAAATGAATTAGAGGAGTTACTGCTGCCCTTCATGAGGGAAACCATACTGCGTGCAGCAAAAGTGATGCCTATGTACAAATCGGTTTATAAAAAACTTCCAAAACTTGAGTCAATTCGAGATGTATATTCAGTGCCAATCTTGGTAAAGGATTCGACAACCAAGGGCATTGGATTCAGAAATAAGATAAGCAAAAATCCATATATTCTTCTTCCAAGCGACATACAACCCACGGCCCAAGTTTACAAGTCAGGTGGAACAAAAGGCATTGCAACACCTACATTTATCACTCCTCTTGACAGGGAGATAGAAAGTTGGGGATTCGCAAGGGCGTTCGCTTACGCAGGCTTCAGACAAGGCGACAGGGTTCTCAGCACTTATAACCCCACTCATAAAGGGGGTGAAATTGCAAAAGAAGCAATACTGAAACTTGGAGCTATTTATATACCAAAGAGACTCACGGATTCCTCTGAGGAACTAATCAAAACAATCGAACTTTACAACGTGAATGCTATTATAGCCTCACAGGGGCCAATAATTAGGGGCGACAAGGAATCAAAAGGGGGGGGAACAAACCTGCTTGCGATGATAGAAGCTGGCCATGATATGATAGAGCAAAAGGTGGAGAAGATAGTATTGGGTGGGTATAGTCTGATTGATGAAGTTATTAGCTGGTCAGAGACGTTCAATAAGCCGATTGCAAGCCTACTGGGTTCCTCGGAAGCAATACCACAAGCAGGAAGCACACTTTTTAGGGGAGAAGGAAGAACCTGCAAATACAATAACCTGCACATCCACAATGGTCCGCATTACGTTGAGGTAGTGAAACAGGAAGGGAATGATGTCGTACCAGTAAAGAGGGGTGAAAAAGGGCTACTTGTTTACACGACCATTGCAAGGGAAGGCACCATATACATAAGGTATGCTCCGGGCGATGAAGCCACACTTGTAAAAGGCGAATCCGAATGTGAATGCGGGTTAAAAAGCCCAATTATATCCAATATTAACAGGATTGATAACCCAAATGAGATAATTTCTACAGGTTGTTGTGTCGGGTAATTGAAATGAACCAGTCTAGTGAAATGAACAGGGACATACGTACTGGGATGTTTGGCGCACTACTATTAATTAGACCATACTCGATAGTTGGACTATTCCTACTTTACTTTGTCGCAAAGGTCATTGCCACAAAATCGATAGCACTTGATTATAAAACGTTTCTCCTCTTCACCCCCGTACTCTTATCCTGGGCTTTCCTGACCTTTTTGTTGGAAGCAGAACACAAGCACTCAAACAGGAAACAGGTTTCACATGTATACTCTGCAGTTTCAATTTTGGTGGCAATAATTCTCGGGATAGCATGGACGAAAGCAGAATCAATTATATTCGCAATAGTGTTGGCGATTTTTACTGTACTGTACATAAAGAAAAATTCAGTAAAAGTACTTGGAAACTTATCATTCATATCAAGAGGTTTCATGGAATTGAGCATTTTCTTCTATTCTGCCTCATTATATGTGGGCGGGGAGATTCTTAATAACAGTTTCACAGTATTTGGACTGATTGTGCTTCTCATTACTTCAGTAAGGAGTCTCCTAGGAGACATAAGGGACACCAAATTTGATAGTTTCACATTCTCCAAGACATTTGGATATGGAATCAGCTACCAGATTTCAATTATGCTCTATACTCTTGCAGCAATTTTTCTTTATGCTGCCACCAACAGTTTGGAGGTTATTTTCCCGATAATCGCAATCGTTGTCACACTTCTGTTTATTGACAGCGGGCGCATTTTCCACAGGCTTGCGGTTATACTTTCAAGTTTTGTCATGGCAAACTATATACTGTTCCTAGCAAATGCACCTTCGATTATCATTGTGGACATACTTTTTATCTGCATATTGAGCAACTTAGTTTTTTATGATGCTGTGCCGAGAGAATCGAACCCAAAGGAAATAACCTCCACCAGATATGGCTTTATTCCTTGGGCCACACCGAACAAGGAATGGACAGGGCAGGATAAGGATGCTAAAAACAATTAGTAACCTTATTGGCGGCAACGAGGTTAATCTAAGCAGGCAGCACTTTGAAGTGCCGAGCCAGTTTTACAAAGATTTTTCCATACGACTATCAGATTCAGGTGCCATAGACATTTCTATCGCAATCGCCAAGGCGAAGAAGGCAGCTAATGATATAGAGTGCCAGTCACTGCAGTTCGAAAAAAGGGCAGAAATTCTCGAAAAAGCCGCGAAAAAAATTAGATTTTCCAAAGATGAGATGAAAGAAATAGTGAAATTCAATGGCATGCCAATAAAATATGTCAGAGGATATCTTGAGCAGATACCAGCCCTAATGAGAACTTTTCAGACAGTCATAAAAGGCAGGTATGGTTTCATTGGTGGCAGAATAGGGACAAATTTCCTTGAAAACGAGAAGTTCCATAAGATAGAATTCCGGGTGCCAAAAAAAGGTTTCATCTATGCCATAACCCCATCGAATGATCCTCGCACTACGGCAGTAGTTTCTTCAATCGCTGTACTACTTGGAATTCCAATTATTATCAAGCCAAGCAAACTGGACACATTGGTACCCATTAAGATCGGAGAAGCTATTATCGCTGAGGGCTACCCTAAGAATGGTATAGGGATAGTGTTCTTCAACTCTGAGAACCCGCTGTCCAAGAGACACAACTTCAAGCTCTGCGACGAGGCAAGTATCATATGGCCTTTTGGCGACGATTCGACGGTGGACAATCTACTCAGGCTGGAACACAATCAATCATTTAATCTTGAGAGGTTCCTAGCTGACAGGGGCATAAATGATGCACAGAAGGAATTTGAAAAATTTGCTAGAGAGATAGGTAAGTCCAAAGATACGCTCTCTGAGTACATCACAATGCAGACAACGGATCACTTCGCCTCGAAGATTGTGCTAAGGCACGTCTCAGGGAGATGCGCAGGGATAGTAGACAGTGATTTTGACATAAACCTTGCCGCCAATCTAATTATCGAGTCCTCTATGAGATATCCAATAGGGTGCAATTCGATGAAATCGGCCTTGGTCGTGGAGGAATCTTATAGCAAATTGATTGAAAATCTAAAAAAAAGGTTCTGTCAACTTGAACAGAGGGTGGGCGATCCGCTAAATGAAAAAACCGAGATCGGCTATGTCGACCCCAAGACTGTTTCATTCGTCGAAAAGAGATTGGATGAACTCAAGAGATCAGGACTTGCAGAAATAATAATGGGTGGCGAAAAAATAAACGAGATGCAGCTAACGCCCATTTTAGCAGCCACCAACGATGAACACTCCGAGTTGCTTGTAAATGAAATATCGGCATATATACTGTGCCTTAAGAAAAGTGACTCATTCAGAGAAGCCGTTGAGGAAGTGAACGTACTTGCATTAAAAAACCCGAAACTTGCAGTGAGCTACTTTACGCAAAACCCTGAGCACATGAAGTTACATATAAATGCTCACCATTTAAAGATAAACTATTTAACAACTGACGTAGAAGGTATTATACATGAGGGCAACGATTATATAATGCAGTTGACGAAACCACACGTTGTCCATCTACAAAAAGAGCATACGAAAAAGCACCCATACAGGGAAGACTGAGAGAATGCACAAAAAGGCCGAAGAGTTGATGTTTGCTGATCTCCTGAGGTTTGGCGAAGATGGCAAAATAAACCTGTTCAACAACTCAGCATTTCTTTTCCCAAGTGACTATGTGCTCAAGATAGAGGAACGCCTCAGCCCCGATGAAATATATGACCTTGCAAAGAAGATACCAGAGCCGATAATAAAAATCCTGATCGAAAGGCAGATGAAGAGTCTCGAAAGATTAGACTTTCTATTGGAACTTGCCGAGGTACTTGGCATGGGTAGCATCCAAATCCCGAATTTCGACAAGGACAAGAAATCTCACCAAGTTATAATAAAGAACACCGATCCAAACAAGGTTTCGTGCCACCACACAAGGGGGTATCTTGCAAGCATATTTTCAGATTCACTCAACAAAAAATTTGAATGCCAAGAAACGCAATGTATTTCCAAAGACGGGGAAAGCTGCGTATTCATACTCACCAATATTTGAGTGTATACACTTTGGTCATATTTTTGCCATTCGTTATACTATTGTATAATCCCAGAAATTTTCTTGCCTTCAAACACATTTTCCTGTAGCACTACAACTCCACCAACTCCAAACTCGATAAGGAAACTGTCCAATTCATGTTTGGTGTTGCGCATTTTCCTTACCTTCAGACTTCTTACAGTTTTCTTCGCTATTTCCTGTACATTAAGTATAATCACCCCGTCACAAATGAATTCACTTATCTGGTCAGCACTGAGCCCTTTCTCCCCTTCTATCAATTCCGATGTAAGAAACGTCGTCGAGTCAAACAACCTTAGTTTTTTCATCAGGTGATATAGCAAATTCTTCGCGATTATCCTCTCCGATTGCGGTATCGGCGAGACGCTCTCCGCAACCCTCACAAGCGTGAATCCCTGTTTTTCGCTGATGTTCGAGACCAGCAGGGAATCGGCAAGCGTCGTTAGCGAATCCACAACAACCCGTTTTGGGAGGAATGTACTGTAGAGCTCGTATATTTTCTCAAGAAACCCGTCGGTTTCGACAACGTCGAAGTAGGCAATCCTTAGCTTTCCGTCGTTCTCGAGCTTGTCGAGGTCCCAGCCAAAGCTCTGGGCGGTCCTCGCAAGCTCCTTTCTTGTCTGCTCGGTTGAGATATAGAGGCCCTTGTCGCCCATTTTTATGCCGTTTATGAGGTATTGCAGGCAGAGGGTGCTCTTTCCGGTCCCCGCGCCGCCGGAAACCAATACCACGTTCCCCTTCGGAATCCCGCCGTTGAGCGCCTTGTCAAGGCCTTCGATTCCGGTGGCTACCCTCTCAACCATAGATGTCCGGTAATGAGTATCAAATGCCGGTATAAATACCTTAGGGTTTGAAGGAAAAGCCGGTTTTTCTATATAATTTGGATTGTGAGACCTGAAGCCCGCATTCAAGTAGTTTGATTCATCTCCGGATTATTCGCCAAAAGAAGAAAAGCTAAAGCAAAAGACCGGAGATGGTTATTCCTATTAGCCATTATTAAAAATACGGCTTCCTATAGAAACTTTCGATATTGAAGTAGATAATTTTGCGTTCATTGCTTGGAATCAGCCGAATTTCGATTACATCATGGGGTTTGCCTTTATCATGGGTTAAACGCTGCATAATTGGCTCCCAATCAACTTGCATCCGGCCGAATTTTGCCGATAAATAGTCGTATTCAGCCCTCACCCCTTCGAGAGGCGGATATGAAATGGTAATTTTTATTGCATTCGCAAAGCAATCGCCAACATTATCCACATATTTCTGCGAATCTGGGCCGCTGATAAATTTCAGAATATCGTAATAGACTTTTCTCCAAGTCATTAGAACCCACCTGCCTGCTCTTTTTTCTTGTAATGGTCAAAAACATAGGAAAATATGGCGGCCCCTATGGCAATCTCTGTAGCCAGATATATCAGCCATCCGGCTGCGCCTATTGTGCCAATGTACACCTGCGCTATTTTGTTCCCTTCCTCAATCAGGACATACTCTAAGAAATAGAATATCGAGTTGAGAATTGAACTGAAGATTAACGCCTTGACGATTGTCCTCTGTTTTGGAAAAAGCCTGTCAACGTATGCGTATAACCCGAACGAGAAAACCGAGGTTATGTAAAGTGCGAGTATCAAAAGAAGGCCAATTGCAGTGCCCGGAGCGATTTCGGGCGTGGCGGCCTTTGAAGCGTTGATTCCGAGAACGAAGTCAAGCAAAATGCTTACCGGTATGAGCGCCGCGCTCGCCAAGATGCCGGCCTTCAGCGCGCTTTTCCAGAAAAGTTTTTCAGGCATTTTTTTAGTCACCGCCACATTTGTTTCTTTTTTTCCAAAGCTTCTTTAGTTTGCATGCCCGCAACATGTATTTTCATCAAGAAGGATGTCATCTTGACTGAATCGCGTTGGGAAATAGACGTATTCATTCACATCAATTTCTTTGGCATCCATCCACTCCGGGGTTTGAAACACTTTCGCCAATTTATCTTTATAAAAAACCCGCAATTCCTCGCGGTTATATTTTAGCGTGCAATCATTCTCTTCAAGCTTGTCGAAGGCATCAAAGTACGAGTTTACAATATCGGCAGATGCGATAATGCCTTCTGCAAGGCCATATTCGCCGCCTTTTCCGACAGAACTTTTGTCATACTCTTCGAATATTTTTACGCATTTTTCTTCAGGCGTTACGGAAACCGCATTCGTAGAACACCCAGTTGAAAAAAGCAAAACCAGCATCGCAACATTGAGGAATTTATTCATTGAAATGCGCCCCTGAAAAATATTACAGACAATTCACTCACCGCTTATTCCCCCAGTCAGCCAGATAGTGGCTGTTATTTTGTCCCCTTTTTTTGGCACGGCGCCTTCAATGTTTCTTTTTAGGACTCCAATGTCTATTAGGAAGTCGACTTTGCCCATTTTGGTTACTTTTGCTTTTACAATGTATGTTTCATGCCCGGCAAAGCTTGTTTTTTTGAGGCTTTCCACAAATCCATTGACGTGGTAATCATCAACATCAAAGCCCGCATCTTTGAATGCAATGTTAGCAGGGAGAATTGATGTGAAGTCTTCGGCAAATTTGTCCTTTCCTGCCAAGCTTCCCTCACGTAGCTTGTAAGCCAAGGCACTGATGTTAATTTTGAGGTTGTTTCCTTTTTGGTATTTTTTCTCGTTTATTGGGTAATCAGTAGCGAAGAAAGAAAGGCTCGCATCGAAAAAATTTGCAGTCACCTGAGCCTCTGCTTCATTAGCCCACTCCTCAACCTCTTTAATTTTTGCACTATAAAAAATATCGGATTCAATGCTAGGAAAAGAGGTCCCGATAGGGCCATCCAGAACATAAGTCGTGACCACAAGTCCGCCGAACTCTTTCTTCAGGACGCTCAGCTTACCTCTAAAACCACCGCCGACAAAATCAATAGTGTCCACCAATTTTCCCTTGGCAGCCGATTCCATGACAATATCCTTGAGTTCTGGCCTCTCTTTATTATCCTCCCAGACAGCCGCATCCCAATGACTGCCATGTCCGCCGGATTTCTTCTTTTTTCTGCTGAAAAAACCTTCAAGCATTTTTTATCCCCTAGTTTTTTCTGTATAAGCGTCCTCAATTTTTTTGTATAATTCCACCATGTTTTGGTCAAGGTGGGTGTTTGTTTCGCAATCTATGAATTCGCCCTTGTCCCAATCAAGATTCAGTTTCTGTGAAAGGGTGATTTCTTGCTTGTCTATTTTCCATTGCCGGCATCCGACGAATTCACATTTGAAGGTATGGGCATCGCCCGATTCAACGCTTTTTTTTGACAATCTTATTTCCCTTTGTTCCTTGGTTGTTTCCCCCAAGAAATTCCCGTCCATGTAAAGGCTGCACCCTATTATTTTGGCGCCGCCGGAAGTTATTTCCGTGCTAAAATTGTCGGAAAGGTTGTAAAACAAAGGCAGATTGAATGAGCTCAGCACCAGTCCCAAAAGCAAAATAGCGTATAGGAAATCGGCCCAGAAAAAACTCATCGCCCCGCCAATGCAAATAAGTAGAACAAACGGCAAATAGGCAATTGCCAGGTAATTCTTTTTCCTGATTTCTTCGGCGGTGTGGTCTAGGAGGCTCTCGGCATCCTTAAAGCTCGGGAAAGCATGCATGCCAACCGATATGGTCAGCCACAGAAGCACAATCCCCAAAATCGGCGAAAGATAAGATGCCAATCCCGCAATGATTCCAAGCAGAACCGCCACCAAGGTATTCGCGAAAAAAGGCCCAAATGTTATGAGAAAACTCTTGAACAAGGATTCAGGCTTATCATGCACAACATAGCCCATCGGTTCGCTCCACCTGAGCAGGGAATACTCATACACCTTCACGTTTGCCACTTTGCACATTGCCAGGTGCCCGATTTCATGGACAATTATGCCTGGAAATGTCACCAAACTGATTAATTTACCTGGGATGAAAAGCATCTAGTCGCCCCTGTTCTCAACTTTGTACATATCAAGCCTTCCGGCGGATTCTACCCAATCGCCAATTTCGTATTTTTTGTATTCTGGCTTGTTAGGGGGATTAATGATAATTGGAATCCCGCATTTTACAATAAGTTTTTCATCCGGCGCACCAATATTTAGTTTTCCGATTATTTTTCCTACAACTTGATGTCGAAAACCACTTAGTTTAGTTAGTTTCTGATTGGAACTTTTAATAAGTTCTAGATTTGTCACGCTCAATTGCAAATACACTTTAATAGTCTTGCCTTTTATGTTACTTCCGCCATATTTGTCCCAAGATTCAGCGAACCCATAGTTTGTAAAATTAGGTATAAAGCAGTGAAGCCTATATTTATTTATTTGAAAAATTGCATTGTCTCCCACATTGAATAACTCAATAATTTTCGACCTTAAGGTGTATTTTTTTAGATCAAACCTTTTATCAACATTTTTCATTGGCTTTCCCCCGGATTAGGTTACTGCATAAGCGGTTTTTACTGGAGAGTCTGATAAGTCAAATAATATAACTCTTACATCTATTTCTTTGTTAAAATAAGGCGAATATACTTTCTTTACAATTCTATAAACATCTGATTGGTCTTTTGCACCTGTTTTTGCCACATCCATGACAAAATCTATTACTGCGCCCTTACTGTTTGGGAGATTAAAATATTTTTGAAGCTCTAAATCGTGTCCACCTTCAACTGGAGTGGACCCCTTGAAGTATACAATCAGTTAAGCGACTACCTCCTTTAATTTGTATTGCTGTTCGAACTCGGCTGGCGGCTTGTAGCCGATAGCTGAGTGCAACCTTTCCTTGTTGTAATTTTCTTCGATGTAATGCTTGATGTTTTCTCGTGCTTCTTCAATTGTATTGTATTCGGTGAGCAGAATTTCCTCGTACTTGATTGTTTTGAACCCGCTTTCTGCGTAAGCGTTGTCGTATGGATTTGCTTTGCGGCTCATGCTGATTGTAATTCCCTTGGATTTCAACATCTCGATATGCTCGTTGCTCGCGTACTGTGAACCTTGGTCTGAATGATGAATCAGGCCCACGAGATTCATTCCTTCGCGCTCCTTGAACGCCATGTTCAATGCGTTGATGCAGAGCAGCGCGTCAATGTTTTCCGAGAGTTCCCATCCAAGGAATTTTCTGGAGAATCTGTCCATTACTGTTGCAAGGTAAATCATTTTGCCTGTTGTGAGCTGGATGTAGGTTATATCGCTTACCCAAACCTGATTCAACCTCACAACTTTGAGCTCCTTGATGAGGTTTGGATAGGTTTTCAACCCGTGATTCGAATCCGTAGTGCAGTGCTTGTACTTGCGTTTTACGCAGAGCAAATCAAGGTTTCTCATGATTTTAAGCACCCTCTTTTTTCCGGCTATTATTTTTCTTCTCTTGAGTTCATGGTACACCCGTTTGTAACCGTAGCGTGGTTTTTTTGCGATTGAACGGATTTCGTTGAGCAATTCTTCCGGCTCGATTTTTTCCTCATGCGCGGGTTTTATTTTCCATTCAAGGTAAGCGCTCCGGTTTACCGCGAGTAACCCGCAGGCTTTTGAAACGGGAATATTCTCGCGCTCGTTTTGGATTGTTTCGTACAGCATTTTTCTCACCTCTTTTTTTGCCCCAATTCTTGCAACTTTTCCAAGGCTTTTTTTAAAAAGCGATTCTCCATGTAGAGTTCGCCGATGGTTCTCTCGAGCTGAGCGTTCTTTGCCTCAAGCTTGTAAGTGTTTCCTTTTCCAGCAAAAGCGCCCATCCCATTTGCCTGGTATTCTTTTCTCCAACGGTACACCATATCGTGCTTGATTTCATGCTCTCTGCAAATCTGTTCAACAGGTTTTCCAGATTCAGCCTCTTGAACAATCTGAACCTTGAATTCCTTGGTGAACTTCCGTTTACGTATACCCATCGCACACCCCTCCAAAATCCTGATTGATTAGTGCTTATCTACTTGTATGCCTGGAGGGGTCCAGTCCAA
>OBEQ011107417.1_pt1 | contig 21658 bp, 23 predicted proteins | sample 1670901 | NCBI WGS metagenome assembly OBEQ01 (sample SAMEA104232315, study PRJEB22302) | groundwater metagenome | biome: forest; feature: aquifer; material: groundwater | place: USA | collected 2011-08-07 | depth 5.4 m
AAACGTCCCAGCGCCCGGTTGTCCTTGGCGAGCTGCCGCTCCCCCTGGAGGACATGGACCTCCACGCTGGTCTGACTATCGGCCGCCGTTGTAAAGATCTCGCTCTTGCGGGTGGGGATGGTCGTGTTCCGCTCGATCAGCCGGGTCATCACCCCGCCCAGGGTCTCGATCCCCAGGGAGAGGGGCGTCACGTCCAGGAGGACAATGTCCTTCACGTCCCCCACCAGCACCCCGGCTTGGATGGCGGCCCCGATCGCGACTACCTCGTCGGGGTTGACCCCCTTATGTGGCTCCTTGCCGAAGAACTCCCTAACGATCTGCTGCACCTTCGGCATCCTCGTCTGGCCGCCCACCAGAACGACTTCATTGATGTCGCCAGGCTGGAGTCCGGCATCCTTCAAGGCCTGACGGCAGGGCTCGATCGTTCGCTGGATCAGCTCATCCGTCAGTTGATCGAGTTTCGACCGGGTGAGCTTCAGGCTCAGGTGCTTGGGCCCGGAGGCGTCTGCCGTGATGAACGGGAGGTTCACCTCGGTCTCAAGGGTGGTGCTGAGTTCACACTTGGCCTTTTCCGCCGCCTCCTTCAGGCGCTGGAGGGCCATCCGGTCCTTGCGGAGGTCGATCCCCTGGTCCCTTTTGAATTCCTCGACTAGCCAGTTGATGACCCGCTCGTCAAAGTCATCCCCCCCGAGGTGGGTGTCGCCGTTAGTGGATTTGACCTCGAACACCCCCTCGCCCAACTCCAGGATTGAGATGTCGAAGGTGCCGCCTCCCAAGTCATAGACGGCGATCTTCTCGTCCTTTTTCTTATCCAGCCCGTACGCCAGGGCCGCCGCAGTGGGCTCGTTGACGATCCGGAGCACCTCGAGGCCGGCGATCTTGCCGGCGTCCTTGGTGGCCTGGCGCTGGGAGTCGTTGAAGTAGGCGGGAACAGTGATCACCGCCTGAGTGATCCGCTCTCCGAGGTAGGCCTCGGTGTCGGCCTTCATCTTCTGGAGGATCATGGCGGAGATCTCCGGTGGCGAATAGCGCTTCCCTTTCACCTCGACCGACGCATCCCCATTGCTGGCACGGACGACTTTGTACGGGACCAGCTTGATCTCTTGGCCGACTTCCTCATAGCGGCGACCCATCAAGCGCTTGATAGAAAAGACGGTGTTTTCGGGGTTGGTGGTGGCCTGGCGCTTTGCCACCTGACCGACGAGCCGTTCTTCCTCCTTCGTGAACGCCACAACCGAAGGGGTCAGGCGCCCTCCCTCTGCGTTGGGGACAACAACCGGGTCTCCTCCCTCCATGATCGCGACGACTGAGTTGGTCGTTCCAAGGTCAATGCCGATGACTTTTGCCACGTCTTCCCCTCCTGATGAGCACTTGGCTTATCGACTCGAAGCTAAGGTAAGCTTCCATTCGAGAAGATAATACTTGAGCCTCATCTTGTCAAGTTTTTTTGCATAGATTTTCTTAGATTCCTGTCTTTCCTGAGCAATCCATCATGTAGAAATTTCCTTGACTTCCCATCACAACTACGTTAGTGTCCACATAACCTATTAAATCTTAAGGCTGAATAAGCAATGGATCAGATAACGGCCCATATTGTCGTGCTCATTACCACGAGCTCCACGAAGGAGGCCGAGACGATTGGGAGAGCACTGGTTGAAGGTCGACTAGCGGCCTGTGTCAACATCTCCTCAGGTGTCCGCTCCCTCTTCCGATGGCAGGGTGTCATTGAAGACCAGGAAGAGGTGCTCCTGCTCGTGAAGAGCCGGAGTGACCTTCTTCCCCGCATCATCGAAGCCGTCAAAAGACTACACTCCTACACGGTCCCAGAGGTGATTGCGTTGCCGATTCTCGCCGGTTCCCCCGACTACCTGGCCTGGATTGACGAGTCGATAGGGTGAACGCGACCGGGCTTGCAAGGGGTCGCCCACCGCTCTTCGCGCTGGTCCTAGGAGGAGGGGCGGCACGCGGCGCCGCCCACATCGGCGTGCTTCGCGCTCTGGTCGAGGAGGGTCTGCTTCCCGACCTCCTGGTAGGGGTCAGTATGGGAGCGATCATTGGCGCCGCCTTTGCGATGGAGGATGATCACACGCGGGCTATCGAGAGGTTGCGAGACGCCGCGACCGCTCTTCAGAAACGGTTCGTCGGTTTCCCTCGGCCGGTAAAGTTTTTCAGGGTCCTTCGGCTTTTCGGCCGGCGCCAGCGGCGCCAGTGGTTGGAACTGACACTTGGCCTCAAGGGACTGAGTTTTAGGTCATTACGTCCTCCACTTTTGGTCACCGCGACACGACTTCTCCCCCCGGGGAGAGCCGTCCTAGGCACGAGCCCCGCCCAATCAGTCGTCGAGGCATTGATGGCAGCCTCGGCCCTGCCGTCCCGGTTCCCGGTCCGCTACTCTGGCAAGTTCTTGGTTGACGGCGCCCTTGCGGGGAACCTGCCAGCCCTGACTGCCTTGGAGCAGGGAGCCCTGGTCATCGTCACGGTCAATCTGGGATTCCTCTTTAAGCGCAGGCAGGATCTTAGGCGGTTTCTTCCATGGCGGGTCATCGATTGGCTCGGAAAGGCCCAGATGCGTTGGGAGGTTGGACAGTGTCGGCGGCGAGGGGCCGTTGTCGTCGAGATCGCGTCGGCCAGCATCGAAGCGGAAAGTATTCTCGCCTTTGAAAAGCTTGACAAACTGATCGAAGAAGGGTATAAGGCTATCCAATTGATTCTGCCCGCTATCAGAGAGGCTCTTCAGAAAGAACGGTTGGTCACGGCTTCTTGATTCTTGCCAGTTTCTCCCTAGGAACCCTGACAGGAGGTCAAGATGAGTCCTCGATTCTTCCGAAGGCCCCTGGGCGTGCTGGTCGCTGTCGCGCTGAACTTGTCTTTTCTGACCTCCACCTCCGCTATGCCTTTCGAGGAGCCGGCCAGCCAGAATCCCCCCGCCCCGACCCAAGAGCCTCTGAGGCGCTCCAATGATCGGGCAACATCGGCTATCGCCTCCTCGAATGCTGCTCAAATTCTCCCACCTCCGGCCGCCGTTGCCGACGTCACCCTTTCTAAGCAAGGCGAGCAGGCGCAGACCCTTCGACTGGACTCAGGACAGGCCCTCCAAAACGCCCTGATTCATTCATCTCTGGGGTTGAAAGCGCTGCAGGCGGGAGACCGAGTCAGGGCTCAGGGGGAGCTTGAGGCTGCCGTCAATATCCTTTCAAAGCTGCCCGATGGAACTCCCCCAGACAACCTTCTTCGCCTGAAACTGATCGAGGAGACGGCTGTTCTCAGGGCGGCACTCTCTGGCCCCGCTCTAGATGGAGATAGCCGGGCAAGCGAACAGGAGGATGAGGCCGATACCGAGGAGAGCCCTGACCTGGTCAATCCTGAAGAGGAGCCAGGGGTGGCCCCCCCCGAAATCCCCCCCGATTCGGTAAGGGAGCCGGACCTCAGCAAATTTGACGTGCCGATCGTGCTCAATGAGAAAGTCAAAGCCTACATCCTGCACTTTCAAACCCGAAAGTCGAAGGTGATCCGCCAAGGTTTTGAGCGGGCAGGTCGGTATCTCCCGATGATGCGCGAAATTTTCCAGGAAAAGGGCCTCCCGCAGGATCTCGTCAATCTGGCGTACATCGAGAGCGCCTTCAACTACCGCGCCTTCTCCAGGGCGAGGGCCATGGGGATCTGGCAGTTTATCAAATCGACCGGGTATCGATATGATTTAAAGGTCAGCTACTGGCTCGATGAACGGCGGGATCCGGAGAAGGCGACGCGGGCGGCTGCTAACTACCTGAAGGATCTTTACGGGATGTTTCACTCCTGGCCGCTCGCGCTGGCCGCTTACAACGCGGGAGAGCAGAGAATTCAACGGGCGATCGAACGGCAGGGGACCACCGATTACTGGTCGTTAAGGCTCCCGAAGGAAACACAGCTCTTTGTCCCGGCGTTTATGGCAATCACGATTATCGCAAAGGACCCCCAGCATTATGGTTTTACTCCACCGACTGAAAGGCCCTGGGAGCCGGAACGAGTGAAAGTGCCAGGCGCGATCGAGCTTGCCTCTATTGCGCGGGCGGTCAACGTCTCCTCTGACGAGATCCGTGAACTGAATGCAGCCATGCTCCGCGGGGTCACGCCTGTGAACTCCTCAGAGCATGAGATTGTCCTGCCGTCCGGCACCCGGGGGCTCCTTCTGGAGAGTCTGGATCAACTGCCCAGATACCGTCATCGCGAGGTGGTTCGTGCCCCCGGCCACCAGTATCGTGTCAGGCCTGGCGATACCCTGGGAAAAATCGCGTCGCGCCATCGGACGAGCGCAGCGATGCTCGCTGGGCTGAACGGCATGAAAGTTGACGATACGCTCCAGGTGGGGGCGCTGCTTCAACTCCAGCAAGGGAAACGATCGACGGAGCCAGCCATCGCCTCCGCCCCACCCATCCCCTCTCGGACGGAGGCAGCCGTAGCTTTGAAGACACGGGCTCCTGCCGGGGGGTCATCCGTCCATATCGTGAAGCGTGGCGACACGCTCTGGGGGATTGCCAAGGCCTACGCTGTGACGCCTGAGGAGTTGCGTCGGTGGAATGACCTGGGACGCCGGGCTAAGCTCAGACCGGGGCAGCCGTTGCGGGTTGCCACTCAGGCCACTAAGACGGGCGGTGAGGTTGGTGGTGCTTCTCCCGCTTCCATGACAGCGGTGAGGTACCGGGTCAAACGGGGCGATACGCTCTCGGAAATCGCTAAAGCCCACGATGTCACACCGGAAGAACTCCGACGCTGGAACGACCTGTCTCAACGGGCCAAGCTTAGAGTGGGTCAGGAGTTAATGATCCACCTCAGCAGGAGCTAACAGCGCCTGCTTGTCGCCCGGAGTTTTCAGGGTCTTAGCCTGATGGGATTCTTCCAGACGTGGCTTTACCCTCCAAACCTCCTCTCCTCGAGTTTGCGTAGAGAGCCTAAGGAACGTTCTCTTCCCACTGCTCGCCAAGGTCAGACCCCGGAGTTCACTAAAGGGTTCATCGTTGAGCAGGGCAGCCCGCCGACCGCGTGGGAGCTGGGTGCAATTCGGGTTCGCCTCGCGCAGCGTGTTCGCCTTCCCGAAGGCGCTGGGGGCACTACGAATACTCCGCGAGGAAACCCATGAATCCTAACGCCTATCAGGAGCCCCCCAAGGGCGCCGTCAGACGTGCTCGGTTCATCGCAGGCATTACCTTAATGACCGCCAGCTTCCTGGTCTACCCAGCCTATTCCGTGGTTCCGTTCCTTTCGCTTTCTGACAGGATGAAAATAGGTGTCACTCTCCTCACCTCACTCCTGAGCTGGGGTGTCTTCTACGCTGGGATCTACCTGAGCGGGCGGGAAGGGTATGATTGGCTCAGGCGGCACTGGAACCGCTGACCAATCCTCGTTCCTGTTTTGGCTTGCCTTCATCCAAGGCAGATTGTAGGATCACTCCGAATTTCGGGGGCATGGCACTCGAGCCAGGCCGGGACCAGATTCGTCCAATAATCACGCCGATGAAACCAGAGCGATCGAGCCCATTGAGCCTTCCGCCTCCAGCCGCTCAGGAGATCCTCCGGCGGCGGTTAGAAAACGTCCTGGCGAAGCTGGAAAAGAAATACGGCGACCTCCGCGGCAAGATCGAACTGACCATGACACCCGAGACCTCGCTGAAGGAGATCGGCGGTCTGGCAGGCGCCAAGCGCGAGATCGAAGGCCTCATCTTTGCCTTGAAATCCCCGGACCTCCATATCCGCTGGGGCACGAAGCCGCCCAAGGGTGTGCTCCTCTACGGACCGCCCGGGACCGGGAAGACCCTCCTTAGTAAAGCCCTGGCCCGCGAGTCCGGCGCGGTCTTCTTCCACCTCAAACTCATCAATGTCGTTTCCAAGTGGCGGGGCGAATCGGGAGAGCTCTTTCACGAGGTCTTTACCGCCGTCAAGGAGAACGGGCGAACCATCCTGTTCTTGGACGAGCTGGACGCCCTCTCCATCGAGCGCCTCTTTCTGCCTGAAGAGGCAAGAGCTGGTGGCGGTCGATTGGTGAATACGATTGCGGAGAACCTGGAAGATTTGGGCGACACGGGACAGTTGATGGTCGTGGCGTCCACAAATCGGATTGACGCCATTGACCCCGCGCTGATTCGCCCAGGGCGGATCGATCGCTTCATCGAGGCGGGGCTTCCCGAGGCGGAGGAGAAGGCAGAGATCTTCCGGATCCATCAGGCCAAGGCTGAGGCCAGAGCGGGGCGGAAGCTCTTTCTGGAGCTACAGTATGACCTGATCGTTGCCCGGATGGTCAAGCTGAGCGGGGCTGATATCGCCGAGGTCCTCCAGCGGGCGCTGGAAGAGAAGGTCCGACTGGAGGGGAGCGGCCAGCAGACGGGCCTGGTCTCCACGGAGGACATCCAGAAGGTAATCGAGAATTACCGCCGGACCAAGGAGGTGATCGAAAAGATCCGCTACGGCCAGTACCTGTAAGATCCGTTCTTGAAGTTTGTCGCGGTCGCGCGCCTGATGCCAATTAACCTCAACCTCTCTCTAGCCCTTCCTGCTCTGCAGTCAAAAGATTGCTCGCCGTTCCTGAACCCCCCCTTAGACTGAATTACCCGCCCCTCTCCTTAGTACGGGTTACGGGGGTGTAATCTACACCTGGATGCCGGCAAGAGGCTCGATGCCTTCCGGCATGAGGAGGGACGGAGGTGCGATTCGACGCCCAGGCCGCCTTCCGGCCAGCTTGGATGGGCTTTGCCTTGACCTGTTCGAGCTGGGATCTGAACTGCCGGTCCCCCGGCGTCACGCCACCCGACCACTGCGGACCTCGCTCGACGTGCCCTGCTCGGTACCTCGCCTCAGAACGCCTGTGCCTACCAGGAAAGCATCTTCATTACTCCTTGATGGGACTTGGCTTTTGGACCTGTTCCATGAGATCGTTATTCCATTCTCCTTTTACTTTTACTTGGGCGGCTGCCCCAAGCAGAATTGCTTCTATCAGGTTGTGATTGAGATAGACATATAGGCCAGGCTGTCTAAACTGATACAGCATTGCCACGGCAGAACCGCCTTCAACGAACCATGTTTCGAGATTTGTTGCTGGCTTGTCCCTGAAGGAGCCGCCTCTCCACACGAGGTCCGCATGCCCACCAATAAGATGGGGGCGGGAGTCTCTATTTGCCTGAGAGTGAATAAATAACACCCTGTCTCCTACCTTTGCCGTTAATGCATGCTCGCCTGTCAGCGCACCTACCGCCCCGTTAAACACAACGTGAGTGGGTGTCAGGGTCTTCATGGCCTCGAGCATATCTCCCACGCCGGCAATCGGTGTTGCGTACCCTTTGTACTTGCCATGCGCATCTTTGGGCACGTAAAAGTCCTGCTCACCTATATAGTACGCTTTGTCGTATCTGACTGGATTCCCTTCTGCATCTCTCAGGCCGTCCCGTGGGAGAACCATGATGGCTCCATTCATGCCAGAAACAACGTGCCACGGGATCATGGCTCCGCCAGGAGCACAGTGGTAGACAAATACACCAGGTTTGATCGCCTTGAATCGCAAGACAACTTCTTGCCCGGGAGCTACATACGTAAGCTCTGCCCCACCTAAAGCTCCCGTCGCCGCATGAAAGTCAATATTGTGCAGCAATGTGCTCGTCTTTGGATTTACAAGCGTCAGCTCGATATAGTCATCTTGATGCACCACGATGATTGGGCCGGGAACGCTTCCGTTAAAGGTCATGGCCCAGATTGTTGCACCATCCGGGCTTATCTTCATGAGCTTCTCTTCGATCACCATACGCACTTGCACAACCTTGGGCGCACCTCCCGCAACTTGCTCATGGGCAGGCAAGAACGGCGGAGCGACAAGTCTCTGAATGATCCGTTCCAGTGTGTCGGCCTTGGATGCGATCTCCGCCCCTGTGTTCGTGGAGCAACCCAGTACGAAACCGATGGTCAGAATCACATGCAGTATCTTTCGCATACGTTTCTCCTTTCCGTTCAGAGCCTTCGCGCGTAGGTGCCTAGCGTCTAACCGTTAACCTGATTCCCGGACACCTAGGGTACCATGGGGGTGCCCTTAGTTGAAAGGAGGTCCGGGCGAAACTCCGGGCCTGGGAGCATGAGTCCAACCACCTCCGGCCGCACCTGGCGCTTAAGGGCAAGACCCCGGCAGAGCGGCTCTGTGAGCTCCGGATTTCCGTCCCTCAGCCTGTGAGGAAAACGGCTTGACTACCGCAGCTTACCGCGGACCCCTCACGCTCACCTCTGCGGCCATTTCCTATTACGCCCTCGCGCATGCTGTCAAGCTTTTTGGGGAGCGGTATTGAGGGGGACGGCAGTGTAGATTACAACCACTAACCTGCACTAAAGGTTACAAGGTTGCAAGCCAGATTATGTGGTTGCCAAAGCCGAATGTCCTCTCAAGCCTTGGACACGCCACTGACACGCCCCGAAGGTACGAGGAAGCGTTTACCCCGCACATGAAGACGGCTTCCCTTTCTGGTAGACTTTGCCCGAGCTCTGCCCCGCATTTGCAGATGCCCCGATGCGCCCCAACAAGAAGATGGTGCGATGGGCAGAACTTGAGTACAATCCCCGCAGGACGAGAAAGGAATGACTGCAACGCGCGTGATCATCGACACCGATCCTGGCATCGACGATGCCCTCGCTCTTATCCTGGCCTTCGCCTCTCCGGAACTGTCAGTGGAGGCGATCACGACCGTGGCTGGCAACGTCGAAGTAGAGCAGGCCGCACGAAACGCCTGCGCGATCCTCGACCTCATCGACCCGCACCCAAGACCCCCGGTGGCGGTAGGCGCCGGACATCCCTTGCGCAAGGGGCTCCACACGGACCTGCACTACCACGGCGAGGATGGGCTGGGGGAGCTCGCCCGTTTCAAGGACAGAGAGGGGAGGCCCCGGTACCCGGAACCCCAACGCCGGCTGGCCCCACAAGATGCGCCGGCGCTGATCGCCGACCTCATCAGTTCCGCTCCGGGCGAGATCGTCTTGATCTGCATTGGGCCTCTCACCAACCTGGCGCTGGCGATCCGTGCGGCCCCGACAAAGTGGCAGGGGTCAAGGAGATCGTCATCATGGGCGGAGCGATCCAGGTGCCGGGCAATGTAACGCCTGGCGCAGAATTTAACATACATGTTGATCCGCACGCAGCGGAAATTGCCTTCACTTCAGGGCTTCCGATTACCCTCCTTCCGCTGGATGTCACGCAGCAGGTCATCCTCACGCAGGGGCAGATCGAAGCAGTGGTTCGACCCATTGGGAATCGGGTGACCCAGTTCGTCTGTGACTCGACTGAGCGGCTATTCGGCCATGAACGAGAGCGGACGGGATTGGCCGGGATCCCTCTCCATGACCCACTGGCTGTTGGCGTCGTTCTCGATCAGTCGCTCGTCACTCGCCGGCTATTCCATGTCGAAGTGGAAACGGCGGGCGGGCCGGCTCAAGGGGTTACCATTGCCGATAGACAGCGGATCGAGGAGGAATGGAAAAGGCCGCCGAACCTTCAGGTCTGCATGGAGGTGGACGCCGGACGATTCGTAGGGCTATTCTTGGAGCGGGTATGCCGACAGTTGTCGTGATCGGCAGCGCAAACCTTGATCTGACTGTCGCCGTGGAACACCTGCCGCGGGAGGGGGAGACGGTCCTCGGCGGAGAGCTGCTCCTCGCGGATGGCGGCAAAGGGGCGAATCAGGCGGTGGCGGCCCTCAGGGCCGGGGCCGAGGTCCGCTTTCTCGCGAACCTCGGGTGCGATGCGTTCGGCGACCGAATCTGTCGAGACCTCGTCGCGGCTGGGCTGCCGGTCGAGGGGCTGCTCCGGGACGAGTCAGCCCCGACAGGCGTCGCCCTGATTGTCGTTGATCGGCAGGGCCGGAATCAGATCGCCGTAGCGCCCGGAAGCAATCGATCCCTCTTGCCGGCGATGATCGACAAGAACGAAACATTCCTTGTCGGTGGGGCTATCATGCTCCTGCAACTCGAGATTCCGATCGCCACCGTGGAGCGAGCCTTGCGGTTTGCGAAGGTGTGCGGGATGACGACGATCCTGAATCCGGCACCCGCGTGCGACCTGCCGGAGAGTCTCCTCCGTCAAATCGATCTGCTGACGCCAAACGAAACCGAGGCGGAGGCCCTCACGAGGATCGCGGTCTGCGACCCGAACAGCGCAGAGGAAGCGGCGAAGGCGCTCCGGGCTCGAGGCCCCCGAGCCGTCATCGTCACACTTGGGGCCCAGGGCGCCCTCCTGTGCGTAGACTCGATCGTGCGCTATGTGCCGGCCTTGTCGGTCGAGGTGATCGATACCACGGCGGCCGGTGACGCGTTCAATGGTGCGCTTGCCGCCGGGCTGGCTACCTCGCAGCCGTTGGACGCCTTTCGGGACGCCCGATGCTTGGAGGACGCCGCGCGCTTTGCCAACGCGGCAGGGGCCCTGGCTACGACCAAGCGCGGCGCGCAAGAGTCGCTTCCTACCAGGGATGAGATCTTAGGGCTTCTGGGAAGATTCGGAAAGAGCAGCTAGCGTCGCGGTTCACCAGAACAACCCCGACGAACGTTTCCCTTTCGTCGTGAGATCACGGGTCATGATGACCAAGTCGTGCCTCTTGCCCCGAAGGTCCTTGACCAACTCTCGGAAGATCGCCTCTCGTTTGAAGCCAAGCCGCTCGAACAGGCTGATGGCCGCTTCCTGCTCGGCCATCATCTCCGCCAGGAGGGTGTCGATACCCTCCTCCCTGGCCAGATCGAATAGCTCATACAAAAGGTTGTGCGCCAATCCCACTCGGCGATAGGCGGAATCAACCACGACATGCACTTCGGCAACATGATAGAGCCAATGCGTCGGGCGCCGCTGCAGCGTTGCGTCGCCGACGATCCTCGCCCCAGCTTCTGCGACGAGGGCAATGAGCCGACCCCGTTCGAGGGCGCGCACCCTGGCCGCCATCGCCTCAGGCTTGGTCATATCCTCGCGTAGAAACACCCGCTCCGCCTCCGGGATACCTTTAAAGAACCCCAAGAGCCGATCCTGATCGCCCTGATCCATCAGTCGGACGAGAACCTCGCTCCCGTCCTTCAGCTTGACCGTCTTAGGATAGCGTGAGGCTGAAGGGGTGTTCATTTTCTCCTCCTACTGCGTCAGATAATGCGGAACGTCAGTGACCACGATAACACGTTTTCTGAAGAGGAGCGCGCCCTTGATGAACCAGGCGGTCTGGTTGTGGAGCAAGTTATGCCACCATCGGGCGGGAACTACCGAAGGCAGGACGACCGTGATCAGGGCGTCGGGGTGTTTCCGCTCCAGCCCTTCGATGTACTCCAGAAGCGGGCCAAGGACCGAACGGTAGGGCGAATCGAGGATGACGAGATCAGTCCCGCCGGACCAGGTATCCCAATTGTTCCGAAGCGCTTCTGTTGCCTCGACGTCGAGGTCCACGTAGATGGCCTCCACATGGGGCGCGAGGCTCTTGGCATACTCCAGGGCCGTCACGACCCCCCGATGAATTCCGGAGACCGGGACCAAAGCGATCTGTTCCTTGACCTTCTTCGGCTCGAAGCCTTGCAGCGAGAGCTGCTTCGCCATCACTGTATAATGTTCGTGGATCCTACGGAAGATCACCGTCATCATAGGGATCAGCGCGATCACGATCCAGGCGCCATTGATGAACTTCGTCGCCGCGATGACCGTGAGAACGATGGCCGTCGAGGCGGCGCCCAGCCCGTTGATGGTGACGGACCGGCGCCACCCCGAGGTGCGGAGAGTCAGCCAATGCCGAACCATCCCGGCCTGAGAGAGCGTGAAGGAGAGGAAAACTCCGACGGCATAGAGCGGGATCAGGGCGTGCGTCTCGCCGTGGAAGAGCCAGATCAGGAAAGACGCGACGACACCTAGGATGATGATCCCGTTCGAATAGACGAGACGATCCCCCCGGCTTGCCAGTTGATGGGGCAGGAACCGGTCGTGGGCGAGAATAGAAGATAGGCGGGGGAAGTCAGCGAAGCTGGTGTTGGCGGCGAGGATCAGGATCATAGCGGTGGCCGCCTGGATCACATAGTAGAAGACGCCGGTTGCGAAGATGTCGCGAGCAAGCTGCGAGACCAGGGTCTCTCCTTGCCGCGGTACGACATGGTGCAATTGAGAGAGGATGGTGATGCCCAGAAAGAGGGTAAGCAAGATGCCTGCCATCCAGGTGAGAGTCATGCTGGCGTTCCTTGACTCTGGATACTTGAACGCCTGGATGCCGTTTGAGATCGCCTCCACGCCAGTCAGGGCAGTGCAGCCGGAGGCGAAGGCCCTCAGCAGAAGGAAAAGGGTCAGTTCCTGCGCGGGCGCAACGACGACCTGGGCGACCACAGAGCCTTCACCGGAGAGAAAATGCTGAACGAGGCCGACCACGATCATGGTGGCGAAACTGGCGATGAAGAGATAAGTAGGAATCGCGAAAATCCTCCCCGATTCCTTGACACCGCGCAGGTTAGCGAGTGTGATGAGGCCAATGCAGAGGATGCCCAAGCTGACTCGGTACGGGTACAGGGTCGGCACCGCCGACGTGATCGCCGCCACCCCGGCGGCCACGCTCACCGAGACCGTCAGGACATAGTCGATCAAGAGAGCGGACGCAGCGATCAGGCCCGGATAGACGCCGAGGTTCTCCTTCGCCACGATATACGCCCCGCCTCCGGACGGATAGGCATGGATGGTCTGACGGTAGGAGGTAGTCACAATCAAGAGCAGAACAACGATGGCGAGTGAGAGAGGCCAGGACCAGTGGAGCGCTATCGAGCCGGCCAGGATCAGGGTCAGCAGGATTTCTTCGGTGGCGTACGCGACCGACGAGAGGGCGTCGGACGAGAAAATGGCAAGGGCGGCGAACTTTGAGAGACGCTCGTGGGCAGCCTGCGCCGTCCTCAGAGGTGTCCCGATGAGCTTCCGCTTCAACGTGGAGAGCGGCATGTCCCTCCTCCTGAGAGCCGGGGGAAAGAAAAAATGGATTGGAAGGATGCGTCCAGCCAGGACGGCGGTATGCTAGACCCTGAGCAAGCGGAAGTCAAGAAGCCAGGCTTACCCTCCAAGATGCAAGGACAGGGTGTCGCCTGGATGGGGCTGGCTACGGTTGGGGGAAGGCGATAATGATAGAATCCAAAGAGAGGACCCGGTACTCCTCGTTGTCGCGGTAGAAATAGTGCCCTTCCACCCCCTCGGACGCCTCCTCGAAGGCTACAATCGCTTCGAGCGGGGGCATTTCCCGGATGGAGTTAGACCCTTCATCGAATCCGTCGCCAGCCACCACCAGCTGGCCGTATCTGATGGAGGCGCCCCTTGGGCAGTGGAGCGTGAGGGTATCCGGCGGTTCCGGGAGCACCCGGACCACCAGGTTGATACCATAGACCTGGAACGGACGAGCAGAAGCCGGATTATTACTCATGTGGTACTATATAGCATACAGTGGGGTCCTGACGGAAGCAAGAAATCTTAGCGCGCAGCGTGCTTCACCCATGGTCGGGACAGCAGGAAGTCACAGAAGGGAGCTGACGCGATATGCCACGGGAGATCTCGGCAGGGGTGATCGTGTTCCGGCGAGCGCCGCAGCCCCACTACCTCCTCCTCCATTACGAGTCCGGTCACTGGGACTTTTCCAAGGGGCACATCGAGGCCGGTGAAGAGGCGCAGGAAACGGCCAGGCGGGAGTTAAAAGAGGAGACCGGAATCTCCGATGTCCGTTTTGTGGACGGCTACAAGGAGACGCTCCGCTACTTTTTTCGACAGCAAGGGATCGGCATCTTCAAGGTCGTCGTTTATTTTCTCGTGGAAACGGATCAGTCCGAGGTTACCCTCTCCTCTGAGCACATCGATTTCGACTGGCTCCCCTACGACGCCGCCCTTGCACGGTTGACCTTCAAGAACTCCCGGGATCTCTTGGTCAAGGCACATGAGCACCTGTAAGCATCCCCATCCGCCTAACGATCGCCCTGCTCCCTGAACAGCTTGCGGCGAAACTTCAGGAAAATCCTATCGACGAGGCGGGGCGAAAGGGCGTTGATCAGGACCAGGATCCTGGCCGGCGGGAAGACGATCACCTCCGGGCGAGGCCTCCGCGCGCAGCGGATGATGGCCCCTGCCACCTTCTCGGCTGACTGCATCGGGCCGGTCGGCGGATGGTACCTTTTCGAGCGGGCCGACGACGCCTCGAAGAACTCGGTGCCGGTGGTGATCGGACAGATTACGCTCACCTCGATGCCGCTCCCATGCAGCTCCACCCGCAACGCCTCCGACATTCCGACCATGGCGAACTTGGTGGCGCAGTAGATGCTGTTGCCGGGGGCGCCGCGCTTGCCGGCCACCGAGGCAATGTTAATGATATGCCCGCCCCCCTGCTTTCGCATCAGGGGAATGGCCGCCTGCGTTGCATAGATCGTCCCCATCATGTTGACGGCCCACAGCGCCTCGACCTCCTCGATCGGCGTGTCCTCCAGCATGCCGAAGTAGCCGATCCCAGCGTTGTTGACCAAGATGTCGAGCCGGCCGAATGCCGACACCACGCTGTTCACAGCCGATTGGACCTGGTGTCTGTTGGCCACATCGGTCTCGGCCACAACCGCCTCGCCCCCCAGGGCGCGGACTGCGGCGGCCACTTCCTCTAGTCGGTCGCGGCGCCTTGCCGCCAGAAGGAGTCTCGCCCCCTCCTTGGCGAAGGCGAGCGCCGCCGCCTTGCCGATCCCGGCCGAGGCACCGGTGATCAGAATCGCCGCCCGCCTTAGCTCTCGCGCCATTCCTCCTCCTCAGCCTGGATTTCACAGCCCATCTCTTTGTTGAAAAGGGCTCGCATCGTCTGGGTCCTGTCGATCTTCTCTTGCGCCGTCAGCCATTCCCCGATCGGGCCGATCAGCCTGGGCCCACCAGTTGTAGTCCGCCCAGGGGCTGGCGCTGGTCGAGGCGATGAAGCCCCGCTTCGTAGGCGATCCGAACCGCCTCCTGGTATTCCATCGGAGTGAGCATTCGGTTGATCTCAGAATAGTTCTCGGCGCTCACCTTCCCGGCGGGGCGGTACTGGGCCATGATGTTGACGTAGGTATCGGGTGACAGCTCGGTGACGAGGAAGCGCATGATCTCCCGCGTCCCGGCGGTCCCTCCAGGCATGACAAGGTGCCGGACCAGGACGCCGCGCCTGGCGAGGCCGTGTCTGTCGAAGACGAGTGGACCCACCTGTCGGTGCATCTCCTTCATCGCCGCCCGGGCTGCCTCCGGGTAGTCCCTGGCCTTGACGTACCGCTTGGCATGCTCCGGGTCCCAGAACTTGAAGTCGGGCATATAGATATCAACGACTCCGTCCATCAGGCGGAGGCTCTCCAGCGAATCGTAGGCACTGGTGTTGTAGACGACGGGGAGGCGCAGACCGGCCCGGATGGCGGACGGCAACGCTTCGAGGATCTGGGGGACCACATGCTCCGGCGTCACGAAGTTGATGTTATGGCAGCCCTTCGCCTGGAGCGTCAGCATCATCCGCGCCAGTTCCTCCGGCCTCACCTCCCGCCCTTCCCCTTGTTGGCTCAGATCGAAGTTCTGGCAGAAGACACAGCGGAGGTTGCACCAGGAGAAGAAGATGGTGCCGCTTCCGTTCCAGCCTCGAAGGCAGTCCTCCTCGCCAAAGTGGGCGAAGTAGCTCCCCACCCTCGCGTACCGGCCGGTCTTACAGACCCGCGTCTCGTCCGCAAGACGGTTGATTTCGCAGTCCCAGGGACAGACCCTGCATGTCTCCAGCGACGCGATGGCCTCTTCAGCCTTCTGCGCCAGCTTCCCGGATTCGAAGCTCTTCAGGTAGGCTGGCTCGAACGGCTCAGCCGCTTGGAATGCCTCGGCGACGTTTCCTTGCACCTTCATCGGAATGCCTCTCCGCTGGGCACGAATGGCCCCCTCAAATTCAGCACGTGCATTTCAACACGTTGTGAATGAGTTATAGGTCGTAGTCCGCAAGTAACAGGGCAATCCGTCATGACGACGTGTAGTCCTCGCGGATCGGATGGAAGATGTTGAGGGCGACGGCTTTTTCCTGCGCGGTGACCGCGCCGTGTTCCACTCCACCGGGGATGATGTACATGTCGCCTTTCCGCACCCGTTTGGTCTCTCCGCCGATGGTGAGGGCGAATTCGCCTTCCAGGACGATCCCGGCCTGCTCATGAGGGTGACTGTGCATCGGCACCGTGGAGCCGGGCTCCAGTTCCACCACCGACAGCATCAGCTTGTCGCCCCAGGCAAGGTTCAAGGTGACGCCAGGCCCCAACTGCTTCTTGAGGGTCTCCTTCAGATCGATGAAGTGCATACCTCTACTCCTCCGATGGCAAGAGCTTCTCCCGGGCAAGCATGCGATCGCCCCGAACGGGAAGCGTCGAGCCGGCTGTTAGGAAGGCCGGCGCACTCGTGAAATCCTGGCCAGCCCCGAAGCGCTAACAGCCGCCGGCCAGGGGCGGGAACACGCTCAGGACGTCTCCGTCGTTCAGAGACGCATCGTCTTGGGCGTGAATGCCATTCACCAGCACCATATCCGGGTGCTCTGGCGGGATACCAAGCCGATCGATGACCTGGCCGACCGTCAGACCGTCGGCGAATTCCATGACTGCCTTATGGTTCTGCGCTCCTTTGGGCAGGTATTGGGACAGCGTGGCGTAGAGCTGTACCTCGATCTTCATGGGCAAAAGGGCTCTCCGTACCAGTGAGGACTCATTGGGTCGCCCTTCTCACGCTCTCCTGGCCCCGTCGATCGGCCACAGGATGCTCCCCTGGCGGGCCGTCGGCGACACCAGACGGTACGGCGTCAAGGCAGTTCGGCGCGGCGCAACCTTAAGCACCAGGGGCTCGGCACGGTCCGAGCAGCTAACCCCCAGGGATCCCACGGAGCCCGGTGATCAGCAGTGTCACCTGGTCAAAAGGAGTGAGGGCAGTCTTCAGGCCGTCGAGGGATGAGATATTCTGGCCGTTCACCAGGACCTCGACGTCCTCCTGAAGCTTTTGCCCTCCAAACAGGAACTCCTGGAAGGAGGGGCTCATGAGCCGCCTCAACTTTTCCAGGAGCTCCTCCACTGTTGCCGCATCGATCCCGAAGGTGGCCACCCCTGCAGCCTTCCGGATCTCGCCGACGAACCTTATCTCAGCCATCGGCCGCTGTCGTTATTCACCCTGCTCCAAATCCAATGGGGTACGCGCAGAACGTGGGATGGCTGATCTAGAGCCTGGCGCAGACGGTTTTCACCTGTGTGTACAGTTCAAGCGCGTCGTGACCCATTTCGCGTCCCCAGCCAGATTGCTTGTAGCCGCCAAACGGCAGCGCCGCGTCGAAGATGTTGTAGCAGTTGATCCAGACCGTCCCCGATTGGAGCGCTGATGCGATCGCGTGCGCCTTGCTGATATCCCGCGTCCAGACTGCCGCAGCCAGCCCGTAGATGGTGTCATTCGCGGCCGCCACGACCTCCTCCACCTCCCGGAACGGGATGGCTGCGACAACAGGGCCGAAGATCTCCTCCTGGATGACCTTCATGTGTGGCTTGGTATTGACCAGGACGGTGGGCTCCACAAAATATCCCTTGTCGCCCAGCTTCCGACCGCCCACCACCGCCTTGGCCCCTTCGGCAAACCCGGATTCGATGTACCCGCACACCCGATCCAGTTGTTCGTCAGAAACGAGCGGCCCCATCTGGGTGGTTGGGTCAAGCCCAGGACCGACCTTGATCTTCTTTGCCTCCTCAGCAACCCCTTCAACCACTTTATCGAACATCCCCTGCTCCACAAAGAGCCGCGAGCCCGCACAACAGCACTGGCCGTGGTTGAAGAAGATCGCGCTCGCCGCGCCGGGGATCGCCACGTTGAGATCTGCATCCTTCAGCACTATGTTCGGGGACTTCCCGCCAAGCTCGAGCGACACCTTCTTGAGGTTTCCTCCGGCCGCGGCCAGGATGAGCTTCCCCACCGCCGTGGAGCCGGTAAACGCCACCTTGTCCACATCCGGATGGGCCGCCAGGGCTGCCCCCGCGGTCTCCCCGTAGCCGGTGACGATGTTGACGACCCCTTCCGGGAACCCCGCTTCGGCGAACAGATCGCCCAGCCGCAGGGCCGTCAGGGGCGTCTGCTCGGCCGGCTTCAAGACGACCGTGCATCCTGCCGCAAGTGCCGGCCCGAGCTTCCAGGCCGCCATGAGGAGGGGGAAGTTCCAGGGGATGATCTGCCCGACCACGCCGACCGGCTCGTGGACTGTGTAGGCGAGGTATCGTGCGCCAGGGGTGTAGGGGACCGAGATCGGGATCGTGTTCCCTTCGATCTTGGTCGCCCACCCTGCCATGTAGCGGAACAGGTCGGCCGAGAGCGGGACGTCAGCCCCTCGCGAGACGCTTATAGGCTTCCCATTGTCGAGCGTCTCGAGTTGGGCGAACTCCTCGAGGTGCGCTTCGATTAGATCGGCAAGCTTCCAGACCAAACGCCCGCGCTCGGACGGGGTCATCCTGCGCCAGGGGCCGCTCTCGAAGGCCCTTCGCGCGGCCTTCACCGCGCGGTCGATGTCCTCCTGATCCCCTTCAGCGACCTGAGCCAGGACCTCGCCCGTGGCTGGATTGAAGGTGGGAAAGGTCTTTTCCGATGCGGCATTTACCCATTTGCCGCCGATAAGCATCTTCCGGGGCCTACTCACAAAACTGCTTACCCGCTGATCAATTTGGATCGCTGCTGTTGCAACTCCCATCTTCTCCTCCTGTGCGAATGTTGCGCACGTCGTAAGGCATGCTTAGGGACGACTGGTTTAGTCCCGCCGGCAACAACAAATTCCGACCGTCCTGAGAAAGCGTCGGCGGGAGATCTCTACCATGGCCCCTCTTCCTACCGCCCCGAACGGGGTTCGTGATGTGGGTGGGAACGTTCAGAAACAGGCTAACAAGAGCATCGTCGTCAAGGCGATCCGGAATTCCTTATATGCTCCCTTGTAGCCTAGCACTGTCATCGTTGTCAAGTGGATTCTCCCGCCTGGGGAGCCTAGTTTCGGCCACTCGGAATCCTCAAAAAAGAGAGCGGGGACCTCGGGCCCCCGCTCATCCATCCTGTCAAGCTTCCTTACGCGAACGTTACACGTCCATGCGACTGAGGCGGCGATCACCCCATTTCCTCAGTCGCCCATCCCGTCCGAGCACGCTAGAGTGATTGCAAGAAGGCGATCAGGTCCGCCCTCTGGGTTGGCGGCAGGTTGAAGAACCGGTCTCGGCTCGCGTTCGCCTCTCCACCGTGCAGCCGGATCGCGGTGATCAAGTCCGATGTCCGGCCGTCGTGGAGGAAGAACTTCCGCGCCCGAAGTCCCCAAAGGGGCGCCGTCCGCCAACGCCCGCCGCCCGCAGCCCCTTCGACGATATGATCGTCGAGCCCCCCGCCCATGTAGTGGGTCAGCAGGTCGGAGTAGAGCGGGACATTCTTCTCGTTCAGCGCCTCGAGGGCGTTGGGTCCGGTCTTCATGGACGGGGTATGGCAGAGGGCGCACCCCGTCTGGGCGAACAGCGTCTCCCCGCGGAGGACGGCGGCGGTGATCGGCCCTCGGGGCGGCGCGGCGAGGTACGTGGTAAAGAACATCAGTCCGGAGATGCGCGAGGCGTCGGCGTCTTCGGGATCGGCCGCGATATCGCACCCAAAAGGAACCGGTTGCCCCTGCGGTAACATCTCATTCGGGAAGAGGTGATTCGTCACCCCCAGCTCGTTCACCATGGCCAGGCCGACGAAGTTCAGGATGGTCGGGACGGCCGCCTTCCAGCCGAACCGGCCGATTACTCCGTTATCGATGTTGGCTCGCCCGGCGATCTTGTCGCCGTTCGCGTCAGTGGGATCGGCGTTGGCCAGGATCGCCGAATCGGGGATGGCCTGGATCAGCCCGAGGCCGAACAACTGCGGGGGCTGTCGCAGCGCGGTCACGTTCGCCTCCGGCGGGACCACCTCGGCCGCGACGTGGCATCCCGGGAGCTCGTCCGCCACGCTGAACTTCTGCAGATTGGGCCCGCCGAGCTTCAGCAGGGGATCGAACGGCTCCCCCTGCACACCTGCCGCGCGAACCGGGTCACCCGGTTATCCAGGGAGGTTCCCGACCCACCAGGGACCGGGTTGGCGTGACACTCCACGCAGCTTGTCCCGTTGTACACAGGACCCAGGCCGGTCGCCGGCGTCTGCACGGCCATGAATTTCTCCTTGCCGAACTGAAACGCAAGGAGGAGATCATCCGGCAGGTTGGGAAGTGGGTCACCGAATCGGGGCGCGATCTGGGCCGTCAAGGTGCGAAACGGGAGAAAGGGGGAGAGGGCGACGAGAGGGAGAACCAGCAGAAGCCACCAACGGTCCTTCACAATCGACCTCCTTGCTGAGACTGAATGGGATCCCCCCGCAATCAGAGAGAGGGGGGATTCAGGCGTTTACTCCCTTAGACAGAGGAAATCGGCAGAGGTTCAATAGGGGGATTATAGCAAGGGTCGTGCCATGCACGTTAATGAAAACAATCAGTTCCCTTGCCCACACATCTCACTTGCCGTTTCGATCAACCGCTAGAACCCGTCCAATCAATCCGATCGGGTTCGCCAACCCACTCTGATGGACCGCACTCCTGTTCGCTCCACCGGGATCAATGGGGATCTCTTGCCGCGGTGGTCGGCACCTCGCGGCCGGATTTCGTGATGTAGGCGACCTGGGATGCCTCACCTAAAGTCGCTGTAACCCGCACCCACTCGACCTCTTCACCCTGGGCGACGAGAGGGGCGGTCCCGCGGAGGGCTGCGAGCGTGAACGTGGCCGAAGCGCTGATTACGCTGGGCTGGTTCGTTGGGATGGTGACGCTCGCGGTTGCCGTGGACGCGGCCAGGGTACCGGCCAGGGCGGTGCTGGTGGCTGAGCTGGCCGCGCCATTTAATGGCTTCACGGTCACCGTCACCGCCGTGCCCAAGGGGATGTTGGATGCTCCCAGGCCAATAGTCATCGGGTTAGGGGTGCTCGCGGGGATCATGATGTCTGGGTTCACAAAGGAGCCGGTGGGTGAGGGCGGCGCCGCTAACGTTGCCTTCAGCCGCGCGCTTCGACGCGTCGGCTGCAAGGCGATGTTATGTCTCGCCCTTCTTCTTGGTCGCACACGCTCCGTCTACGTGTAGCGGTGCACCAGCAACTGCGGGCTGAAAGGTCTTATCAAAAATGTACCCTAGGGGTTGATCGGCGCGGCCAAACGCCCAAAGGAACAGCTCGGCGCCCAGTGCTGACGGCCCGCAAACGATGCCCCCATCTTGGGCTTCAGCAAATAGCTTTGAAATAGAATCTTTCGGGCCATACTGCCAAATCAATCCTTCAATTAAATCTTCAGCGGAAAGACCAAAGAGAACGTGATTCAATAGCTGTCCGGCCTGACTCATCTCTTTTTCGCTGAAGTCCATAGCACTGAAGTAGCCGGCAAATGGAAGAAAAATCTGCATTATCGGTCTTCCCTCCATATTGAAGGGAAGCCCCGCATCAGCAAAGAGATGCTTTACCGTCCCATATATTAGATCGGAACTATACCGTTAAAAAAGCATGATCATAGCCATCCTAACGTTTCTTGTTCTGAATCCTTCGCTCTGCCGCCAAAACTTTTTTAGGATCGACTTGCATGAACGCCGATAATGCCTGCCCCAGCGTGAGGGGATACAGG
>OBEQ011196377.1_pt1 | contig 21655 bp, 20 predicted proteins | sample 1670901 | NCBI WGS metagenome assembly OBEQ01 (sample SAMEA104232315, study PRJEB22302) | groundwater metagenome | biome: forest; feature: aquifer; material: groundwater | place: USA | collected 2011-08-07 | depth 5.4 m
ATTTTTTGTTATTCTACTTAGTTGGGCAATCTTATACGGAATATTTTCTCTATTCTTATTTAATCCTTTACATGCCAAACAACGAATTTTAACTGCTGAAATCAAAGTTCTCAAAAATGAAATTTCTACTTGGAAACTCCAAATGGATGCGCTCAATCAAATTGCTCTAAATCCTTTATATAAACAATGGCTAAATCAGAGTAAAAGCTTGATCGATTTACAAAAACAATCTAAATTTTTAATGAAAAATAGTCCTTCTGAACAATGGCAAAACATGATTAAACTTGTATTACGATCGCAAAAAAATATTACCATTGCACAAATTCGTGATTCGCAACCTCTGCCCTATAATCCGAGTAAATTAGGCGATGTTAAAACGAATATTTTACAACGTAAATTATCTATAACTATTTTCAGCAATTTCTTTTCAACCCTTGCTTATTTACAACAATTAGAAACTAATTTACCTAATGTGCACTGGGATAGTTTCCATTATCAAGTCACTGAATATCCGTTAGCACGCGTGGAAATGGAGTTATCGATCTTTTATGAAAAAACAGCTTAAATATATCTGGATATTTCCTCTATTATTTTTTTTATTAGGCGCGCTTCCTACTATTGATCCAACTCGGCCACCTAAAGTCAATACTAATGCGCAAGCTACACCTTCAGAACCCTACGAATTAACTGCAGTTTTTCTCTACCCACAATATAGTATCGCTATTATTAACGAACAAACATATAAAGTAGGCGACAAGATAGATGAATTTACCATTACTACTATTCATCCAAATACGGTAGAATTAACTGGGCCTCAAGGTAATAAAGAAATATTACAATTAACCGAGCCTGTAACATGGAAACATTAAAGGGATTTGGCATGCTAAAACAAGTGATAAAAATCCAACATAACCTCTGTCGGTTATTCATCGTTGTTGCACTCTCACTAGCCATTGGTTGTCACACTCAACATCCTATTATTCCCACAGCAGGCGATCAAATCATCTCAACCATGCAAAACAGTATAGAGATTGATAAAGGAAAAAGTGGTCACTACAATGCATTCGCGCAACAAAAAACGCGTTTTAATAATGCGTTTTTACCGCCATTGTCTCATTATGTAAATCCTGCAAAAGAAGCGGAACCGCGTTTTGATGTGAATGCAAACAAAGTTCCAGCTAAAGAATTCTATATGGGTTTGATAGCAGGTACTAAATATAACATAGTCATCCATCCCAATATCACCGGTACAGTTTCCTTAATTTTAAAAAATGTAACTTTAAAACAAGCCCTAGATGCTGTAGAAGATATGTATGGTTATGAATACCATCAAACATCGTATGGTTATGAAATTTTACCAGCACAATTAGAAACACAATTATTCCATATCAATTATTTAGATGTCCAACGTACTGGCCGTTCTTACACCCAATTAACCACCGGTCAAGTCAGTAATAAAGTAGGTACAGTAACAGTCGGTGGCGCAACCAGCACTTCAACCAATTTTCCAACAACTCAAGGTGTTCCTGAAGGCGTAGGAACAATCAGTAGTATAGAAACTAAATCTGAAATGCAATTTTGGAAAGATCTCCAAAAAGCAATTGAAAATGTTATCGGTAAAGAAGAAGGGCGTAGTGTTACCGTAAATGCCCAAGCTGGAGTCATTATTGTGCGTGCTTATCCAGGCGAATTACATCGCGTAGCACGTTATGTCAATAGTTTGCAATCGAGTTTAAATCGACAAGTCATTTTAGAAGCTAAAATACTTGAAATACAATTAGATGATACATTCCAATCCGGCATTGATTGGAGCATTTTAGGTAACCCGGCCTTAGCGATTGTCAATAGTACAGGTGATACTACAGCAGGTATCGGTCAGGCTGGAAATGTGGCATTTGAAAATACTGATCTTAAAGCATTAAGCGGAATTTTCGCATGGAGAATTAATGGTAATTTCCAATTGCTTTTACAATTATTACAATCTCAAGGAAATGTCCAAGTCTTATCAAGCCCGCATATTTCTACTGTTAATAATCAAAAAGCTGTTATTAAAGTAGGACAAGATGAATTTTTTGTAACTGGCGTATCAACTTCTAATACGATTATTGGTTCGAATACCTTGCCTTCGCAAGATGTCTCTTTAACACCTTTCTTTTCAGGCATTACTTTAGATGTTACTCCAGAAATAAGCGGTGATGATTCTGTCATTTTACACGTCCATCCTAGTGTTAGCCGTGTTACTGAACAAACTAAAGTTATTGGTTTAGGTGCAACAGCATCAGGCGCGCCTAACAATCTCACCTTACCACTTGCCTTCAGCACTATTCGCGAATCGGACAATATAGTCAGAGCAAGAAACGGGCAAATTATTGTCATTGGCGGTTTAATGCAAAATCGTATGGCAGAAACCGTTGTTGGCACACCTTGGTTAAGCAAAATTCCTTTTATAGGAATACTTTTCAGACGAACATCACAAATCTCCATTAAATCAGAATTAGTTATTCTTTTGCGTCCAATGGTTGTCACTAACAAAACGCTTGTTAATACTTTAGAAAATGAAAAGAAAACATTTGAAATACTCAAACGACCTTTCCACGCTGGTGGCTTACCGAAAGTATTTGGCAATGAAGCTGAAACCTCAGACAAATTATGAAGAAAAGATAACACTATGACAAAAGCTAAATAATTCTCTACACTTAAAAGGTAGATTAAATGGATTTTAATATTATGTATCAGGATTTTTTTAAATTTACCACTTTACCTTTTAGCTTAACACCTAATCCTCATTTTTTTTGTCAGTTAAAAGGTCATCAAGAAGCATTAAATACCTTAGAATTTTGTATAAATAGTGGTGAAGGTTTTATAAAAATCATTGGTGAAGTTGGCTCAGGAAAACCCTTCCTCTGCCGAAAAATGCTTGAAACTTTAGGTGAACATTATGTAAGCACTTATATTCCCAACCCCGATTTAACACCTTTAGAAATTCGCAAAGCGTTTGCACGTGAATTAGGCTTAAACCCTACACAATGGCAAGATCAGCACGAATTATTAACGGCTATTTATCAACATTTAATTGAATTACATCGACAAAATAAAAAAGTCATTTTAATTATTGATGAAGCTCAAGCATTAAGTGATGAAAGTTTAGAAACGATTCGATTATTAACTAATTTAGAAACAGAAAATACTAAACTTTTGCAAGTTGCTTTATTCGCTCAGCCTGAGCTTGATCAACGACTTAGTCAAGAAAAATTCAGGCAATTAAAACAACGTATTAGTTTTTCTTATTCTCTACCTTTAATGAATCGTGAAGATTTAGAAACATATTTACATCACCGTCTTGCTACAGCAGGACACACGCATGGTAATTTATTTACAAAAAAAGCAAAAAAATTATTATTCAATGCGAGCAAGGGTATTCCACGCATCGTAAATATTTTATCGCATAAAGCTTTATTAGTTGCTTATGGTCAAGGCGAACAACAAATCAATCATCGAGCAATGAAAATCGCCATTAAGGATACGGAAATTACGCAACAATTTAAAAAACGTCGCTTAATAAAATTAACTTTTATTACTTCTATGATTATTGCTGGGATAGCATTAATGATTTATTTAGCGGGAGTCATTGGACCATGAGTTTAATTAACAACATGCTCAAAGATTTAGAAAAACGTAAATCTACCAACCAATCTTTATCTTATATTGCTTTAGCAAAGCCCGTTACACAATCACATTTTAAAATAAATAAAAAAATTTTACTGGGTATTGGCATATGCTTGCTTATTATTGGATTTTTCTCAACACTTCATTTTTATCATGCGCCACAATTATCACGTTTATCACTCCAACCAAGCAATAAATCGCCATTAATTTTAACTACTCCTGAAAATGAAAATTGGTTAAAACCAGTTTCTATAATGGGTATTACTTTACAAGTAAAAGATAATATTACTGAAATTTCTTTTTTGCTCGATCACGTTGCTTTATATCGAATAATAAATACAAATATACCCAATGAATTTTCATTAATCATTGATCAAGCACAATTACAATCTGAAGTTCCCGCAGTAAATTATTTAAATACTGCTATTCAACGTATTGTGCCGCAAACAATTCATGGTGATACACGCTTCAATATTTATACTTATCCAGGCGCAATCATTAAATATGTCAATTTAAATAATGAAAATAATAATCCGGAGTTAGTCATCGCTATTGAATATTTAACACCTAATTCTAATTTAAATCCTAACCCAAAAACGGCAAGTCAATTACGTGCTACAAACACTTCCACAATTATCACACCGACTTGGCAAGGCTCATTAACTCAACAATATAATTTGGCATTAAATGAAGCTGCTAATGGACAATATATAAATGCTATCAATCAATTAAATATTTTAGTGCGAATGGATCCAAAGTTTAAAGATGCGCGAGTTTCTCTTGCAGCCTTATTAATTGATAAGAAAAAATTAACGCAAGCCAAACAATTAATCAATGAAGGATTAAATCTTTATCCCTTACACACTCCCTTTATTGAGTTAAAAGCCCGAATTCTGGCAACGGAAGGCAATACTAAACAGGCATTGACTTTGTTAGAAACAATTTCTCCATCACTTAACGAAAATCCAGATTTTTATGCTTTATTAGCAGCTTTATATGAACATAATAATAATGAAATACTAGCTATTAAGATTTACAAACAATTGCTTCTTGTATATCCCAACAATGGTAATTTATGGTACGGTCTTGGTATTGCTTTAGAAAAAACAGGGCAATTAAAAGATGCAATTAATGCTTATAATCGCGCACTAAATCAAGATCAATTAGAATCGCAATCTATTTTAGATTTGCAACAACATTTACAATCACTCAAAGAGAGTTCTAATGCGTAGGGGTAAAAAAAGTTATATTGCAGAATTATTACTGCAAAATAAATTAATTACTCAAGAACAATTGGATGTTGCCATTGAAAAACAAAAAAATTCGGATAAAAAAATTGGGGAAATTCTCGTCGAGCTTGGTTTTATTAAAGAAGATAAATTGCTTGAACTATTATCGCATCAATTAAATATTCCTTATATTGATTTAAAAAATTTTACTGTTGATCCACAAATTGTACGTTTATTACCTGAATTTTATGCACGTCATTATCGAGCGATCATTCTCAAAAAAGAAGGTGATCAATTGCTCGTGGGCATGGCCGATCCCGATAACTTATTGGCTTATGAAGAAATTGAACGGGTTCTCGGCCAAAAAATTAATAAAGCGCTCATTCGGGAAGAAGATTTACTACCTATTCTTGATAATATTTATCGTCATGCCGAAGAAATTACTCATTTTGCTGGTGAATTATCCGCAGAGTTACAACCCAGTGAAACCAATCTTTCTACAGAAATGCAAGAATTAACTTCGGAAGATATTCCGGTTGTTAATTTATTACGTACAATTTTTGAAGATGCTGCGCAGGTAAATGCTTCCGATATTCATATTGAACCCGGCGAAAATATTTTACGTATTCGTTTACGTATAGATGGAATTTTACAAGAACAAGTTTTAAATGAAAAAGCAATTACTCAAGCTTTAGTACAACGTATTAAATTAATGTCGGGATTAAATATTGCTGAAAAACGTTTGCCTCAAGATGGTCGTTTTAGCATTAGTGTTAAAAAACGGAATTACGATGTGCGTGTTTCTACTTTGCCACAACAATATGGCGAATCCGTAGTCATGCGTTTATTAAATCAATCCGCTGAATTATTGCAAATTGAACAACTCGGCATGCCCGCTCTTTTATACGAATATTATGCTCAAGCATTAATGGCAGCTTATGGATTAATATTAATTGTGGGTCCAACTGGCAGTGGTAAAACTACCACATTATACGCGTCATTAAATAAATTAAATTTACCCGAAGATAAAATTATTACTGTAGAAGATCCAGTTGAATATCGTATTGCACGTATTAATCAAGTACAAGTTAATCCACAAATTGGTTTAACTTTCGCAAATGTATTGCGCTCCATTTTACGTCAAGATCCAGATATTATTATGATCGGTGAAATTCGTGATAGCGAAACGTTAGAAATTGCATTACGCGCCGCAATGACTGGGCATTTAGTGTTAGCAACTTTACACACTAACGATAGTATTCATACTATTATTCGCATGTTAGATATGGGTGCTGAAGGTTATTTATTAGCTGGCGTATTGCGTGTCATTTTAGCTCAACGATTAGTGCGACGTATTTGTAGAAAATGTATTGAAGACGATCCTTTAACTGCAAATGAAAAAGCATGGCTTGCATCAATTGATGAAAAATATATGCATCATCAATATAAACGTGGCGCGGGTTGCGCTTATTGTCGACATACGGGTTATTTGGGGCGCGAAGGAATTTTTGAGGTATTACCTATTACCGCAGAATTAACCACAGCTTTGCGTGAAGAAAATACAAATAATTTTTATCAATTAGCGGTTAAACAACCGCTTTATCATTCCTTAACTCGTAGCGGTATCGATCTTGCTATTCGTGGAATTACAACCGTGCAAGAAGTTATTCGTATGGCCGGAGCAATTTGAGGATAACACATGCCACAATTTGAATATCGAGGTAGAGATAAAGAAGGACGCTTGCGTAGTGGTTATCGACAGGCAGAAGATGCGGATAATTTAAATGCCGAATTATTTAAAGAAGGCATTAGTGTCATCGAGATTCACATCAAAGATTCTACACCTAGTTATTGGGAAATAATCCAACATTGGTTACAAAGTGATAGTTTATATAATGAAGAATTATCCGTATTTGCTCGACAAATGCAATTATTGCATCAAGCTAATGTTCCTATGGTTGCCGCTATTAAACAGCTTGCCGCACATACGCGCAGCAAACGTTTATCTCAAGTATTATTTAAAATCATTGAAGATTTAGAAAAAGGTCAAACATTATCAACAGCGATGCAACAATATACCCAATTTTTTTCACCGATTATGATTAGTATCATTCAAATTGGTGAACAAACAGGACGTCTAAGTGAAGCATTTGGCTATATACATGAATATTTACAATTTGATGTGAGCACTCGAAAACAAATTAAAAGTATTTTTCGTTATCCAACTTTTGTATTAATTGCGATTTTATCAGCTTTTATTATTTTGAATATTTTTGTTATCCCCACCTTTTCTAAATTCTATGTTGGTTTAGAAGTTTCTTTACCCTGGCAAACTTATATGCTGATGGGTGTTTCTAATTTTTTAATTCATTACGGTTTGTATGCTTTAATTGGATTAATTATTCTTTTAGGATTTTTAATTCGCTATTTCCACACTCCTGAAGGCAAATACCTTCTAAACAAATACCAACTGCGTATTCCTATTATTGGTACTTTGTTACGTCGTGTAATTTTGATTCGATTTGCAAAATCATTTGCGATTGTTTTAAAAGCAGGAATTTCAGTTGATCAAGGATTAGCGCTTACCAAAGAAACACTCACTAATACTTATATCATTGAGCAAGTTATCCAAGTACAGGAAGCGATAAAACGGGGCACAGCTTTTACTAATGCTATTATCAAAATCGATTTATTTACTCCGTTAGAATTACAAATTTTATCTGTAGGTGAAAAAAATGGTGAATTATCTACCGCGTTTGAATATATTGCCCATTTTAATAGCGAGGAAATAGAATTTGACTTAAAGCGTATTAACGATCAAATGGGTCCTATTCTGACTGGAATTATGTCTATACTTATTCTTATTGTAGCTTTAGGCGTTTATCTTCCTGTATGGAATATGGTTGATGTTATTAAAAAGTAATAAAATTAGCCTTATTTTGTGTGGCATTGATTTGTGCTAATCTATTTATATTGCCTTGAGGTGAGTCGAAGGGAGTCTGGAATGAAACAATTACGCAAAAATCTCGGTTTCACTTTAATCGAATTAATCATTGTGATTGCAATTATTGGTATTTTAGCTGCAGTTGCTATTCCTAAATTTATTGATCTTTCTTCAACAGCTCAATCGACTGCTACAACGGCGGTCGCAGGCGCTTTATCTGCAGCGAATGCAAGTAATTATGCTTCCCGCAAACTAAGTTCAACTTTAGGAGTACCCGTAGCAAATTGCACGGATGTAGCAAATACATTAGCTGGCGGATTACCTAGTGGATACACGATTACTTCTGGAGCCATTAGTGCTGGAAATACAGTAACATGTACTCTGACTGGTCTAAATTCTACTACAGCAACGTTCACTGGCACCGGGATTAGTTAAACGTTTAACTCCAATCATCCTTCACAAGCCTAAACTCGTGAAGGATTTTTTGTTTTCATCTAGCAATGAATTTCTCTTACTCGACAAATACCATCTAAGAATTCCCATAATACATCGACCGCTTCGCGTGTTGCACATTTAGCAGTTTCTGGTTCAACATATTTTTCAATTAACCTAGCAACTTGATTAGAATGTTCAACATCATAAGCTTGGTGAGCGGTAAAAAATTCCAAGGTTTTTTCATCTTGAATGCCATAAAATTGCTTTAACCCGACAATCTTAGATGCAGCAACTTCTGGAACTTGATATTCATAAGCATATAAAGCGCACAAACCATCACGCCAATCACGTTTTGCTAATTCATAAAACTTATCTACCATTGCTTGGGTCTCAATAATAGGTTTTTCATTCATGCTTGCCTGGCTTGTACCTAACCCAGCAGCAAATTGCTTCCATAATGTAGGATGATCAGTACCATGAATTTCTTCATCAACTAGATTTTGTAATAATGTTTTACGCGCTTCAATTTCCGGACAATTCGTATGAACACTAGAAATAAAACGAGGAAAAGCATCAACAGTATGCTGATATTGACCTGCATAATACTGTAAATCTTCAATAGTTAATTGACCATTAGACCAAGCTTGATAATATTTATGCTTTAATAAATGACGTTCTGCAATAATTTCTTTTAATAATTGAATCACTGACATTGATGTTACTCCTTTTAATTCCTAAGCTTACTAAGAACTGGATTATCAAGGTTATTTACCTCGAAAGGCAAGCATAAGACAAAACATTTTTTTAATTATTTCACCTGAATTTAACGGGATAAATATGTTCAAAAATAGAACAAAATAAGCTTTTTTAGACTATACTTTAATCAAAATTATAGGGGGGTTTATGAATACTAAACTTATTAAAAAACCAATAATTAGAGTTATATCTTTGATTATATTATCTTTTATATTAATAATAAGCCAAGGAGCTTGGGCTAAAGGGCAATATTATGCTGGAACACAAAATTGGCATCAGAGTGATTGTTCTTGCGAAAAGTATTGTTGCGGTAAATAAATGTTGTGATTATTTTGTTTTGCCTATCAACGCCTTTATGCCGGTCCCGGCGAAAACAGGGATCTAACATAAAGGCGTTTTTTTAACTGGCTTAAGCTACAGCAGGTAAAATACGATGGTTACGCAATTTCACAATATGATGCGCTTGCACTCCTTCGCTTAATTGCTCTGTCATATACTCAACAGCATCCCCTAAATTAATATGACCGTGATGCACATTAGTCAAACTAAAATAATATTCATTATTATCCGCGCCTTTTATAAAGCCATATCCTTCCTTTGGAAAAAGACGGATAACATGGCCATGCATAGTATGATCATGCGTTTTAGTACGTCCATGACGCTTTCTAGTATATTCTTCCAGTTGCCTTTCCATGGCAGAAAAAGCTTCGCGTATAGCAATATAAATATCTTGGTGTTGTTTATGAGATACAACAAACTCCTTTTTTGGAATATTTAAATTAATCCGAATGTTAAATAATTTACCCTGATGTTTATGTTTTTGTACAAGCTCAATAACGACATGGCAGCTAATAATTTTCTCATAAAACTGACTGAGCTTGTTGATTCTTTTACGAATATTAGTTTCGATAGCGGATGAAACAGGTATATCCCGAACAGTAATTTGGACAGCCAACATACGTCAACCTCCTCTTCGTAAGCACTTGATTATTATATTATTTATTATAAAAAAAAAGCTTCATGCTACTTCTTAATACTTCTTTAGTATAAACCATTAAGGTCAAAATTGAGTTAAAACGACTTGTGAAGCTCAGGATTTAAATGTTCAAAAAAACATCAAAATAGTTCAATATTTGCTAACCTATTGATATAAAAAGTTAAATTGGATTGAAATATTGCTTAACTTCATAATCAGAAACTGTCTCTAGATTCGCAGGCTGCCAAAGCGGTGCATGATCCTTATCAATAATAATGGCACGAATCCCTTCAAAAAAATCGTGCGATTGTAAAAAATGACAAGCAAGTAAATATTCTTGTTGCATACATTCATCAAAATTTAATTTTGAACCTTGTTGTATAGCTTTAAAACTGACTTTTAAACTTGTCGGCGATTTTTTTTCCATAATAAGCGCCGTATCGCGACAAAATTCACTCGTGGATTGATACAAAATTTCTAGAATATCTTCTATTGTCTCGGCAGAAAAAGCTCTTTCAATTTCATCTTGATGTTTATTTAATGAAAATCGATTCACAGGAACAGTAAAACGTTTAAGAATATCTGTGACTGATTGTTTCGCATCAGTAGTAAACGGTGTTTGCACAAGTGTATTGATAATATCAGGAATAGCATCAGAAACAATTTTCTCAGTAGCAACACCCGTTGCAATACAGTCATCACTTGTTAATTTTGCTCCAGTTAATCCTAGATAAAATCCAATTTTATTATTCATGCGTGGTAAAAAATAAGTACCGCCAACATCAGGAAAAAATCCAATTCCCGTTTCCGGCATAGCAAATAACAAATGATCGGTTGCAAGCCGATGCGATCCATGAATAGAAATTCCTACGCCACCACCCATAGTGATGCCATCTAAAATTGCAATATAAGGTTTTGGAAAATGGTAAATGAAACGATTTAATTGATATTCTTCCTGAAAAAATTGAGTCAATCGTGGATCATTATGTTTACGACGTTCATAAGTAAGATGCAAATCACCTCCAGCACAAAATGCTCGGCCGGTTGCTTTAATAATGACTGCTTTTAATGTTTCTTGTTTGGCCCAAGTTTGTAATTGAGTATACATAGCTTGGATCATGGATTGATTTAAAGAATTTAACACTTGTGGACGATTTAAAGTGATAATACCTACATGACCTGTTTCATTCGGTATTTCTTCAAATAATACTTCAGTGTAATCTGGATTCATCATTTATTCCCTATTAAATACTGGCGTGCGCTTTTCCAAAAAAGCATTAACCCCTTCCTGTTTATCCGGGGCTGCACAACATAAAGCAAAATAAGCCGCTTCTAATTCATTTGCCTCTTCTAACGCCAAATCATATCCCTGATGAATGACTGTTAAAATACTACGCGATGCCATCGTACTAAATGGCGTGATAGTTTTTAATAAATTAATTCCGCGTTCTATTAATTGATCTGGGGCTACAATTTCATTTACTAATCCCCATTGAAAAGCTTCTTCTACACTAAAGCGTCGGCCCGTTAAACATAATTCTATAGCTCGACCTTTGCCAATTAAACGAGATAAACGCTGTGTACCACCAAACCCAGGGATAATTCCTAGCTTAATTTCCGGTTGTCCAAAAACGGTTTGTTGTGCTGCAATACGCATACTCGCTGACATTGCCAATTCGCAACCACCACCAAAAGCAACCCCATGAATTGCAGCAAGTGAAGGCTTGCCCAATAATTCCAATTCACGAAAAACACGTTGACCTAAATGGGCGAAATCCAAACCATCATGTCGCACACAAGCAAGTTGTTTAATATCCGCCCCCGCGCAAAAAACTTTTCCTTCGCCAGTTAACAAGACAGCCAAAATAGATTTATCTAATTTAATCTGCTGAAAAATTGAAGAAAGTTGCTGTAATACTTCAATACTTAATGCATTTAATTGTTCAGGACGATTTAAACTGATATGAAAAATCCCTGCATCTAATAAGGCTGTCTTGATCATTTGTGTTCCTTGTAAATTAAACTATGGTATTAACCATTTCTGTTCCTATGTAATGGTTCATTTCAGTCGAACTTAAAGCTAAACGTCCCCTAATAGCAAGGTATAAAATGCCAAAAGTAAATAGGGCAATGACAAGAAAATCCCAGCCAAATGGAATAATATTTAAACCGCCGAAAGAACCTAAATAAGAAATAATCACTAAGCCTAATAAATAAGGCAACATCCAAAAACCTGATTCTAAAGATTTGGAATCTACTTTGATGGTCCCACGAAAATAAGAAATACCAAAGAATATGAAGCCAATAAATAACGCGATTGCTAACTTAGACATCGTTTCCCATCCCGTCCAATAGCTGAATAAGTTACAAAAATAAAAAGCTAAGAAACACAGTAAATTTGCGGCTGGTAACCGGAAAGGTCGTTTAATATCGGGCATACTTAAACGTAAACTCATTAGTGAAATAGGTCCCATAGCATAAGTGATGACTAAAACTGAGACTAAAAAATTCACCATCGCTTGCCATCCGGGCAAAGGTAAAAAAGATAACATGCCTATAATAAAATTCGCCATAATGGCACGAACTGGCAAATGATGTCTGCTTAAGCGCGACAAAAATTTAGGAACATAACCAATTTTACTCATTGCATAAAGAATGCGAGCGGTTGCGGTAACATAAGTTAACCCCGCTCCTGCTGGCGATATAACTGCGCTAAAATATAATACCTTGACTAACCAAACTAAACCAATAGCCGCAGCTAATCCCGCAAAAGGACCAACATCTCCAGCAAAATTCAAATGTTGCCAACCACCGCGTAAACTAGCAGAATCAAGCGCACCTATAAAACAAACTTGCAAGGCAATATAAATAAATAAACAAGCAATCACTGATCCTGCTGTACTCAAAGGAATCGCTATCGCTAATTTTTTTGCTTCTCCTGCCAATTCCACACTGTTTTTAAATCCATTAAATGCAAAAGCAATACCACTGGTTGCAATTGCAGCCAATATAGTCTGCCATCCTTCTAATGAAAGAGTGGTTTCTATCATGCCGGAAAAATTTTGCGAATTGAATCTTGCATTCATAATAACGATAGCAGTTAAAATAACCACACTTACTTTAAATACAAATAGAATAAAATTGGAATGAGTTAAAGCACGAAAACTAATAATATTTAAAGTGCATAATATTAGCATCAAGATAGTAGCCCATATATAACCCCAAAGAGTAAGTAAATGCGCTACACCTACAGTGTGAATTAACGAAGGAAAAAATAAAGATGCATATTGTAAAACAGCTTGTACTTCGACGGGCGCCATCATTAAAGAAGATAGCCAAGCCATCCAACTTAAAACAAATCCTACTAAAGCACCGTGACTTAGTTGTGGAATACGGGCAGTACCACCAGCAACAGGAAACATCGCAGAAATTTCAGCAAAGGTAAACGCAATTAAAACAACGGCAAAACCACCAATAATCCAAGAAAAAATAGCTGCGGGCCCCGCTATGCGCGCTGCATAAAGCGGTGCCAATAGCCAACCTGAACCAATAATTGCATTCATGCTTAGCATGAGTAAAGTACCAGGCAATAGACGTCTAGAAAGCTGTTCCATATCATTAATCCTCTAGAATTTATTTATTGAAAAAATAATCGTGAGCCACGATAACTATTTTTTACTAGATTTTAGAGGCTACTGTGTGTGGGTATTAGGTTTTGAGTTTAATCTAGCATGTTGACGATCTATAGAATACTTCGCTTCTTCAGAAGATACAATACCTGAGGAATGTCCATCTAAATCAATTCGTGTAACTCCTTCGACTATATTTTTGTGGTAAACAGTTGTATTTACATAGTATCCTAAACTTTTCACCATACAGGCTTTATCCTCTATCGTTATATTGTTCATTGTACTTAATTTTAAAACCAAGTCTTGTTTAATCCCAATTTTTAAAGGTTTAATCTCTTTTCCCGCTTTAAAAGCTGCCGGGAAATAAGCCCTTAATAATTCAACTCCATATTGAACATAATCCAACCAGCCTTGTTTAGGTTTTTTGGTCTTCCTAGTATTTACAGCTCGTTCAATTTTATGTTTATTCGGCTTGACTTCGACTGGTGGTGTTTTCTCTAAAGCACTCGAACGTTTAGATGCAACTGCTTCTAATTGCTCTTTCATACTTGCATTACTCATTTCTTCAACTCCCAACTAAAACCAAGGCGCATTGTACACTGTTTAGGATGTAAAATTTTTGCTCCGGTATATTTGCTGACACTGTGCTTCGAGGCTCTATTCAGATTAAATTTCGTACTTTAATGCTTAATATTATCTAAATCAATGGGTTTTTAGATTAATCTTTTTTTTACACCCTTATAGACTTTTAAATGCTTTAGATGTTAAATTTTATGATCTTAACTTTTATAGTTTACTTTTAGAGGATGCGATGTATGCCACGTAAGAAGACAGTTAAACGGAAGAACAAGCTTCAAAGTAATGCCCTCACCTTGATACAAAAAATGGAAAAAGATTTCTTAAGATTCCCTGCCGAACTTGCTAAACAATTAAGTAAGGAAATCGCTACAAATAAACAAAAGGAAAACAAATTAAAGAAATTAATTTTGCAATTAACCAATCAATTGAAAAATTCTGAAAATCGCTTGCAAGCAAATAGCAACCCCATCGGAGCTAATGCGAAAAAACAATTACAAGCTGCAAAAAAAGCTTACACTAATAATATTAAAGCAAAAGCATTGATCGAAAAAGAATTAGTAATTATTAGCAAACAATTACAAACCGCGGCACTTAAACAAGCAAAATTTATTGCTGTTGGCAAAAATATTCAACAATTTGAAAAAGAATGGTCTAAACAACAAGTAAAAACTATTTCTACTGTCCCCAAAACAAAAATTAAGAAGACAATAAATAAAAAACCAGCTGCTCAACATCAAGCTGAATCCACACAAACCCCATCAATGGAAGTTACTGATAATATTGCTAGCAATGAAGTCACAACTGAAGTAATGTAGTGGGGGTATATTTAGTTAGTTTAACTTTAACAAAAAACAATGCGAATCACTTGATTCATTAAGTCATGGAGAGACATAAAAACGTTGTTGAGAATACGGAGTCATATTTATGAATAAAAGAATGTCTATGGAAACTGATGTAGAAGCAATTACCTTGAAACAAGTTGTCAAAGATACCTTACGTAACTATTTTACTAATATTGGCGGAGAGCAACCAATTGATTTTTATTCAATTTTGCTTGAAGAAATTGAACGTCCATTACTTGAAGTATTAATTAATCATACACATTATAATCAAGTTAAAATGGCTCACATTTTAGGAATTTCACGCGGAACCTTAAGGAAAAAATTAAAACAATATGGAATGTTAGATTAAATTAATTCTCAAGCCATACAAAATTTATGTGTGGCTTTTTTATTTTAGCAAAGGCTTAATATTTTCTTGTGGCAGCATTCAATATCGATCAAAACCAATTACAGGCATGCGGTTTGACATTAACGAATGCACAAGAATTGCTTGAGCAATTTCATTTAATTTGCCATCGGTATGTAACACCTGAAAATATTTGGCAAGCGATGTCTCATCATTTATCACAGCATTCATATTCGTTTGCGGTTCATCTTTGCTTTTTTACTACAATTTACCCGCAATGGCGCGAATATCCAGACACAGCGCCCGCATGGCTTCCCGAAGGAAATGAAAGCAAACAAACTAATCTTACTCGGTGTATGAACGAATTAAATTTTTCAACTGTTCAATCATTTCATCAATGGACAACTAAATCTTATCCCTTATTTTGGGAAATGATAATTGACAAACTAGGAATCCTATTTAAACAACCTCCAGAAAAAATCATTGATTTAAAGGCGGGTCTTGAATCACCTCATTGGCTTCCCGGCGCGCAAATGAATATTGTTGATACTTGTTTTGCTTCTTCGTCAAAACAAGTGGCATTAATTTATCCTGATCATGCTGGCAATATGCAACAAATCACATTCGGTGAATTATTATCTTTAACTAATCGCATTGCTAATAGTTTGCAACATTTGGGGTTTCAGCAAAAAGATGTAATCGGCATTATTATGCCCATGAATATATATGCGGTTGCAATTTATTTAGCGATTATCAAAATCGGCGCTATTGTTGTTTCTATTGCAGATAGTTTTTCCAGTCAAGAAATAGCTACACGATTAAAAATCGCTGGCACTAAAGCTGTTTTTACTCAAGATTTTGTGTTGTGGAGTGGTAAAGAATTAGCTTTATTTGAAAAAGTGAAGCTAGCATTTTTACATACGATTATTGTTATTCCTCAATCACAAAATTTGAAAATTAAAATCGATGCTCATCATCTCGCCTGGGTAGATTTTTTAATTGAAAATAATGAATTTAAAACGGTCTTTTGCGATCCGATGGCCAATTGCCATATTTTATTTTCATCAGGCACAACAGCAGAACCCAAAGCAATTCCTTGGAATCATACGACAGCAATTAAAGTAGCAAGCGATGCTTATTTTCATCAAAATATTCAAATTGGCGATATACTTTGTTGGCCAACTAATTTAGGCTGGATGATGGGTCCATGGCTCATTTTTGCTGCATTTATCAATCACGCTGCTATTGCGCTTTATCCTGATGCTCCCAAAGATCGGGCTTTTGGCAAATTTGTAGAACAAGCTAAAGTGACTATGTTAGGTGTTGTCCCTACTTTAGTTGCAACCTGGCGACAAACGACTTGTATGGAAAATTTAAATTGGCATGCAATTAAAGTATTTAGTTCCACAGGTGAATGTTCCAATGCTGAAGATATGCTTTATCTCATGTTTTTAGCTGCTTATAAACCCATTATCGAATATTGCGGCGGAACTGAAATTGGTGGAAGTTATATTACTAGTACCGTCATCGAAAAAAATTATCCTTCTTTATTTTCAACGCCAGCGATGGGATTAAATTTTATTATTATTAATGATAAAGGCGAGCCTGCTGAAAGCGGCGAAGTCGCCATTATTCCTCCTTCAATAGGTTTATCTACACAATTATTAAATGCCGATCATCATACAATTTATTACAGTTGGTCCTATCCTTTTACTCAATTATTGAGAAAACATGGCGATCAAATTAAACGTTTACCCAGTAGCTATTATGCCTTATTAGGTCGACGTGATGATGCGATGAATTTAGGCGGAATTAAGGTTAGCGCTGCCGAAATTGAACGTACATTAACGGGAATTGAAGGTATTGGAGAAGTAGCGGCTATTGCTCTCACGGCAGCACAAGGACCTAGCCAACTAGTTATTTATGCGACAACAAAAATAAAATTAGATAAAAAACAAATAATGAAAGAAATGCAACAACGGATTAATACACAATTAAATCCTTTGTTTAAAATACACGATGTGATTTTTATTGAAGAATTACCAAAAACAGCGTCCAACAAAATAATGCGCCGTGTATTACGCAATGATTATTATAAATGTGATTAATACGAGATATACTTATCGCCTATGAAAAATACCCACGATACATTAAGCAAAGTTCCGGAAATCACTTTGATATTTTGGATCATAAAAATAGCCGCTACCACATTGGGTGAAACAGGCGGTGATGTAGTATCTATGTCTATGAACTTAGGATATTTAGTAGGAACATGTATTTTTACAATTATTTTTTTAATAACTGTGTCGGCTCAAATTAAAATTGATGGATTTCACCCATTACTTTATTGGACAACCATTATTGCAACCACAACAGTTGGAACAACATTAGCAGATTTTGCAGATCGCTCTCTTGGGGTTGGCTACACTGGTGGATCATTGATATTATTTTCTTTATTAATGACGTCTTTGATTATCTGGCATCGTACATTGGGAACAATATCCGTTAATTCAATCACCACACCAAAAGCAGAATTATTTTATTGGGTGACTATTATGTTTTCTCAAACCCTTGGAACAGCATTGGGAGATTGGACTGCAGACAGTATGGGTCTTGGTTATAAAGGAAGCGCGATAATATTTTTTTTCCTATTATCATTTGTTGCTATTGCCTATTATTGGACAACCCTATCTCGCATAATATTGTTTTGGGCTGCATTTATTCTCACACGCCCACTCGGAGCTGTAGTAGGCGACTTTCTTGACAAACCCATTGATGCTGGCGGCTTAGCGTTAAGTCGCTATTCCGCATCAGCAGTCCTTGTATTCTTTATTCTTACTTGTATTATAATTTTCAAACAACGAGCTGCAAAACAAACTCATTAGTTCCTGCATTCGCATCTTGAAGTGTAATGGATATAAATAATGGAAAAAAATAAATTACTTTTTCTTTTTTCTGATGATTTTAAGTAACTATTTCTATTTTATTAATTGCTTCAGCATCAGGCACAGGATGTTGTAAAAATTTAGTCATACCTTCATTAGACAATGGTTGAGTAAGATAATAACCTTGAATTTCTGTGCAACCTTCTTGCGCTAGAAAATCATATTGCGCACGAGTTTCTACACCCTCTGCTACAGAAACAATACCCAATTTATTCACCATCGCAATAATTGCCTTGATAATCGTTGCTGAAGTCTCGTCAATAATTGCTTGCTTAATAAAAGTTTTATCGATTTTAATTTTATCCACAGACAATCTTCGTAAATTATTTAATGACCAATAACCCGTTCCAAAATCATCAATCACAATCTGCACACCTAAATCTTTTAATGCATATAATAATCGTAATGTATGCTCAGGTTCTTGCATGATGACACTTTCAGTAATTTCAACTTCTAATGCTCGAGCGGGTATGCCAATTTGTCCAATGACATCAATAATATCATCAACAAAAGTGGTTTGTTTAAATTGTCGAGCTGAACAATTAACAGCAACAGTGAGTGAAGTTAGTCCCATGTCATGCCAAATTTTTAATTGCTGACAAGCGGTTTTTAAAACCCAATTACTCACAGGCACAATCAACCCAGTTTCTTCAGCAAGTGCAACAATTTCATCTGGCGTGATTGTCGTATATTCTTTATTTTTCCAGCGTAATAGTGCTTCAATTCCGGTAATACGTCGAGTTTTAATCTCCATTTTTGGCTGATAAGCTAAGAGAAATTCATTCTTAACTAAAGCATGACCCAAAGCATTTTGCAAAACCATTTTTTCTTGCGCTTTATTCGTCATACCAGCCGTATAAAACTGATAATTATTACGACCGTGTTCTTTAGAACGATACAATGCAAGATCTGCATTTTTCATTAATGTTTGTATATTATGTCCATCATAAGGATAAAAACTAATACCAATACTTGTTGTTAAATAAATTTCTTGGCCTTGCACAGTAATCACTTGCAAAATATTTTCTAAAACTTTTTGCGCAATGAGTGCCACGCCTTCCGTTTTTTTAACATCAGTAACCACTAATACAAATTCATCGCCACCCAAACGCGCAACCATATCTGTACCACGCACTGTACTTCTTAAACGTTCAGCAATAATTTGGAGAATAATATCGCCGGCAGCATGTCCTAAAGTATCATTAATATTTTTAAATCGATCTAAATCTAAAAATAATAAAGCAAAACCATATTGATGTCGGCGCGATGAAGCTAATACATGATTGATAAATTGTTCTAATTTATTGCGATTTGCCAAACCTGTAAGCGGATCATGATAAGCCATATGATGCAACCGTTCTTCGGCTTGCTTTTGTTGAGTAATATTTTGCATTTGCAAAATAAAATAAAGCGGAATATTTTTTTCATCACGAACTAAAGATAAAACCGATCTTACCCATACCATTTCTCCATTTTTACGAATACATTGTTGTTCAAATTGATGCATTTTCAATTGCTGATCAATTAATTGTTGAATATTAATTTGTAAATTCGTTAGATCATTAGGTTGAATAAGATGATAAAAATTAATTTTTAATAAATCTTCTTCTGCATATCCCAATAACTCAGCTAAAGAAGCATTCGCTCGAAAAAAATCTCCATCTAATCCTAATAAACCTACACCAATATCATTGGTTTTAAACATCGCTTCAAATAATTGGGTTTGTTCTTGCAATTTTGCTTTGGTAATATGGGATTCTTCTTCTAAATATTCTAATTTATGCTCTTTATCAAAAAGTTTCTTTAAACCAATTAAAACCGTAGTTAAAAAAATCAAACTAACGCTCAAAGTGAATATTAAAATCGAAGTCTGCGTAGAAAAATTACCCAGTAAATGCGCATAAATTAAAGCAAATAAACCTGTAACAGCCAATCCTAAAATCAATCCAGAAATCACCGCTAGCACAATCTTATTCATTTCCCTATCCTTGGAATAAACTACATTATTCTATTGTAACGTGTAACACTAACCATATACTCATATTATTCGAGCATATTTTTATCAAAAAATAAATTTATAGCTGATTTTAAGCCATAAATTCATTTTTTATTGGTCTTTAAAAGGCTATAAACGAATTGTATTGATAGGAATTTTATTTTTAATATTACATGGCAAATTGCCGTACCGTCTATTTTCACTCTCCTTGCAAGTATTTCACAATGGCGCCTAAAAAGCGGGCCGCTTCGCCGCCAGTGACTGCGCGGTGATCGAAGGTGAGTGATAATGGTGCAATTTTGCGAATGGCAATTTGGCCTTTATAAACAATAACTGCATCGCGACTGCGACCACACCCTAAAATAGCCACCATTGGCAGCATAATAATGGGGGTAGCATAACGCCCCGCAATCATTCCAAAATTTGAAAGCGTAATGGTTGCGCCTTGTAAATCTGCAGGTGCAATGCTTCGATCTTGTACCGTCGTTTTATATTTATCAATTGCGTCACGAAATTGTTGATCTGAATAGGTTTCGGCATTCTTAATTACCGGAACAAATAATCCTTCTTTAGTATCAACTGCTAAACCAATATTAACATTTTTGAAATGCTGACATTTAAGTGATTGTCCATCAAACCAAGCATTCAAAGCGGGTTCTATTTTTACTGCAGCAACCATTGCTCTCAGCAAGTGTACGGTTAAATTTACGTTATTCCCAAGATCAGTTACATCCGCATCTTCAATAATAGTGACGGGAACAATTTCTTGATGTGATTGGATCATCATATTTGCCATCACTCGACGCACCCCGTGCAATGCTTCTCCTCCCACTATTGTTGATGCACCAGATTTACCGACATTTGCGAGATATTTTTTAACATCATCGGGGGTTATTAATCCTTGCGGGCCAGTTGCTGTTATTGCATTCAAATTAACTTTCATTTCATTTGCTAATACACGTGCAGCAGGCATAGCTTTAACTGTGGCCGTTTTAGTTTTTGCAGCACCAACAATCACATCACCTTCATCCCATTTTTTTGAACTTTCTTCTAATGAGCCAACTACACTGCCTTTTGATTTATCTGCTGTTGCACCTTCTACTTCAAATGTTATAAATGGCGCATCAGTTTGAATGATATCATTCGCTTTCCCGTGTAATTTAATAATTTTTCCTGCGTAAGGTGACGGCACATCAACTACCGCTTTAGCAGTTTCCATCGATCCTAAAGGTTGATCGACAGTTACTGTATCACCCTCTTTGACATACCATTCACGAATTTATGCTCCTGATAAACCTTTACTTAAATCGGG
>OBEQ010558276.1_pt1 | contig 21653 bp, 20 predicted proteins | sample 1670901 | NCBI WGS metagenome assembly OBEQ01 (sample SAMEA104232315, study PRJEB22302) | groundwater metagenome | biome: forest; feature: aquifer; material: groundwater | place: USA | collected 2011-08-07 | depth 5.4 m
ACACGGCCGGTCGCACCGTTAAAGGTGTGATCGAAGGCGACGCCGAACGTCAGGTACGCGCCTCGTTGCGTGAGAAGGGACTCGTGCCACTGCGGGTGGATGCAATCGCGGCCCAGGCCGAGCGTGCCGCCTCGGCGCGGCCGGGACTGGTGCGCCGCGGCATCAGCAGCGCCGAGCTCGCCATGGTCACGCGCCAGTTCGCTACCCTGCTGCGCGCCGGACTCACCATCGAAGAATGCCTGAACGTACTCATCGAGCAGACCGAATCGCCACGCTCGCGCACCGTGCTCGCTGGCGTGCGCGGCAAGGTAATCGAAGGCCAAGCGCTGGCGCGCGGCTTCGCCGCGTTCCCGCAATCGTTTCCCGAAATCTATCGCGCCATGGTCGATGCCGGCGAACAGTCGGGCCATCTCCCCGAAGTGCTCGAGCGGCTCGCCGACTACAGCGAGAATCGCCAGGCGCTGAAACAGAAGGTCGTGCTCGCTTTCATCTATCCGGCGCTGGTGGCATTGGTGGCCACCGGCGTCATCACGCTGCTGTTGATCTATGTCGTACCACAAGTCACGCGCGTATTCGCCAACACCGGTCAGACGCTGCCGTGGATGACGCGCGCCTTGATCGCCATGAGCGATTTCATGCGCGCCACCGGCTGGCTCTGGGCCATCGGCCTGATCGGCGGCGGCATCGCGGCCTACGTGTCGCTGCGCAATGAAGCGGTGCGCCGACGCTGGCACAAACGTCAGCTCAGTATCCCCTTGGTCGGTCGCCTCGTTCGTGGCATCAACGCCGCGCGTTTCGCCGATACGCTTGGCATCCTCACGTCCAGCGGCGTGCCGTTGCTCGCCTCGTTGCAGTCGGCGCGCCAGGTGGTCACTAATCTGCCGATGCGCGATGCCATCGAAGACACGGTACGCCAGGTGCGCGAAGGCGGCAGTCTCTCGCGCGCGCTCGGGCGTACCAAACTTTTTCCGCCGATGGTGGTGCATTTGATCGCCAGCGGCGAAGCAAGCGGAAAGCTCGACACCATGTTGATCCGCGCCGCCGAAACCCAAAGCCGCGAGCTCGAGAACTGGGTCAAGACGCTGACCGCGCTGCTCGAACCCGCGCTCATCCTCGGCATGGGATTGGCCGTACTGTTTATCGTGGTGGCGATCCTGCTGCCGATCTTTGAAATGAACCAGCTCATTAAATAAATCGAAAGGTGCCTATGTCGTCCAATGTTCAGTCCCGTTTCCATTCACGCGCCCACCGTGCGGCCGGCTTTACCTTGATCGAAGTGCTGATCGTGGTCGTCATCCTCGGCATCCTCGCCGGCATCGTGGTGGTCAATGTCATGGATCGCCCCGATCAGGCGCGCGTCGTGGCCGCGCGCAACGACATCGCCGCGATTACCAACGCGTTGAAACTGTATCGACTCGACAACAGCACCTACCCCAGCGCGGAACAGGGGCTGGCCGCGCTCGTCAAAAAGCCGGAAGGCGGCGAGGTGCCACCGAACTGGAAACCAGGCGGCTACCTCGAACGGCTCCCGAAAGATCCCTGGGGCCACGAGTATCAATTTCTGAATCCCGGTGTGCACGGTGAAGTGGATGTCTTCTGCTTCGGCCGCGACGGCCGCCCGGGCGGCGAAGGTGTCGATGCCGACATCGGTTCATGGGACAGATAACGTGCGGCCGCGCCAGCGCGCGCTCGGCTCGCTTCCCTCTCCCCTGACGGGAGCGGGAATGCGGGTAAGGCGCGCGCGCTCAACGCGCGCACATCGCCAGCCGGGATTTACCCTGATCGAAATTCTTGTCGTCACATTTATTCTCGCCGCCATGATCGGCATGGCAGCGCTGCGCCTGACGCGCGACGATCGCGACTTTGTGCGCGATGAAGCCGATCGTTTCCTGCTGGTGCTGCAAGCCGCGCGCGAAGAAACCATTCTGCAGGGCAACGTACTGACCGCGGAACTGCGGGCCGACGGCTATCGCTTTCTGGGCGTCAGCGAAAAGGGAAAATTGGTTGCGCTCGACGAGGGCGCTCTGGCGCCGCACAAATTTCCGCCGCGCATGGAAGTCCGTCTTGAGCTCGAAGGGCAACGCGCCGGCGGCACCCAAGCGCTGGTGCTCGATCCGAGCGGCACCGTGCCCGCGTTTAAAGTCGACTTCTCGCTGAATGCAGCGCGCTGGACCGTGCTCGCGCAACCGAACGGCAAGATGTGCTCGACCGTGAAGGACACGTGCGAACCTCAATGACCTCACCGCAACGCGGTAAGCCAAACGGATTCACGCTGGTCGAGATCCTGGTGGCGCTCGCCGTCATCGCCATTTCGCTCGCCGCCGCCATGACCACGCTCGGCGGCAGCATCGACACGGCCGTGGCGCTGCGCGAGCGCTCCGTCGCCATGTGGCTGGCGCAAAACCGCCTGGCGCTCCACTACCTGGCCCATGACTGGCCCGGACTCGATACCACCGAAGGCACTACCGAAATGGCCGGCCACGAATGGCGCTGGCGCGAACAAATGATCGCCACCCCCGACAAAGACATGCGTCGCATCGAGATCGAAATACGCGTCGCACCGGGACGCGAAGCCGTGGCACGCCTGGTGGGATTCCTCGCGCGCCCGGCGAACGCGCCGCAATGATCATGCTGCGTCGCCATCCAGAACGATCCGCGGGCTTCACCTTGCTCGAAGTATTGGTGGCGGTGGCGGTATACGCTGTCTTCGCCTTGCTCGCCTACGCCGGCCTGATGCGTATGCTCGAAGGCCGCGATCGCGTCGAGGCCGAGCGCGAAAAGTGGCGCACGCTGACGCTGGCGTTTGCGCAAATGGAAGACGACCTCGCCCAGGCGCACGCACGTGGCGTGCGCGACGCGGGCGGCGCGACACTGCCCGCCTTTCGCGGGCAACCGGTGGACACGCGTGCCCTCGGCGACCCGAGTGTCGAATTCACGCGCGCCGGCATGTTCCTCCCCGATGAAGGTGTCGCCTCGGACTTGCGTCGTGTCGCGTATCGATTCAAGGAAGGCACGCTGCTTCGTCTCACGTGGCCGACGCTCGACCGCCCGCCGACCGGCGAGCCGCGCGCGGTGCAGCTGCTGTCGAATGCGGACAATGTCACGTTTCGATTTCACGCGGCGAATGGCGGCTGGTCCGATCGCTGGCCGATTACCGAAGAAAAGAACGTGCTGCCGGACGCAGTCGAATTCGCCTTCGACATTGCCAGCGTCGGCCGTGTCACGCGTGTGTTCCTGGTGGCCCAATGACCTCGCGCCATGCACAGCAAGGCCTCGCGTTGATCACCGCTATGCTGGTGTTCTCCATCGTCGCCGCCATTTCGGCGTACCTGATCCTGGGTCAGCAGGTGTGGTTGCGCCAGACGCAGAATCTGTTCGACCGCAATCGTGCCGACAGCATGCGTCACGCCGGTCTCGACTGGATCGCGATGCTGCTGACACGCGATGCCAAAGACAACACGACCGATCATCTGGGCGAGGCCTGGGCCACTTCTTACCCACCGCTACCGTTCGAGGGCGGCACGATGACGGTGGCCATCACCGACGCGCAATCGCGTTTTAATCTCAACAACCTCGTGCTCGCCAACGGGCAACGCGACGTCAACCAGGTAAACGCGTTTCGCCGACTGCTGCAATCGCTTGCGCTCGATCCCGCGCTCGCCGAAGCAGTCGTTGACTGGATCGATGCTGATAGCACGCCGAGCGCAGGCGGTGCCGAGGACAATGAGTATCTATCGATGCCCACACCCTACCGGGCCGCCAATCAGCCCCTGACCTCGGTCGACGAACTGCGTCTCATCAAAGGATTCGATGCTAAAACCGTGGAGAAACTGCGGGCGTATGTCGTCGCCCTCCCGGGAACGACCGCCATTAACATCAACACCGCCTCCGAGTTCGTGATCGCGGCCGCCTTTACCGACATGTCGCCGGCGATCGTCAAACAATTCATCGCCGGCCGCGAGACGGAGCCGTTTAAAGATCTGTCCCGATTACCGCCCGGCCAGCAGCAACAGGTGACGCTCGCGGTGGCGACGTCGTATTTTCTGGTCCAGATCGACATTGTGTTCGGACGTTCCCGGCGCTCGACGCTCGCACTGATTCAGCGTACCACCGACGGGAAACCGGCCCGTGTTTTATGGCATCATCCGCTATACCCCAAGCTGCAAAGCGATGAAGACAAGCAAGAAAAAAGTTAGCGACCTGTTTGCAGGCCGGCGCGCCAACGACGCCGGTGGCGCACGCCTCGACCTGCTGCTGCCGCGCGATTGGCCGCAATCCGAGACGCCACTGCTGTGGCACTGGCGTCCGCGTGTAGGCGAAGAACAAACCGGACGCGGACTGCTCGACGAATTGCCGAACATCGGCTCGGCGCCGGGGCGAGGGTGGCCGCCCGCCACCGAGACACTGCTGACGCGCACGGTCTTGCCGACACGTTCGCGCGCCAAAGTTGAACAGGCCCTGCCCTATGCGCTCGAGGAGCAACTGCTCGACGATCCTGCCAATTTGCACTTCGCCTGGCGTCGCGAGGACGACGGCAGCGTCTTCGTCGCCGTCACGGCCAGGGAACGTCTGCGTAGCTGGATGGCGGCGCTCACCAGTGCCGGACTAAAACCCGCGACGCTCTGTCCGGCCACGCTGGCCGTGCCGTGGTCGCCGGGTTGCTGGTCAGCCGCTTTTGTCGGCGATGAACTACTGGTGCGCACCGGCCCCGTCAGCGGCTTCACCTGCGCGGCGACCCATAACGAGCCGCCGGCAATGCTGGTAGCGAATTTAAAAGAAGTACAACAAGGCACGCAGGTGCCCGAGTACCTCATCGTATTTCAGCCGCCCACCGATTTTCGTGCCGAAGCATGGAACAGCACGCTCAAGGTGCCGGTACGCGTGGAACCGAGATCGTTCTGGCAGGTGCCGGGCGACAGCGAACCGGCGCTCAATCTTCTGCAGGGCGCCTTCGCACCGAAGGGCGAACTGAACAAGCAGTTGCGGCCATGGATACCGGCGGCCGTCATGCTGGCGCTGGCGCTGGTCGGTACCATCGTCTTTGATGGCATCGAATGGTGGCGGCTGCATGGTGCACACAGCGAAAATGTGAGCGAGATGAATGCGCTGCTGATGTCGGCGTTCCCCGAAACCAAAACCATTCTCGATCCGGTGCAACAGATGCAACGCAGTATGGAAGGCCTGCAGTCGCGCGCCGGCATGCGTCCGCAGGACATGCTGCCGCTCCTGACGCGCACCGCGCGCGCCTGGCAAACCGGGCGCCCGCGCCTGCGCACGTTGCGCTACGCCGATCGCAGTCTGACGGTCGAGGTCACGGCACCGGATACACAAACCCTCGAGGGCTTTCAACGCGCCTTGCAGGCAAACGGATTGCAGGCCGAGATTACCGCCTCCACGCCGCGCGCCGGCGAAATCGACGGGCGCGTGCGTATCCAGGTACCGGCCAACGCACCGAGCGCCAAACCGTGATGAACCAACTCAAAGACCACTGGAACGCCCTGCCACCTCGCACGCGTCAACTGGCCACGGTCGGCGGTGCGCTGATTGGAATTATGTTGCTGTACTCGGCACTGTGGCTGCCCATTCAAAAAGACCTGACGCGCTTGCGCGACGACGTTCCGCGCGAGACAGCACAGCTCAACACCATGCGCGCACAAACGCCGATGATAAAAGCCATGCGCGCACGCATGAGCACATCGAGCGGCCCGCTGGTGCCGGCAATCGAACAGTCGGCACTCACGTACGGTGTGCGTTCCTACGCCACCAAAATCGAGGCCGAGGGCAGCAACGGCGCGCGCATCACGCTCGAGCAGCTGCCGTTCAATACATTGATGACCTGGCTCTCCGATCTGCAGGCCGCACAGGGCCTGGCCGTCGAAGAAGCGAGCATTGAGGCACAGACCGCGCCGGGTGTGGTAAACGCCAAGCTGCGACTGCGCACAGGCGCTCCATGAAAAAACGTCCCGTCTGGCGCTGGCTCGGCTACGCCGCGCTGGGCCTGCTGCTGTATACGTTGTTTCTGCTTGTCTTCGCGCCGGCCGACTACTTCGTTCGCGGTGTCGCCGTACTGAGTCGTCGCACGCTTAACATACAGCAAGCTGACGGCACACTCTGGCGCGGACGCGGCACATTGGTATCCGCTAACGGCAGCGCACCGGTACTCGGACAGGTGCAATGGGTCGTTCATCCGTGGGCCCTCCTGACCGGATCGATCGGCGCCGAACTGCAGTTCACGGGTAACGATTGCGAGGTGCGCGCCAACGCCGATTTCGGATTGCGGCGCCATATCCTGCGCGATGTCGTCATCGTCGCACCGGCCACCGTCGTCACGCAGTTGTTTCCGTTAGTGGGTACGATGGGCCTCGGCGGGCACTTGCGGGTAAATGCGCCGATGATCGAACTCCGTAAAGACGCGCTCCAGGGTTCCGCCGAGTTGCTGTGGGAAAATGCGGCCAGCCAGCTTCTGCCCGTGAATCCCGCCGGCAGCTACAAGCTGCAGGCCAATGGTGAAGGAAAGCGTCTCGCGCTGATCATTACGACCGTACAAGGAACCCTGCAGGTCGCTGCGCAGGGAAGTTGGAATCTACTCGACGACGGCGCACTGAAATTGCAAGGCAGCCTTGCGGCCGCGGGATCGCAACCTGCGCTCGAACCTCTCCTCAACAGCATCGGTCCTGCCCAAGCGGATGGCCGCCACACGTTCAACTACGAAACACAATACGCGCCGTTTCAACCTGCCACGTTATTTCCATTCTAGGTTTTCACGCCGGCAATCTGTTGCTGGAGTATTGAACGAAACCGCGATGACTTTCTGATTGCGTATTAACTTTGCTCATTCACCACTTCCCGTTGATCAACAACACTCCTCCGTCGATCTGAGTATTCATCGTTGGTCTCTGAAGAACCACCGTCAATCCATTCGCGTTCAGTGACGATACTTTCTTCGTGTACGTTGTACATGGGACGGGGTGCCTCGCAGAGTTAGAGGCTTATGATTCAATTGAGACTGGTTGTACGGTCGTTACTATCGAGTATCGTTCGCACACCGCTGGTCTTGCCGCTGGTTTTGGTGGCGCTTTGCGCCGGCTGCGGCGGCGGTGGGGACACCACCTCGGTAAGCGCCTCATCCGACACATCGACCTATTCGCTCGCGGTCAATGTAGACGGTGCGGGCTCGGTAACCAGCTCCCCGGCCGGTATCGCGTGCGGCACGCAGTGCAACGCGAGTTACGCCCACGGCACTTCTGTCACCCTCACCGCCACACCCGACGCGGATTACGAATTCAACGGCTGGAGCGTAAGCGGCGCGTCCTGTCCAGACACCACAAACTGCACGATGTCGATGGCGGCATCACGCTCGGCCACGGCCTCGTTCCGACACAAGTACCGCATGCTCACTGTCAGCGTCACCGGCTCAGGCTCGGTAACCAGCAACCCTGTTGGCATAACCTGCGGCAGCGATTGCAGTGAAAACTATCCCTACGGAACCGCCGTCACGCTTAGCGCCACTCCCGCATCCGGTTACCTCTTCAGCGGCTGGAGCGGCAGCGGCATTTCCTGTCCCGGCACCGGCTCTTGCAATGTCGCCATGACGGCGGCGCAGAATGTCGCAGCCACGTTCAGCCCCGTGGTGGCATCGACTTACACCTTGCAAGTGACGCTGTCGGGCTCCGGCAGTGTCGCCAGTAACCCCGCCGGCATCGCCTGCGGCAGCGATTGCAGCGAGACCTATGTGAGCGGTACGTCGGTCACGCTCAGCGCCACACCCGCGTCTGGTTTTACATTTGCCGGATGGAATGGCGGCGGTTGCGCCGGCACCGGCGCCTGCACCGTTGTCATGACCGCGGCACGTACGGTGACGGCAAGCTTCGTGCCCGCGACCTACGCGCTCAGCGTCAGCGTTACCGGTTCCGGTACGGTAACGACTACCCCGGCGGGTATTTCCTGCGGCAGCGATTGCAACGAAAGCTACAACAGCGGAACCTCGGTGACGCTGACCGCCACCGCAGCGTCGGGGTACAGTTTCAGCGGCTGGAGCGGCGGGGGTATCTCCTGCACCGGCACCGGAACATGCACCGTTTCCATGACCGCGACAAAAACTGTTACCGCCACGTTCAGCGCCCTGCCCACGTTCGCCGCGACCGTAAGTGTGACCGGCTCGGGAACGGTCACGAGCGCGCCTGCCGGCATCGCGTGCGGCGGCGACTGCACGGAAAATTATGTGAGTGGAACGTCGGTGACACTCAGCGCCAGCGCAGCGAGCGGTTATTCCTTCAGCGGCTGGGGCGGCGCATGTACAGGTACCGGAAACTGCACGCTGTCGATGACGAGCGCTCGCAGCGTCACCGCCACGTTCACGCAGAGTACCTACGCCTTAACAGTCAGCGTGTCGGGTTCCGGTAGCGTCAGCAGTGCACCGGCGGGTATTTCCTGCGGCGCCATCTGCAACGCAAACTACGCAAGCGGCACATCGGTAACGCTCACGGCGACACCGGCAAGTGGTTCCAATTTCAGCGGCTGGGGTGGCGCCTGCTCCGGCGTGAGCGCCAGTTGCAGCGTGTCGATGGCGGCGGCAAAAAATGTCAGCGCTGCATTTATCGCCAACACCGGTAGCGGCTCGGTACCACTCACCTGGGAGGCACCGAACCAGAATGTCGACAACACCTGCCTGACCGATCTGTCTGGATACAAAATTTCGCGCGGCCCGGCCCCAGACAATTACACCGCGACCGACACCGTGATGGCGAATGCCGTATCGTGCAACGACAGCGGAATGTCGAATGCTTGCGGAGCGATCAAGACCTGCACTTACACGGTGAACAACCTCACTGCGGGTACGTGGTACTTCTCACTTCGGGTCTTCGATTCGGTCGGCGACATCAGCGACTATTCAAACGTCGTCAGCAAAGTAACACCGTAACGATTAACATTTTCCTGACACGAATAAGGGCGAGCCTACGCTCACCCTTCAATTGGATCGCATCCTTTTACCGTTTAAAAATATGTACAGACAGGTAGCTTTGGTCTAGATCTTTATTTCCTTCTTGAACAGCCGCTCTTTTATGTAAAAGAGCAATGAAGGACGATTTTTATCCATTAATTTAATTCGCGCATAAGCGGCATTGGAAACAGGACTTCTCGACCCTCTTAGCTTATTAAGGCCACGACAGCCGTCAAAAAGCGCCTTGAAAAAATATTTCATGTAACCGTCTCGTAAACTATACAAAAACATTGCGGCCAGTTGCAGGCTAAATCTTTCTACGATCAATCTCTTGTTGTAGTTCCGATACGCCAACCATATAAGGTTGCGCGTATCGTAGTAATACCTTCGCCATGATGGCCTGCCTTCTTTCGCGTGTGCATGTATGACGTCTACTTTCGGGGTATAAATAATTTTATGCCCTGAATTAATGATGCGAAACGCCATGTCTGGCCCTTCATGGCTTATAAAAAAGGTTTCCGGGTATAAGCCGACTCGTTCAAAACACTCCTTTCTAAAAATAGCAGCGCCTTCTGAAATTTCATAAGTCTCGAATTCTCGAGATGCAAATTTTTCGCGGTCGCAGTGATGTATCCAGTTGGTAGTGAGCTTGGATTGTTCGTCAATGACATGAAAGCAAATGCAATCAATCTGGGAATTTTTGTCAAAAATATTTTTAGACGTTTCCAGGTTGTCCGCTGTTATGCCCCACACATCATCGTCCAGCGTCACGATATAAGGCGCTGTTGCTGCGGCTATACCAAAGTTTCTACCAACTGCTCCATAATTTTTATCCAGGCGCATTACTTTTACATTGCTGTAAAAGCGCGCAATTCTTTCGGCGTAATTCTCATCAGAAAAATTATCGACAATAATAATTTCAATATCATTAATATTGGCGAGCGATTCGAGTTGCTGCTTTAAATACGTTTCCCTGTTGTAAGTTAATATGACAATGGAATATTGCGGTGCCGAGTTCGGTATTTGGTCGACGTTATATTTATTTTCGTTGTTCATAAATTTATCTCGCGCCACCATGATCTAGGTGCAACGCCCAGTAGATGCCAACGCCGGTATCAATGACTCAGAGGAACAGTACGTACGGAGGGCGAGCATTCGCCCTGTCAGGTCGGGCTGTCCGCGTACGCCCACAATTGCTCCAGACCGGCACGGATGGTGGTGGTCGGCACCTCGCCCAACTGCGCGTGTAAACGTCGCACATCGGCGCAAGAGCGCACGATATCGCCGATACGCGCCGGTGCATGCTGGCGTTCAAGCCGTCGCCCGCCGATCGCCTCCATCGCTTCGAGCAACTGCAGTAACGAGCATTCGCGGCCGGTGCCGACGTTGAATACATCGTCGGTAAAATCATCACGTATCAACGCACGCACCAGCACGTTTGCCAGATCGCCAACATAAACAAAATCGCGCGTCTGTTGGCCGTCACCAAAAACGGTAACGCCCGCACCGGTCTTGAGTCGATCGGCGAAGATACTGATCACGCCCGAGTACGGCGACTTGGGGTCCTGGCGTGGACCGTAGATATTGAAAAAGCGGAACGCCGTCGCGGCCAAACCGTATTTGCGCGCATAGTGGCTTAGGTAGTGCTCACCCACGAGCTTGTCGGCCGCGTATGGCGACAGCGGTCGCAAGAACGTGTCTTCGCCCACCGGCAGCTGGGCAGTATCGCCATAGACCGCCGCCGAACTGGCATACAGGAACCGGCGCACATCCTGAGTGCGCGCCGCCTCCAGGAGATTCAACGTGCCGTCGAAATTTGTTTGATGCGTGCCAATCGGGTCATCAATACTTGCCTGCACGGACGCGACGGCGGCCAGGTGAATAACCGCCTCCACGCCGGTGGCGCAGGACTCGACGCAGTCCCGGTCGCGAATATCGCCCTGGACAAACTCGATCGCGCCGTTGTGGCGCGACAGGTTGCTGCGCTTGCCGCTGGAGAGGTTGTCGAGCACGCGCACCTGCGCGCCGCCGGCCAACAATCGCTCGCAGACGTGCGAGCCGATAAATCCAGCCCCTCCGGTTACCAGAACACGCATGGCGCTATAGCCTTGTGAATGAGGGTTGTTTCAGGAATTTCATTACGCGGAGCGGCCCACCGCCACCGCTGGCAGGCCCCACACGGTTCATGCGATCATATCGCGCGAACATAAAAAAACAAACGTCGCCGCCTCTCCCTCCATACGAGCATGCACCGCCACCAACGAGTGACGCTCATATCGAATACACGTTGCGCGCGGCAAGACATCTCACAACGTTCAAACTTATCTTGTTAAGTCACGAGGGATATCATGACTGTCGTTGCCGTCATCGGCCTTGGATATGTAGGCCTCCCGCTCGCCGTCGAGTTCGGGAAAAAATTCCGCACCATCGGCTTTGACCTAAGTGCCCCGAAAATCGATAGCTACCGTAAGGGTATCGATCCCACCGGCGAGGTGTCGGGTGACGAACTGCGTGCCGCCAAACAGCTGCTGGTAACAAACGATCCGCAAGCGCTTAAAGCCGCGGACTTCGTCATCGTGGCCGTGCCGACGCCAATCGATATCGCACGCCGGCCCGATTTTGGTCCCCTGATTGGCGCTAGCCGCACTGTCGGCCAGCACATGAAAAAGGGCGCCACTATCGTATACGAATCGACCGTATACCCCGGCGCCACGGAAGAAGTGTGTGTACCGATCCTGGAAGAACATTCCGGTATGAAGTGGAAAACCGACTTTCACGTCGGCTATTCACCTGAGCGCATCAACCCCGGTGACAAGGAACACACCGTTACGCGCATTATTAAGGTGGTGTCGGGCGATGATGCCGCCACCCTTGAAGCCGTCGCCGCCCTGTACGCATCTGTCGTCACGGCCGGTGTCTACCGCGCCTCGAGCATCAAGGTTGCCGAGGCCGCCAAGGTCATCGAAAACACCCAACGCGATCTGAACATTGCGCTTATGAACGAGCTGGCGATCGTGTTCAAGCGCATCGGCATCGACACGCTCGAGGTGCTTGAGGCGGCCGGCACCAAGTGGAACTTCCTCCCGTTTCGGCCCGGCCTCGTCGGCGGTCACTGCATCGGCGTCGACCCTTACTACCTGACGTACAAGGCCGAGATGCTTGGTTACCATCCCGAGGTGATTCTGGCCGGTCGGCGTATCAACGACCATATGGGGAAATTCATCGCGGAACAAACGGTGAAGCAGATGATCCAGGCCGGACACCCGGTTAAAGGGGCGAAGGTCAACGTGCTTGGACTCACCTTCAAAGAGGACGTGCCCGACCTACGCAATTCGCACGTGATCGACATCATTCACGAACTGTGCAGCTACGGCGTCGAGGTTTTTGTGCACGATCCGATCGCGGATCCCGCCGACGCGCGCCACGAGTACGACGTCGAACTGCTCAGTTGGGACAAGCTGCCACGCGCCGAGGCCATGATTGCGGCCGTGGCGCACAAACCGTTTCTGAAAATGGACCCGACGTCACTGGCGACGAAGGTCGTTGCCGGCGGTTGCTTCGTGGACGTGAAGTCTCGCTTCGACAAAACCAAATTTACTGCCGCCGGACTGCAGGTATGGCGCCTGTAACTCCGCCGAGTCGTTGCGCTCGATTTTTCCGCAGCACCTGAACCGTTTCGTCTACGAGTCCGACACAAAATCGTGCGTCAAAAAGGTGGACTTTTGTGATCGGAATATTTCGGACCGTTCATCGGTGTGAGGCTGGCGACCATCCGTTTTTAGCTGAATTTACAGGGTTTCCGTCTAGCATGTGCATACAGTAGTAGAAGTTACTGAGCCAAACCGAACAAGAAAGACATGCTCAAGGAGCTGCACGTGAGACTTGTAGACAAATACCTGCCAGCAGATGCGCGTGCGCTATTGGCCGTCACCTTTTTATGCGCTGCCCTGACGGCTTGTGGCGGTGGTGGAGACACCACCTCATCCTCCGGTGGCAATTCCTCCTCGTCAGCGCCCTCGTCCACCTTTGGACTCAGCATCAGCAAGAGCGGTTCGGGCACGATCACTTCCAGCCCCAGCGGTGTCAGCTGCGGCAGTACTTGCAGCACTAATTTCGCAAACGGTACGTCAGTCACACTGACGCGCGCCGCAGGAAACGGTTATGTGTTCTCTGGCTGGGGCGGCGCCTGCTCGGGCACTGGCACCACCTGTACCGTTTCGATGACGGCAAGCAGAAGCGTGAGCGCGACCTTTACCGCCAGTAACACCACCGGTCCTGCCACACTGACCTGGGAAGCGCCGAATCAAAACAATGACGGCAGCTGTCTTACCGATCTCTCCGGTTACCGCTTCCACCGCGGCGGCGCGGTCGACGATTACACGATATTAGATACGGTTATGGTGAATGCCATTTCGTGCACCAACAGCGGTGCCTCGAACGCCTGCGGCACCATCCCGACATGCACCTATACGTTCAACAACCTTGCCTCAGGAACCTGGTACTTCTCTATCCAGGCGTTTAACACGGCTGGAAACGAGAGCGGTTATTCCAATGCGGCAAGCAAGACAATTCAGTAGTTTCTAACCACGCAGACAAAACGAAATGTTACCGTTACGGACGATGCCTCCAATCCTAAAATCCACGATTGGGACAACGCCCCGCAGATCCCTCGCTATGACCCGATATGTCGCCCTCGGGGCCGCACTTGTCCTGGCACAGTGGCTGGGAACCCCCCTCTCCTGGGGGGCCGGTACGCCCAAAGCCGCCACGAACCTCAGGACCGACGGCACGCCTGCAAACGAGTGTACGCAGATGAAACCGGACTGGATCTTCTGTAGTGGCTTCGAGGAAGGCAACAAGAGCATCTGGGACAACGTGAGCCCGATGCCAGACGATACACACACGCTGATGGAAGACCCGGGCCCCAAAAACATCGCCGGTAATCACGTCATACGCCTGCGTCCGCCCCCGGGGGCTCGTACCGGGGCCGATTTAGTCAAGCTCATGCCGCAGAGCTACGATCGCCTCTACGCGCGCTGGTACATCAAATGGGAGCCCGGATACAACCTCACGGCGCACAACCACGGTGGCGGGTTGCATGCCGGTTCGCGCTGGAACCTGGGCCGCTCGGACGTTCGTCCCAACGGGGATGACTGGTTCAGTAGCTGGATAGAACCGATCAATACATCTGCCTACGGGGAACCGTATGGGCCGGCCTTGAACGCCTACACGTATTACCGCGGCATGTACCAGGACTGTGCCGACCCCAACGGGGCCTGCTGGGGGGATCATTTCCCCTGCATGCTGGGAGACAGCAATACCGGCTACTGCAAAAGTCCTGAGGATCGGGAGAAGGTTCCCCCGCCGAAACTCGTAACCAACCGCTGGTACTGCATCGAGATGATGATGGATGGCGGGACGCCCACTAGCAGCCAGACGGGGGCCAACGGCGTGCTCGACTTCTGGGTGGACGGCGTGGAGGCCGGCCCCTGGACCAACCTTTGGTTTCGCACGGTTCCCGAACTTAAGTTGACGTTGCTATGGCTCAGTCTGTACTTCCATGAAACACATACGGTGGAAGGCATCATGTTCGATAACGTCGTGGTAAGTAAAAGCAAAGTTGGATGTCTATAGCGCCTTGAGGAGAACTGGTCATGTCGGTAAATTGGAATCAATACAGATCCGTAGTTTTGCGCGCCCTATGTGCCGTCTGCGCATACAGCGCCCCGGCGCTCGCCGCGCCAAGCGTTACCTCGTTGGCAACGCCTTCCGGCCTGACGCATGGCGCCATCTCGACCATCACCGGGACGGGCTTCGGAACCAAATCGCCTGCGAAACCCTATCTGTGGGCGGACTTCAACAGCGGTTCGCTTTTGCCGTCGAGTCTCGGGCTGCACACGACCTGGGAACAGAATGAAAACATGGTGTATAACGCGTCGGAAGGCGCGGGCGGAACCGGCGTGGCCAAAAGCACCGGCAAGTCTGGAACTTGGACATTACGCGCTGACGCGTCCGGTTTCTCGTGGAACGATCTCAGCAGCAAGATGTATTTGTTCCGCAAGACAAAGAGAAACTTCTCGCTCCAAAGTCCCGTCATTAACTGGAAGGCGTGGCGTGTATGGGCCGATGACGTGAACGTGTACGTCGGCACCGGCAACGGCGGATGTGCCCCGGAGTACATCTCTGGCTACGGCGTGACCGAGACGTGGCCGTACCTATACAACGGAGCCGGCATCAACGGCGTCACCTTGGATGACGTGCAAGGTCCGGTCAACGCGTGGAACACCGACGAGATCATCTACCAGACGAACTCAAACCTCACCGATTTCGATGGACGCTTCTGGTACAACGTTAACGGCAGGGAAGTCGGTAAGTTCCCAGTCAATGTCGGCTGGACCACGTACCACTGGAAGCTCCGCGATTCGCTGGCGACGTCGCAAAACATGATTCGCAACTTTCCGGTTCACGGTGTGCAGGCGAATGCAGCGGACCTGTTCAATGCAAACAACTACGCCTACTGGGCCGATGACGTGTACCTCGACACCACATGGGCGCGCGTGATGATCGGTAACGCGCCCACGTGGGGCGCAAGCACGCAAAAAGAAATCCAGATCCCGACGGCGTGGTCGGACACCTCAATCTCCATCGTCTTGAACCGTGGCACCTTTTCAAATCTCGGCACGGGGTACCTCTACGTGGTGGATGCAAATGGAAACGTTAATTCAAACGGATATCCGTTGTGCTCAAGCTGTCCGAAAACGGGAACCAATTTGCGATAACTGAGCCGACGCCATCATGTGCAGAGCCAGCTGTCTCGGCACGTGATGGCGTACTTCGCACCAGCGATTGCTGGCACCTCTTTGCATTTCGACACTAACCGTAACTGATTTTCGCCCGTAAACTTGAACTAGACTGTCGAGCCATATTCACCGACCCGAATGACACTTACCTTAGCACCGGCAAGGCTGGGTGAGTTACAGTCAATGCGCGGATGTAATCAGGTTGCGCCATTCTACCAGGACGAAAAGCAAACTCCCGATGATCGTAGCTCAATGGTAGAGATTGGGGGGTTGCGATCCTGCGGGCCCCGCGAAGGAAGTCGGCCAATTCTCCAAATGCTCGCCAATCTCCCCGGCAAGGATGGTGAAAAAACAATCACAGGTTTAAGGTGTGCGGGCTCTGCGCTTCGTAGCAGCCACCATCCAACACCGATCCGCGTGCCAAAGTTCCTAAAAGCTTCAATCGTATTCTGTCGGGCAAGTCGTTCGTTATATCCATTCTCCTCGAGTCTTGCTAATGGTACATTAATCAACAGAAGCGAAAAGAAAATAACGTCGCAGCGTATTCAGGTGGCCACCATATTTATTTTCGCGCCGTGCGCGGCACGAAATTGCCGATCGTTAAAGCATTGGATTTACATCACAGACCTCAATGGGGAGTATTCACATGCGTCCGACGCCGTCGCGTCCACAAGGCGTTCACGCAAACACACTTCTCGGTTGGCTTCCATTCTGGCGCGCTACCCCGATTCGCGTCTGCCCATTTCCCAGCGGAAAGGATTTTGCGGTCACGTTTGTCGACGATACGGACCTCTCGACCCGCGATAACACCGCCCCTGTCTACGAGTTCCTGCACAGCCAGGGAATTCTGGGTACCAAGACGGTCTGGGTAAATCGACAACGACGGACATCGAGCTATCGGCAGGATCAGGAACAGCCGGTCGGTCCAGACATGTTCGGAGGCTCAACCCTTGAAGACGATGATTATCGTAAATTTGTCCGCGAGCTGGCCGATGACGGTTACGAGATTGCCCTACATGGCGTTGCTGCCGGAAACTCATACCGAGACGAGATCGTACAGGGCCTGGAGAAATTTAAGGCGCTGTTTGGAATCTACCCTCATATCAACGTTTTCCATGAACGCAACATAGAGAACCTTTACGCGGGTTACCACAAACTGGATCTGTGGCCACTTAAATGTCTCGAACGACTATCGCACAACAGCGACTATCAGGGGCACCTTGAAGGCAGTCCGTATTTCTGGGGGGATCTGGCACGCGAAAAAATCACGTACATGCGGCTACCGTTCCATACAATTCAGAAAGTGAATATGTTGCGCTGGAACCCCAGCATGCCGTTTCATGACCCACGTCGACCGTACGTGAATTTCTGGTTTTCCAGTGCCGATGGCGCGGACTGCCGTCGATACGTGCGCCTGCTAAGCAAGGCTAATATCGATAAACTTGAGCGCGAACGTGGCGCGTGTATCGTATACACGCATTTCGCTAAACAATTTCTCGTAAACCGAAATGGACAACTGCAGCTCAATCCGGAATTTGTCGACGTTACGCGCTACCTCGGCGCACATCGTAACGGCTGGTTTCCGACGGCATCGAAACTGCTGGATCGCTTGCGTATATGTCAGCAGATCACGGTGCGCCATGAGGCGCGGGAAGTCATTGTCTCGAACACGGGGTCCGAAACCGTAGCGGACTTGTCGCTTTACGCCAACCCCAGTACGGTTTTGAAAGACGACAATGGAACGGAATATCGGGCGTTGCCGAACGGCGTCATCGGAATCGACGCCCTGCCCGGTTTGACAAGCATGCGTTTTGTCAGCAATCAGCGATATTGGCCGCGACGCCCGATCGGTAACCATCGCGGACATCCCCGCTGGGAACGCATGCGGCTCGAAGTGCTGAACTATCTGGGTATGCTTGGCGATTGAGGGCCCTGCAACCAATGACCAAATACGTTACCGAATCCGCGCGCAGAAGATCATGCGTTTCTTTGTGCCTTCGTGTGACGACGCGATGTCTGAAGCAAGCCGGAAAATAGCGAGTCAAGTGAATCGGCGGCGTTTCGAACGTCGAATCGCCGACGCGCTTCGCCAACGTAAGCCCTCGCTTCGGCGATACGGGAATGCTTCATTCGTTCCATGATCGCTTCGGCCAGCTTGGCGGAATTGCACGGCGGCACGGGAGTCGCCGGGCTACCTTGGATAACCTCTTTCAACCCGAAGCACGTGGACCCGATCAACGGAACACCAGCCACCAACGTTTCCATTGCCAACAACGGCGACGCTTCCCATACAGATGGCATTGCAACCACATCCAACCCACGCAAGGACGATGCAATGTTCGGCGTGAACGGCATAAAGTGAAAATATTCCGATAGTCCTTTACGTTTGATGTAGTCTGTTTCTTCTCTGATAAAACCGCCGGCTCCAAATGTCAGGACGCGTGGTACTTTTGGAAGCTCCGAAATTCGCCGCAGCGCGTCGATAGCGTCAACCAGATAGACAAAACCCTTCGGTGACATGAATCGTCCGAAAAATCCTACCAAAAACGTTGCTTGCGGCAATCCGAGCTCTTGCCGAAAATCGCGCTTCTCATCTCCGGCAAAACGCTCAACTTCAACACCGTTTGGAATCAGCGCCAGCTTGTTCGGATATTTCTTCAATCGCGGGAAATGCATCACCAAATTGCTTTGCGCTTTCTCGCCGACTGAATTGACGACGCTAATCATTGGCAGCGCAATGGATAACACCAGCTTTTCAATTCTTCCCCGAAAACCCTTGAACTGACCTTCATTTAGTGAGTCATGTGACGTCATGACATGCGGCTTTCTTCGCATCAGCGACGGCAGGACAGCACACAAGCCTGCAGTCACGCCGTGCGAGTGAATCAGATCGAATCGAGTTCGAAATATCGTCTTGGTAACAACACGGAGGAAATTACGCGTATCCAATGCGCTTCCCGTCGACACGTATTTGACGTTAAAGCCACCGAGATCTTCGAGCAACACCCTCAATTCCGCCGTCTCGGGGGCAACGATAGTGAATTCATACTTGGCTGGATCAAGCTTTCGATAGACGTATCGTAAGTACGTTCGGATTCCACCCACCGGCCATCGAACGATAGTCAGTATTCGACGCGCTGTCACACCTGTTCCACTTTTCTGCATTTGTCTTTCCCAGGCACTATTCAATCACGCCGAATATTATCGACCACTCGTGCACGTGACTATTGGCACCACCACAATCACCCTTCATCCGCTTAGTGTGCCAGAAACCAAACCCAGCCTACTTCGTACAACAGCTACGCAGCGGTCCACGTCAATCCTATTCAAAAGTCCAAGCATAAACGGCATTGCCAGCACTAAAAGTACCAGAAGACTTTTGCCGAATATACCGGACCAGCTCCAGCCGCTGGGAAACGCAACCATCGAGGCAGCTACTATTCCACATGAAATAACGAGCAACGAAGAAATCTTGCTCAACGGATAGGGCACATAGAACAGGCGACGGCTCACCAAGAAATAACATGCACTCTTAGTCGCATATGCTGCCAACCCAGCGAGCATTGCACCCCATAGACCAATCCATTTTATCAGAATCAAATTGAGTACAACTTGCAACAATGCCGAACTGATATTGATGTACATATGATACTTGGTCATTTTCTCCCGCAAGATGCCATATTCAAAATGATACTTGCTTGCCAACACAACCATGGCAAGGGCCGCCATAGGTAGAAACGAAGCAGCCGCATGATATTCTCGCGTCGTCATTACATTCAAAATCTCGAACGCAAACAGACTCATGATTGCACTAGGTACAATAAGCGCGATCATGTGATATTTAAATGCGGAGGCTAAGACTCGCCCACCATCTACGGCCCGCCCGATAGCGAATCGCTGTGTGATAAATGCAGTAAGGAATGGGCTAGTTATTAAATAATGCAATGCTGTCCCGAGCTTCTGAGCCATACCGTAGATTCCCGCGTCGGCGGTAGACAAAAATCCATTGATGAAATACCTGTCCGAATAGCCAATAGCAACGCTTGCAATCTCAGATGGCATCATCGGCGCACCATACTTGTACATCTTATGGGCCAACTTCCGATCAAATCGCACACCGACTTGCCGCACAACCCAAACCAGCAGCGGCACACCAACCACCACCCTCGTGATTAGGTTCGAATAGACAATGCCCAAAACACCAAGATGAAGGACGGCAATAAAATAGACATTTAACCCCACTCCGATGAGCAGATTCGCCAAAGACAGTGTGACAAATATTGCAGATCGATTGTTCAGTCGCATATAGATGTTGCCTATATCGACAACAAACCCTACTGCTACCGTGACGAGCGTAAGAACCAAAATGGATGATGGTATCGACGAGCCAAATAGCAAGCGAACCAGGGGCTTCGCCAGCGGCACCGACACCAGAAGCATCATCGCCGCGGAAAACGCCGCCAGCATCAGTGTCGTACTCATTACAACGTTACGATTTTTCTCATCCTCAAAATCGAAATAGAAACGGCCGAGGGCTGCTGCCAATCCGAAACCGGCAACCAACCCAATCATGCCTGACGTTGTCTCGACAATTTCCAATACCCCGTAGTCGAAAGGGGAAAGGTATGAGGTGTAAAAAGGGAGGAGCAAGAAACTAGTCACTCTCGACAACAGCATCCCCAACGCGTAGACACTTGAATGCTTCGCGAGCTGAGACAGCGCCCCCGAAAACTGGCCCTGCCTTTTTACGCCACTCAGCTGCTGATCACTCATTACGCTTCGCGCCTATTGTCCACATAAGAAAATCCGGAGTTCCAATCAACGCTTTACCTTCAATGGAGCTATGACGCTATAAGCCACACACTTCAATATACCCACATAGGCATCCCAATGATTCCATCGAGCCGAAACAGCCTTCAGATAAAAGGACAGAGATTTCCAACGATCATTAGCGCGGAAACGATAGCCTCTGTTGCAGTAGGAATAAGCAAAAGCCCAACTCACAAGCGACTTAGGCAGCAAGTTGGGATTTTCATCAATGAATTTTTTCATAATTCGCATAGTATCTTGCTCACGAACAGCATAATTCTTTGACATCTGTCCAGAGTGACCTACGCGATATATCAGCAGCGGCTCATCAACGTATTCGAACTTGTAAAAAACCGACATTCTGAGCCAAAGATCCCAATCAATTCCCATGCGAAACGACGTGTCCATAAGCCCAACTTTCTCGAAGCACTCCCGACGGACGATTGCCGCACAAAAGGGAATGAGATTGTCCCTAAATATGTCTTGTACAATCCATCCTGAGCGAGGCTCTAACAACCCCTGCGTTTCCTTCACTACCGCGGCTCCAGATTCATCCATATAGCGCACCCGGCTATACACCACGCCAACCTGCGGATCGCTAAACAGCTTCAGTTGCTTCTCTAATTTATCTAACGCCCACGCATCATCTGCATCCAAAAACGCAATGAACTCCCCCGTCGCCCGAGCGATCCCATTATTCTTAGCGATAGCCTGACCAGAATTTTCTTGCTTGATATAAATTACACGTGGATCACTTAAGTACGCTTGCATTACCTCATGTGTGTTGTCAGGTGAGTCGTCATTCACCATGATAACCTCCACATTCTTATGTGTTTGCCCTAACGCCGAATCCATTGCAAACGGTAAATACTGTGCATACTTGTAACAAGTGATTACAACACTAACTTTAGGATTGCTCATCTGATAACTCCCATAATACTAATTATATAGCCAGGCAACGGCCCGACGTCACCCCGTCCTGAGTAGCACTTCGCTTTAGAGCCCGGTGGTTACTGTAACTGTCTTTGCCGCCAGTTGTCTCGCGTACGCAACCGGTGTCAGTCCGCCGAGTGTTTTCTTGGGTCGCTCCTCGTTGTATTCAC
>OBEQ011285831.1_pt1 | contig 21644 bp, 24 predicted proteins | sample 1670901 | NCBI WGS metagenome assembly OBEQ01 (sample SAMEA104232315, study PRJEB22302) | groundwater metagenome | biome: forest; feature: aquifer; material: groundwater | place: USA | collected 2011-08-07 | depth 5.4 m
ACATTAGGCACACAAATCAGGTATAGTCTAGAGCATGGTATTTGAGTGGGAGCAGAACAAGAACCAAAAACTGATCAAAGAACGCGGCGTCTCTTTTGAGGCCGTTGTCTCGAGGATCGAAGAAGGCGAGATTTTTGCAATAACGCCGGGCAAGGGCAAGTACGGGCATCAAAAACAATTTATTATAGTGCTGGACGGTTATGTATACATCGTGCCATTTGTCGAAGGTAAGGGAAAGGTTTTTCTTAAGACGATCATTCCAAGCCGAAAAATGACCCAGCGCTATTTATCCGGGGGAAAAAGCGATGAAAAACTATAAACTGGACAAAGAAGAAGCAAAAATTTTGGACGCGATTGAAAGCGGCCAATGGGAGCTCGTGAAACCCAAAAAATCCGAGCTTGCGCATTATGCCGAGATCGCAAGAAATACTCTGCGTAAAGACCAGCGGATGAATATACGGATCTCCAAGGCGGACATGGACCGGCTTAAAGCCAAAGCAGCGGAGGAAGGTATGCCGTATCAGACGCTTGTGGCCAGCGTTCTTCACAAATTTGTTTCCAACGGTCTTATGGCTGCTTGATGAAAAATATTTAAAAGAAGAGCTATTTTGAGGGAATTATTTTTAGGGCCTGCTGGTTTGATTCTTTTGGGCACGCTAATAAGTGCAGCTGGAGCATTTTGGGGGTATGCTAAGCAAAACCATTTTGAAAATGATATAAGTCTCAAAAGCCAACTATTATTAGAGAAGAATAAGGAAATTGCTCGAATACAAGAATCCATAAAGTTAGCAGTTACTGGAGAAGGTTTTTGTTATTTATCTTTAACTGATGAGAATAGATCGGTTGATAAGCAAAAAGTAATGCTGATAAATCCTGGTGATTACCCAATGTATGACGTTAATATCCGTATTGTTGATTTAGCTGAATTTTCTGAGAAGGCAAAGAAAGGTAAGATTTCATTTGATTCTGTAGGGGATATTTATCCTGTTGGAGAAATAGGCCCACAGAGAGCGTTGCTTCTTTTATCCTGGATATTGCCAGACTCAGGAGTAAAAGATTTAAATATATTCTTTTCGTCGCGAAAGGGTTTTTTACGGAGCTTATCCGATTACGGAAAATAAATGATCATTGGATATCAGCTTTGCGAGTTGAAAAAGCTGGGTCGAATGATTCTCGCAAAGTTCTTATAGAAAAAATACATAAAGATTTTCCTAGGAATGCGAGAGGCGAAGTAGACTGGTAGTAGTTTGTGAAGCAAGAATTGTCAGTTCGGAAGCCAGTTTTTTTCGAAGGCCATTGCCACTGGTATGACTTCGACGCAAATAACAAGGGAACGTCAACGAGAACGGCCCTATCTTTTGGAATGGCTTGCCGTTCGAGGTGACAAGAGTTCCCGTTATTTGCGGAGGAGTCATGGCGGCAGGCCTGAGAAGCAAAACGGTCCCGGCAGAAATATTTTTCGGATGATCCCCAACAAAAGAATTTCCACCCAAGGTGGATCAAACATTGATAAAGTATATATTATAGTATATACTTATAGTGTATATTCTGGAGGGTACTTTTATGCAGCATTTAAATATAACATTCCCTGAAAACTTGAAAATGGCGCTTGACCGAGAGGCTAAAAAGGAGCACACCAAGCGCAGCACGCTGATCCAAAAGGCCGTGAGAGTTTATCTAGATACAAAAAAACACAAAGGGTTGATTGAATTCATGAAGAAAGGCTATGCCGAATCGGCCGGGTTGGACAGGGAGATAAATAAAGAATGGGATTCCGCGCTTTCGGATGGCTTGGATGATTGACTTTCCGAAGCGCGGTGAAATTTGGCTTGTTCGACTCGATCCTACGGTCGGTTCCGAAATCAAGAAAACAAGGCACGCCTTGATTATCTCCAATAATGTCAACAATCAGTACGCCGACCTGGTTACGGTTCTCCCCATTAGCGACAAAGGTTCGAAAGTTTATCCTTTTGAAACGGCTGTCTCCGAAGCTGGAACAGGGCTGTCCAAACCTTCCAAAATCAAGTGTCAACAAATTCGGACCATCGGCAAAGAACGCTTGCTTAGGAAATTAGGAAATATGAGTGGTACGCTTTCGTCTGATGTAGAAGAGGCTTTAAAACTGCATCTGGGGATCGTATGAAAAAATTTAGGAGCAAGCAAGCGGCGGGGACGGGTTCGAGCGTTGTGGTCGAGAGCTGCCAGGTTTGCGATTCGAAAGACTTGAAATCCGTTTTATTTTTGGGTTATCTGCCTCCGGTGAACCAGATGTGGAAAATAGGAGAGCGCTCGAAGGAGCAGCCCTCTTATCCGGCAGAGCTTCTTCTTTGCCGGCAGTGCAAACTGGTTCAACTCGGCCTTATCGTTGATCCCAAAATTCTTTTTCCTCCCGAATATCCTTATACGAGCGGCACAACAAAAATTTTAAGAGAAAACTTCGCCGAACTTTACCGGGAATGTTCGGGGATGTTCTCGCTGGACCATGAGAGCCTTATTGTGGACATTGGTTCCAATGACGGGACGCTGTTGAGTAATTTCAAGAATGGCGGTCACCGGGTTCTCGGTATCGAGCCGACGCTGATGGCGAAGCTCGCCGAAAGCCGCGGCATTACGAGCGTCATGAGCTTTTTTACGAAAGAAGCAGCGATTAAAGCGAAAAAAGAATACGGTGCGGGGGCGATCGTGACCGCGACCAACGTCTTCGCGCACATCGAGAATGTGCATGAGATTGTTGAAGGGATTCTTCATCTTCTCGGAGAGAAAGGCATTTTTATTTCCGAATCACATTATCTAATGAGTCTTCTGGAAACCGTGCAGTACGACACGATTTATCATGAACATTTGCGTTATTATTCTCTGACAAGCCTTGAGCATCTTTTGTCGGCGCATGGCCTTGAGATTATTCACGCCAAACGCATCCCAACGCACGGTGGGTCGATCCGCGTATATGCCGCGAGGAAAGGAAAATATAAGACACGTCCTTCGGTAACGGCGATCCTGAAAGAGGAAAACCGCCGGCCGTGGGAAAAGCCGCTCGCGGAATTCAGAAAGAAAGTCATCCTGTCGAAACTTGAACTTCACAAACTTTTATTTGACATCAAAAAAAAAGGCGCAAAAATATACGGCATCGGTGCGCCATCACGCGCGAGCACGCTCATCAATTACGTGGGTCTTGATGATTCAGTAATTGACACCGTGCTTGAGATCAGCGGCTCCTATAAGATTGGCAAAACCATGCCGGGGACGCTGATTCCAGTAACCGACGAGGCGCGGCTCGTAGCGGAGCAGCCTGAGTATGCAATGCTTCTTTCCTGGCACATCGCGAACGAGCTGATGCCAAAGCTCCGTACCAAGGGTTTTAAAGGCGGCTTCATCGTGCCTCTGCCGAAACCACGAATTATCAAAGCCTAGTGGTAGACGTTATCATTCCCGTTTTTAACGAAGGCAGTCATTTCCTTGCGATTCTTGAAATTCTGGGCCGTGAAGTCAAGACGCCTTTTCGCGTGCTTGTTTGTTATGACTACGACGCGGATCCGACGATCCAAGCGCTTCAAAATTTTAAACCTTCTTTTCCGCTTCTTCTCGTGAAAAACGAGGGGAAGGGAGTTGCCGGTGCGGTCCTTACCGGTTTTCGCAAGAGCTCCTCCGAGGCGGTTGTGGTGTATCCGGCGGATGACGACAAAAACGCTTCGATTTTAGACGAAATGATCGCCCGCTTCAGAGCTGGCGCCGATATCGTCGCTCCCAGCCGTTTCATGAAGGGGGGATGCATGGTCGGCTGCCGTTGGCTCAAAGCCACGCTCGTGAGGACCGCGGCTTTTACGCTTTATCACCTGGCACGCGTTCCGACTCACGATGCGACGAACGGATTCAGACTTTTTTCCCGCCGCGTGATCACCCAGATTTCCATAGAATCGTCCGATGGCTTCGCGTTCAGCATTGAACTTCTCGTTAAGTGTCACCGCAGGGGATGGAAGATTTGCGAAATACCCTCATCCTGGTTTGAGCGCAAGCAAGGCAGAAGCCGGTTTAAGATTTTTAAATGGCTGCCTGTGTATCTCAAATGGTATTTTTACGCATTTGCAACCGCGTTTATGGGAAGGGCTAAGCCGAATGCGGACGGCGATTAAACCCGCGGCGCTATTCCTTTTTTTTATGGCGCTTGCCGTGCGTGCGTATCATCTGGACATTCCTTTTTTAGAACCCTTTAATAATTATTCCCGCCAGTCGATGTGCGCGTCCGTCGCCCGTAACTTTTATACGCATGGTTTCAATCTTTTTTATCCTGAAGTGGACGGAAACGGCGCCGGTCCCAATCTATACAATGTCGAAATGCCGATTTATTCCTACCTCATGGCTTTGGGGTACAGGTTTGCCGGAGGCGTAAAGGAATGGATCGCCCGCTTGGTCTCGGTCGCGTTTTCAATGGGTTTTCTGGCGTTCTTATATCTTTTTATGCGGAAGGCTGCCAACGAAATATCGGCGCGCTGGGCGCTCCTGTTTGCGGCGCTCTCGCCGATGGTGGTCGCCTTGAGCCGATCGATCCAGCCTGACATCACGATGCTTTTCGCCGGTACCGGAGCGCTTTATTTTTTTTATCTTTACTCGGAATCCGGAAAATTTAAATACTACGCGCTATCGGCGGTTTTTTTATTTTTTGCGGTACTGACGCGCATCTTCGCGCTTTATTTTCTTTTGCCGATCGTTTGTCTTGCCTGGGAAAAAGAAGGTTTCCAATTTTTGAGAAATCTCCGCCACTATGCCTATCTTATTTTTGTTTTGCTGTCGCTTTCGTGGTACGTCTACATGTGGAAGATGGGTCGGGAACTCAATCTGCTTTATGAACCTTACCGTTATTCCCCGGCGACCGGGTATTTCGTATTTTTAGATTATCTCCGGCTAAAAAATCTCGTGTTGCCGGCGAAGGCGGTGTTTCTGCACCTTTTGACGCCGATTGGCGCCGTTTTATTTTGTCTGGGCATTCCGGGCAGAGGCCGCGCGCGGCGCGTCTTCGGCGTTTGGTTTGGATCGACCGTCTTTTACCTTTTATTGTTGTGGCGGACGGCTCTGATTCACCCGTATTATTTTTTACCGCTCGCGGGTCCGACAGCTTTTTTTGTCGCGCGCGGCATCGAATGTATTCGGCGCGGTGAGGGTATTTGGGGCCGCTTAAAACATCCGGTCGTCGTTATGGCCGCGGCTACTCTCCTTTTCCTCAATCTTTTTTATTATTACCGGCTCCTTTATTTCGTGCCGGCTGACCGGATGGCGGTGGTCGAGGCCGGCATGGCTGTGGACGCAATGGCTTCGCAGGAAGCGCTCGTAGTCGCTGCTTACCAAACGAGTCCCATTCAGCTTTATTATTGCCATCGCCGCGGCTGGTCATTCGACCTGCGGGAAGGCGTGGAAAACGAACGGATTGTAAAACTCGAGGGATTGAGGCAAAAGGGGGCCTTATTTTTTATCACGACGGAACTGGACGCGCTGGGCGGACAACCCGCACTCACCGCGTATCTTTCGCGTTTCCATTTAGAAAAGAAAACGGAACGTTACGGGATCTGGCGGTTGGGAGGACAGGGCGCATGAAGCGGCGCATTTGGATAGAAGCGCTTTTCGCGGTGTGGATGATTCTTGTTTTTTTTGAATATCTTGTCCATGTGATCCTGCCCAAAATCCAGGGGAAGATCTGACGTGCAGTACATAGGAGCCGGCCCTGTCATCTCTATCCATGCGGCTGCGATACTTTTAATAGCAATGGCCGCTTGCTACCGGTTCGGCCGGTCAGCGCTTGCTTTCTTTCCGATCCCGGAAATGACACGCACGGAAACGTTTCTTTTTTCGGTGGGACTCGGGTTTGCCGCGCTTTCTCTAGGCATTTTTTTATTGGGTATCATGGGATTCCTGACGCGCCCGGCTATATTGATTTTGTCCGGTATTTTTATTGTCTCGCCGTTTCTTATTTGCCGGATTGTCAACGCCCCGGGTGGCGCCGAAGCAAAAAACTTGCGGCGTGGCCTCTTAAGCGAAGAGAGTGTCCTTTGGACACTCATGGCTGCTGTTTTTTTTCTTTCACTGGTTCAAGCGCTTGCTCCGTGCACGGGAGTGGACGCGCTGGCCTATCATTTATATCTGCCAAAGGAATTTTTGCGTCTCGGACAGATTGTTTTTCTGCCGCTAACCCGCGAATCGCTTTGGCCGTTCAACACGGAGATGTTGTTCATGGCCGGGCTTCTTTTTCAGGGCACGGCCGCGGCTCAACTTTTTCATTGGGTTTTTTACCCGCTCACGGGGTGGGCGATTTATCTCTGCACCCGGCGTTATTACGGAGAAAAAACAGCCGCGTGGGCGGCCTGTTTTTTTATTTTCACTCCGGCGGCGTTTGCGCAGTCGGGCTATCCCTACGTGGATTTGAGTTTGGCTTTTTTTGTGTTCTTGTCCGTGTATGCATTTTTAATCGCCGGTACTTCTGCTGCGCCGGCCGCCTATGCGCTCGCGGGTTTGTTCTGCGGAGCCGCGATGGGCGTCAAGTTTTTGGGACTGGGTTGTCTCATGATTCTTTTTCCCATGGTGTTGTGGCAGTCACGATTCAGCCTCAAAAAGAGCGCGCTGTTTCTCGCCGCCGTTTTTTTTACCGGCGGGGGCTGGTACGTAAGAAGCTGGATTCTCTCGGGCAATCCCGTGTACCCGCTCTTTCCTCATTTTTTTGGCAGACACGGCTGGTCTATTCAAATGGATGAAGGCGTTAGCATGGGGAAAAATCTTGCGGCTTTTCTGTTTTTCCCGTGGAATGTGACGATGTTTCCCAATGCGTTTGGCGGTCAGATGATCGGTGCAATTTTTCTCATTTTGATGCCCGTGCTCTTTGTTGAACGGCGCCGGCCCCAGCCATTTTCCCGATACCTTGTGTTTTTCGGGTTTGGCTATGTCGTTTTTCTTTTTACTCAATCTCAGCACGTGCGTTTTTTCATCGCGGTTGCGCCGTTTTTATCTATCGGGGCCGCGATCGCATTTATGCGGCTTGTCTCCGGAGGAAAGTTTTTACGGAGCGTTGCGGTGACGATCACGGCGGCTCTGCTTGTCTTGCACATGGGCATTTTTGTTTACCGGCTTAGAGATGCGTGGTCCGTCGTTTTGGGAAAGGTGAGCGCGGAGGCATGGCTAATAGATCATGAGAGATCCTTCAGGGGATTTGATTATTTGAGAAGCCATGCCAAGCCCGGTGAGAAAATTCTAAACGCCGCGGAAGTACGTTATTTCTACGCGCAGGACAGTTTAAACATAACTCATTTGCCTCAGGAAAATGTGCGTTTGAGAAAATTAGGTTTAAAACTTCAAGATCTCCTTGAGACTGAAAAGTTTGATTATGTTTGGGCCGTCGAGCCCTTCGATCCTGCATTGCAAACTTACCTGAAAGATAAAGGCTATCGCGTAGCCTATAGTTATGAATTTACCGAAAAACCGGATATTTTCAGAAATTCCATTTACCACAAACCCTCCCAGGCATGATTTAGCTTTTAATGACAGCTATTGACAATTAATGACTACTAATGATAATATTCACCTATGGAAATCAAAGAAAACGAAGTCTACACACACGAGGAAACTCAAGTCCTCTTAAAGGTCAGCGCGAGCACGGTGACGCGCATGCTAAAGAAGGGTTTGATTCGCTCCGCCAAAGTGGGCAAACAATACCGCATCATGGGCAAAGAACTTTTGCGCATCCTTTCTCCGGAGCTTGAGGACAAAGTGGGCAAGGCTTATAACAAAGCCCGGAATTGGGCCCACAAAGATTTGGGTAAAGATTGAAAAAACAACCTTTGGGCGCAACGCTCTGGTTTACGGGATTGCCCTGTGCCGGCAAGACGACCTTAGCGCGGGCGGTCGGCAAAGCGCTGTTGTTGCGGGGGCATGCGGTGGAACTTTTAGATGGCGACGCGGTCAGAAAGAATCTTTCGAGCACTCTCGGTTTTTCCAAAAAAGACCGGATGGCCAATGTGGCCCGCGTGGCGTTTATGGCGGAAGTTCTGACGCGGCAGGGCGTCATGACACTTGTTTCGCTCGTATCGCCATATCGCAGCATGCGGGCAGACGCCCGGCGCGGGATCGGCAGCTTCATTGAGATCTATGTGTGCTGTCCTTTGCGCGTTTGCGAAAAGCGTGATGTAAAGGGGATGTACCGCCTGGCCCGGCAGGGAAAAATCAGTCGGTTTACCGGTGTCTCCGATCCTTATGAGGAACCGCTTAAACCTGAAATTATTTTGGACACAGACCGGATGCGCGTCGGCGAATGCGTCGAAACGGTTCTGAATCATTTGAAAAAACAAAATTTGCTTTTGCCGGCCAATCCTTTTCCGAGAAATAGGCTTCTTTCAAAGGCTTTCGAGTTTGCCGCTTATCATCATCGCGGCCAGGAAAGAAAAGGCGGACTTCCTTATATCACGCATCCGGTCGCGGTTGCCAACACGCTTCATGAGGCCGGTTGCCGCGCGGAGATTGTGGCGGCCGCTCTTTTACACGATGTCTTGGAAGACACCGGTTGCGATCTTGAAGAAATGCGGTGTCTTGCCGGCGCACGCATCGCGCGCTGGGTGACCCAGATCACGGATAAGGATAAAACGGTTCCGTGGCGCGTGCGCAAGACGAATTATTTGAAATCACTGCAAAAAGCTTCGCGGGAAGCCCTGGCGGTCGCGTGTGCGGACAAGACAGACAATATCCGTTCGCTGGCTGAAGGACTCAAAAATTCCGGAAGCCGGTTCGGCAGGCTATTTAGCGGAAAAATGAAGGACAAGGTTAAAAACTACGAAAAAATTTATGAGCTCATCCGATCGCGGTATCCAAATTGTCCGATGCTTGCCGATTACGATTGCCATCTCAAACAACTTAAAAATCAGGTTCATACCAAAAGGAGCGCTTGAGCGGTGAAAGAAACCATAAAAGATATGTTTAAAGGCAAGACAGTTCTCGTGACCGGCGGCACGGGATCGTTCGGTAAAAAATTTACTGAGATTGCGCTGAAATATGGCCGGCCCAAAAAACTTATCATCTTCAGCCGGGATGAAATGAAGCAGTACGAGATGCGCAAAGAATTCCATCAGGAAAATATCCGCTATTTTATCGGCGACGTGCGCGACGCCGACCGCTTGCACCGCGCGTTTCACGGTGTAGACACCATCATCCACGCGGCCGCGCTCAAGATCGTACCCGCTGGGGAATATGATCCGTTTGAGGTTGTCAAAACAAACATCATCGGCGCCGAAAATGTTATCAACATCGCCATCGACAATGGTGTCAAGCAAGTTGTGGCGCTCAGTACCGATAAAGCCGTCAACCCGATCAACCTTTATGGCGCGACGAAACTGTGCGCGGAAAAGATGTTTATCTCGGCGAACAATTATTCTCCGTTTGGCACCAAATTCAGCGTTGTGCGTTACGGCAATGTCATCGGTTCCCGCGGCAGTGTCGTGCCGCTGTTTAAGGAATGCGCCGCCACGGGCACGATTCCCGTCACCGATAGGCGCATGACGCGCTTTTGGATGACCTTGGAAGAGGGCGTGCGGTTTGTCCTCAGTTCTTTGAGACAGATGAAAGGCGGCGAGATCTTTATTCCGAAAATACCCAGCATGAAAATCACCGACCTTGCCAGAGCGCTGGCGCCGCATTGCCAAATCAAGACGATAGGCATCCGTCCCGGCGAAAAACTCCATGAGATCCTGATCACCGATGATGACGCGCGGTATACGGTGGACTGCCCGGACCGCTACATCATTTACCCTGAGGTCGTTTACGGCCGGCGCAAAAAGATAGCGGGTAAAAAACTTCCCGGTGGGTTTGAAGGTTACCGCAGCGACAACAACACGGCATGGCTTTCCGTTAAAGAGCTGCACCATTTGGTGTCTTAGACATGCCGGCGAATCATAAGCTCATTGTCATAGGGTGCGGTTCAATCGGCCGGCGCCATCTCCGAAATCTTGTGGCGCTGGGCGTGAAAGACATCTTCGCATTTGATGTGGACAAAGAACGCCTTTTGCAGGTTAAGGAGATAGATCACCGGATTCAAACGTTCACACGTTTGGGTGTGCTTTTGCGCGAGCGGCCGTCCGCGGCCGTCATCGCCGTTCCAACATCGCTTCACGTTTCTTATGCGGTAAAGGCCGCGAAGGCCGGCTGTCATCTTTTTATTGAGAAGCCGCTCTCGCACCATCTTGCCGGTTCGGCTGAGTTAGGCCGCATGGTGCGGGCGAAGAGGCTTGTGGTTTTTATCGGGTATAATTTCCGCTTTCATCCCAGCCTTTTGCGGCTGAAAAAAATTCTTTCAAAAAATTTTATCGGTAAAATCACGAGCGGCAGAGCTCATTTCGGATCGTATCTGCCGGACCGCCATCCCAATCAAGATTACCGTCGCGGATACGGCGCGCGGCGTTCGATGGGCGGCGGCGTGATCCTGGACTCGCTCAGCCATTCCGTCGATTATTTGAGTTTCTTGATGGGCCGTCCACTGGCTGTTTTTGGTTATGCCGCGAAGCACTCGCGCCTTGCAATCGATGTGGAAGACGTGGCCGAGGTGCTTATAAAATTTAAAAGCGGTGCAATCGTGAGTCTCCATGGCGACTGGGTCCAGCGCCCTTATAAACACACCTTGGAGCTTATCGGCGACAAGGGGACCGCGGCCTGCGATCTTTTCGGGTGTTTGTTAAAAATTTATACGTCAAAAACCCACCGCTGGGCCGTACACCGTGACGGTAAAGACTTAAACCGGATGTATCGGTGCGAAATGAAGCATTTTTTGGCTTGTACCGAGCGGCGCGCGACGCCTTCCGTTGGTTTGGATGAGGGCGTGCGAGAGATGGACATTCTTATGAAAATAAAAGAGTCAGCGCTGAAAGGGCGATGGATAAAAATTTGAATCGCAACGGAATGATCGGCGTCATACAAGTGCGGATGGGTTCGACCCGCCTTCCAGGCAAGGCGCTCAAAGAAATCATGGGCAAACCGCTTTTGAGTTATCTCTATGAACGCGTGTGTGCAGCTTCATCACTTGACCGCGTTGTGATCGCGACGGCCGCGGGCGCTCGAAACCAGCCGATAGTCGATTTTGCCAAAGCGAACCACATCGGCTGCGTTGCTGGCAGCGAACAGGATCTCGTCGATCGCTTTTGCGAGACGGCGGAAAAATTCGTCGCGAAAGCACTCGTGCGTGTGACCGGCGACTGCCCGTTTGCCGATCCCAGCGTCGTCGATCAGGTCACCGGCACTTATTTGAAGAATAGCGACCGTTACGATTATGTCGGCAATGTTGTGAGACCCACGTATCCGGACGGCCTTGATGTCGACGTTTTGCCGCGGTCCACGCTCGAGAAAATGGACCGTGAGGTCAAAGATCCTTTTTGGCGCGAGTGGTTGACCGGTTATTTGCGTGAGCGTCCGAATGAATACCGGATCGGCGGCGTTGAGAACGCCGAAGACTTGTCGGCGCTGCGCTGGACGGTTGATTATGAGGAGGACTTGCGTTTTACGGAGGAAATTTTTTCGCGTCTTTATCCGAAGAAAAAAATATTTCTCATGAAAGACATTCTGGAACTTTTGGAAAAAGAACCGGCAATTGCCGAGATCAACAAAAAATACACGCGTGACGCCGCTTACGCTGCGGCGAAGAAGGAGGCTGGCAAATGAAGGATCCGTTCATCGTCGGAAAAAAAATATATTTGAGGGGACTCGACCGGGGCGATCTGTCCAATCTCGTCGGCTGGATGAACGACAGCGAGGTGACGCATTTTCTATTCATGGGTGAGCGTCCGGCAAATCTTGAGGTTCTTGCGGAACAATGGGAAAAGAATGTCCGCAATCTGAACGAAGTTACTTTCGCGGTGATTGACAAAAAGAACAACCGCATGGTCGGTTGGGGCGGCCTCTATGTCATCAACTGGAGCTCGCGCACGGCCGAGTACCGCGTTTTCATCGGCGCGAAGAATTACTGGAATAAAGGTTACGGCACCGAGATCGCAAAACTCATCGTGCAGTACGGTTTCGAGAAATTGAATCTCAATAAGGTTTGGCTTGGGGTCAACACCGAGCATAAGGGAGGATTTTATTCTTACCAAAAAGCGGGATTTGTAAAAGAAGGTGTCTTGCGGCAGGAAATTTTCCGAAACAACCGTTATTATGACGCGGTGCGCATGAGCATCCTGCGTTCGGAGTACGAAAAATCAAAATGAAAAAATACCGCGCGGCGCTCATAGGGTGCGGCCGCATCGGCAGTGAATTTGACAAGCAAATTCCGAAGAAACAAGCGTTTTCGCACGCGGGGGCGTACTCGCTGTGCCCGATGACAGAGCTTGTCGCCGCGGCGGACGTCGACGCTAAAAAGCGCGGACGATTTTCAAGAAAGTGGAAAGTTTCTTCGGTTTACGCAGACTACAACAAGATGTTTCGTAGTGAAAAAATAGATATTTTGAGCGTCGCCACACCACCTTCAACGCATTGGCCCGTGATCAAAGAGGCGTGCCGTTATCCGCTCAAGGCGATCTACTGCGAGAAACCCATTTCCGAAAGCGTTGCGGATGCGAAGAAGATTGTAGCGTCATGCAGAAAAAATAAAATTCTTCTGGTTGTAAACCACCAGCGCCGGTTTGGGGCTTTTTACCAGGAGCTGAAAAATAAACTGCGAAACGGAAAGTTAGGCCGGGTCCAGCAGGTGACCTGTTATTACGCGCGCGGCGTCGTCAACACCTGCACGCACCTCATAGATCTTTTTATTTTTTTATTCGGAGAGGTAAAGAGTATAGACGCCAAGCTTAGTAAAAATACCTCTCCGTTTTCGGACGATCCTAATCTTGACGGCACCCTTTCTTTTAAAAATGGGCTCGACCTGTCTCTAAAGGCCTGCGATGACCGCGCATTTCTTATTCTTGAAATTGACATTCTCACGACAAAAGCACGCGTTCGCATCGGAGAGAAACTGGAATATTATGAAGCGCGTCCCGGAAAAAATTTATTGAAACGCAAAGAACTTGTACCGTCCAAAGCACCATTCGCGGCAAAGTATCCGCGTTACGGCATGGTGCCGCTTAATTGCGGAGTGGAGCGCATCGTGAGGTGCTTGGACGGAAAAGAAAAACCGCTTTCCACTGGCGAAAACGCGATGCAAGCACTTTCTGTAATACAGGCGATGCTTAAGGAGATAAGGTCATGACCATATCTAAAATTACTAATAAACCCAAGGCACGTTATTACGGCGGTGGGCCTTTCAAGGAACTGCGTTACTGCAGCCGGTGCTGGCTGCCGGAGACGCAGGAAGGGACTTCGTTCGATGACATGGGTATCTGCCCCTCGTGCCAGTCCTCCGAGATCAAAATGAAGATCGACTGGCAAAAGCGCCGGCAAGATCTGGAGAGGCTTTTAGAGCAGGCCAAGCGCAAAGCGATCAATCGCAAGACCTATGACATCATGGTCCCAATCAGCGGCGGTAAGGACAGTTGCTTTCAGCTCCACGTCTTGAAGCGCGTTTACAATATGAATATTCTGGCCACCACTTTCAGCCACAACTGGTACACGGAAACCGGCAAGGAAAATTTGCGCAATATTCTTGAAAAATTGAACATCGATCACGTGATGCTCACGCCGAACAACGCGTCCATCGCCAAGATCGCCCGCGAGTCGCTCTATCAGATCGGCGACGCCTGCTGGCATTGCCACGCCGGCGTGGGCGCTTTCCCGCTTCAGATGGCCGTCAAATTCAGGATACCGCTCATCATCTGGGGTGAATCCGCCTCTGAGAATGACGGGCGGGCGACCTACGAGAAGCCGATCCAATTTGACCGCGACTATTTTACGAAGATGTCCGCAAAAAAGTATCCGGAGGAGATGATAACCGCGCGAAGCGGCCTCGAGAGGCAGGACATGCTGCCCTACCAACTGCCGACTCATCAGGAAATGAAAAAGGCCGGAGTTGAGGGGATCCATCTGGGCGACTATATTTTCTGGGATGAGATGCGGCAAGTTGAATTTGTGGAAAAAGAATACGGCTGGAAGCAGGATTACGTTGAAGGCACCTATAAGGGTTATAAGAGCGTCGAATGCAAAATGGCGGGTGTCCATGATTATGCCAAGTTCGTCAAGCGCGGTTTTGGCCGGACCACGGATCAGACAAGCGAAGACGTGCGGCAGGGTTTAATGACAAAAGAAGAAGCGGCCAAACTGATCAGCGAGCTTGACGGCGAGCGGCCGGACGCGCTGGAATATTATTTGAAGATCACGGGTTTGACCGAAAAAGAATTCCACGAAACTCTCGAGAGCTTGAGGGAAGGAAAGGCCAAGGAGCTGCCTAAGTACGGGGAACCTCCGAAACAATGATCGATCTTCAAGATCTAACGATCACCAAATTCACCGGTCTCATAAGCTCCGGCAAGTTGATTCTGCCGGAGTTTTATCGCGAACTTTCATCTTTTATTAAAGAAACGGACCGCGAACTTGGGGCTTTTGAGGCGTTTGACGCGCGTCTTCTTGAAGAACGTGCCGTCGAGATCCAGAAACTTGTAAGAGAACGCGGTCTTTATGGGTGTTTGTGCGGCGTGCCGATCGCGGTGAAAGATGTGATCAACACTGTCCATTTGCCGACCGCGCGCGGCAGCGCACATTGGAAGGGATATATCGCCGGCAACGACGCGAGGATTGTCAATGAAATCCAGCTTGAAGGCGGCATTGTCACCGGCAAAACCGTGACCGCGGAGCTTGCCGTCCATCATCCCGGCAAGACAAAAAACCCGCATAACCCCGATTATTCACCCGGCACGTCTTCAATGGGATCTGCCGTGGCGGTCAGCGCGGGAATGTCGCTCGCGGCTCTGGGAACTCAGACCGGCTCTTCGATCATTCGCCCGGCCAGCTACACGGGAGTGTTCGGATTTAAGCCTTCCTACGGCGTCATCCCTCGTACCGGAGTTTTAAAAACCACCGACACGCTCGACCATGTCGGTTTTTTCGCCAACCACATTGAGGACATTCAACTGCTCTTTGATACTTTGCGGGTCAGAGGAACCAATTACCCCATCAGCGACAGGATGCTCGCGGAACGCGAAATCCTTAAAACGCCCATGAACATCGGCGTCCTTAGGCCCCAGTATTTATGGAAAAATTATAAGGACTATGTCAAAGAGGCTTTTGAAAACCTGATCGCCGATCTGTCGCGTAACGAAAATTTGAGCGTCCACTCGATCGAAGATGACGGATGGTTTGACAAAAGCCACCGGATCCACACCACTCTTTATGATAAAAACCTTTGGTACTATTTCAGGAAAGAGAGCCGGAACAAGGAGATCATCAGCTCAACGCTTGCCGGTATGATCGAACACGGCAATGGAATCAGCGTTTCTGAATTTCAGGCGGCGGCGTCCGAGCAGGAGCGGATGCAGCGTGAATTTGACGCACGCTTTGGATCGTATGATATTATTTTGACTCCTTCAACCGCAAATATCGCGCCTCTCCGCAAAGCGTACAAAGAAGTCGATGACACCGGGCTCATCTGGTCATTGCTCGGTACGCCGGCGCTTAATGTTCCTGTCTTTACGGGCCCGGACAATATGCCATTTGGACTGCAGGCGACGGGAGTCAAGTATAGCGATTACCGGCTTCTCGCGGCGGTCAGCGAGCTTTGCGCGAGAAAGCTTTTGCGGCCGCGTTCAGGTGTGCGGCGAAAAATGAAAGAAGGCAGTTTGGCATGAGCGGTCTTGCTCTCTTGGGTGGTAGAAAAATCAGGATGAAATCTTTTCCTCCGAGTCCTGTCATAAGCAAGGAAGAGCGCAAGCTTGTGAATGAAGTCCTGGACTCGGGTAAATTATCGGGGTTCATCGCGCAGCCCGGCGAACATTTTCTCGGCGGCCCCAAAGTAAAAACTTTAGAAGAAAATTTTAAGAAATATTTTTCCGTACCTTACGCAGTTTCAGCCAACTCCGCGACCGCGGGTCTGCATATGGCCATTGCCGCGGCCGGTATTGGGCCAGGGGATGAGGTCATCGTGACGCCGTACACGATGAGCGCGTCGGCGGCGGCCATCTTGATGGCGCACGCCATTCCCGTGTTTGCCGACATCGATCCTGAAACTTTTTGCATCGATCCCAAAGAAATAGAGAAAAACATTACTCAAGTCACGAAAGCCATTCTCGTCGTTCATTTGTTCGGCCAGGCCGCGGACATGGACAGGATCATGGCGATTGCAAACAAACACAAGCTCATCGTGATTGAAGACGTCGCGCAGGCGCCCGGCGCAACTTATAAAAAGAAATATCTCGGCACGATTGGTGACGCGGGGATTTTCAGTTTGAACCAGCACAAAACGATCACAACCGGTGAGGGCGGTATGGTCGTTACGAAAAATAAAACGATCGCTCAAAAAACGCGCCTCATCCGCAATCACGGTGAGGTGATCGTGGGCCCAAGCGGCGTTCAGGATATCGTGAATACTCTCGGATGGAATTACCGCATGACGGAGCTTGAGGCAGCCGTGGGGATTGGACAATTCAGAAAACTGGATTTTTTGACGGATTATCGCCGCGAGATTGTGGATATTTTGACCGCGCATCTTAAAAAAGCGGGACTTAAAGGAATAACGCTTCCTGTGGTGCGGCCGGAGAACAAGCATGTTTATTTCACATTTGCGATGAAATTTAATTCTCAAATCGTAGGTGTGAAACGTGAAACGTTTGTGAAGGCCGTGAATGCCGAAGGCGTACCGCTCGGTCAGGGCTATGTGGAGCCGGTCTACCTTGAACCGATGTATCAAAAGCGGATCGTGTATGGCGATAAAGGCTGTCCGTTCACTTGCGGATTTTATAAGGGCAAGGTCTCGTATGAGAAGGGTATTTGTCCTGTGGCCGAGCGGTTGTACGAAAAAGAAATGATGCTGACGGCTGTTTGCCGGTATCCCGTTAAAAAAAACGATATTCGGGATGTCGCGCGCGCGTTCGAAAAAGTTTTTGATCATTTGGATGAGCTGAAAGCGTACGAAAGAAAAAATTAAATGGGAAAAGGGCAGGCGCTCTATAAAAAAGCAAAAAAAATTATTCCCGGCGGTACACAGCTTTTGTCAAAACGGCCCGAGATGTTTTTGCCTGATCAGTGGCCCGCGTATTATTCAAAGGCCAAGGGTTGCCGGGTCTGGGATTTGGACGGTAAAGAATATTTCGACATGAGCTATATGGGTATCGGCGCGTGCGTGCTTGGCTACGCTGATCCCGCCGTGAACGCGGCTGTGAAGCGCGCCGTGGATGCAGGAAATATGACGACCTTGAACTGTCCTGAAGAAGTAGAGGTTGCCGAAAAACTCATCGAGCTTCATCCGTGGGCCGAGATGGCGCGTTTCGCGAGGACCGGCGGCGAGGCCTGCGCGATCGCGGTGCGTATCGCGCGCGCGGCAACCGGAAAAGACAAAGTTCTTTTCTGCGGTTATCACGGCTGGACGGACTGGTATCTCTCAGCGAATCTCGCCAATGGAAAAAATCTCGAAGGCCAGCTTCTACTGGGCCTTGAACCCAAAGGTGTTCCGCAAGCGCTTGCAGGCACGGCAACCCCTTTTCAGTACGGTGACATCGAAGGCTTCAATCAAAAATTGGAAGCGAATAAAAAAGATATCGCGGCCGTCATCATGGAGCCGGGCCGCAGCCGCATGGATTTGGAATTTATAAAAGCGGTCCGTGAGAAAACAAAAAAAGCGGGCATTGCCCTCATTTTTGATGAAGTGACTTCCGGTTTCCGGTCTTGTGCCGGAGGAATACACAAACTTTACTCCGAACTTGAGCCGCCGGACATGATTGTCCTCGGAAAAGCGCTGGGAAATGGTTATCCGATCTCGGCTGTCATTGGAAAAAAAGAATTCATGCGTTCCGCCGAGGAAACTTTTATCAGCAGTACCTACTGGACCGAACGCGTAGGATTTGCCGCAGCGCTTGAGGTGATCCGCCAGTTTAAAAAACGGAATGTTTCAGAGCGTTTGATGGAAATGGGCTCTTATCTGCATCAGGCGTTCCAGAAAATTTTGGACCAAGCTGGCGTGGCCGCAGAAGTCGGAGGGCTTGTACCGCTTCCGAGCATCACATTCAAGAACGATGAGCCGCTCGTGACAAAAACTGTTTATACGCAGGAAATGCTGAAGAAAGGCTTTCTCGCAACGAATGGCGTTTATGTTTCATACGCGCATACGCCGGCAATCGTGAAAAAATATTTGTCAGTCGCCACTGATGTTTTTGGAGCGATAGGTAGACATCTTAAACAGGGAAACCTTAAGAAGATGCTTAAGGGGCCGGTGTGTCATGGTGGGTTTAAGAGGTTGGCGTAAGAATGGAAACAATGTTGGTCACGGGTGCAAGCGGGCTTTTGGGGAGTAGTGTTTGTAAAGCGGCTGCAAGTCAGTACAAAGTTTATGGGACATTTTTGAATCATCCGGTAAATTTTTCGGGTGTTGAAACGTTTAAAGTTGATCTCACTAACAACGATTCAATTTCGTTTATTGAAAAGAAAAAACCGGATGTAATCATTCACTGCGCGGCGATGACGAATATCGATGCCTGTGAAGAGCGTCCGGATGAAGCTCATAAACAAAACGTAGTGGTGACGCGGAATGTTGCTGAAGCAGCGAAGCGATCAGGGGCCTATCTCGTTCACATTTCAACCGAAAGCGTTTTTGACGGCCAGAGAGAGCAGTATAAGGAAGAAGACAAGCCCAATCCGCTAAATGTTTACGCCAGGACGAAACTTGAGGCTGAAGGGATAGCGTTGGCTGTGCCTGGGGCGGCTGTGGCGCGTACGACGATCTATGGCTGGAATGTGATCAATAAACAAAGTCTTTCGGAATGGATACTGGCCAAGCTGAGCGCAGGAGAAAGTGTACCCGGATTTACCGACGCGATATTTTCGCCGATTCTGACCGACGACTTGGCCAAAATTTTATTAAAGTTATGTGATGTCAGGCCTTCGGGGATCCTTCACATTTCAGGCTGTGAAGCGTGCAGTAAATTCACCTTTGCGCAAGAATTGGCAGTTATTTACGGTTTTGACAAGAGCCGTGTGAAAGAAGCGCACATCGCGGGGGCTTCGTTCCGCGCGAAGCGGCCTTTTAATGTTTCACTGGATGTGAGTAAGGCTGAACAGATTTTGGGAATAAAATTTCAAAATATTCGAGAAGGACTGGAAAGGTTCAAAAAATCGGAGCCTTCACGAGCTTCGAAGGCTAGCGTTGTTAAATAGCAAGGCAAGAATCATTCCTCGAAAGTATTTTGGGTGGACGGGGAGAAATAATCCGGCACTGCGAGTTCCGCAGGACGGAAGCCTCTACAGCTGACTTTTGAACTAAGCGCTTCCGCCGAGGACTGTTCGAGCAGGCAGGATTATTTTCTCCGTCCAATGACCGAGTGAATGGCTCCGAGAGGAATGGTTCTTGCCGAGCAAACCGCGGCAATAGCCTGAGAAGCGAGTGGAGCGAGCATTGCACCAAAGCGTAGATATGAATTCTAAAATTGTAGTTGTTATCCCGGCGCTCAACGAAGAAGAGACGATCGGACGTGTTATCGATTCGTTGAAGGATTACGTCAGCGAGGTTGTGCTTGTGAATGACGCTTCGACGGACAAGACAGCCGTCATCGCGCGTGAGCATGGTGCCATCGTCGTCACAAACACAAAAAATCTCGGATACGACAAGAGCATCGAAACCGGGTTTCGCCACGCGCTCGAACACGGCGCCGGGATCATCGTGACTTTTGATGCCGACGGCCAGCATTTGGCCAACAATATTCCAGTGATGATCGATCCGATCTTGAAAGGAGAGGCGGACCTCGTGGTTGGAAAGCGTCCGTATCACGCGCGGATCAGCGAATACCTTTTCGCGTTTGTCGCCAAGCTGAAGGCCGGGATCGACGATCCGCTTTGCGGACTGAAGGCCTATCGCAGTGACATATATAGGAAAGTCGGGCATTTTGACTGCCGCTCGTCCATTGGCACCGAACTCATGTTCACGGCGCATCGGCGGGGATATCGGATTGTTCAGCGACCCATTCATCTGAACAGGCGTAAAGATGTCCCGCGGTTTGGCAGAAGTTTAATGGCAAACTACAAAATAATGAAGGCGATCGTTAAGACATTACCGCTGTAACAAAGAGGAGCGCTTATGAAACAAATTAAAATAGGCAAGCGTTGGGTTGGCGAAGGCGAGCCGGCATACCTTATTGCGGAGATCGGCTCCAACTTCGACGGGAGCATGGTGCGCGCCAAAAAGTTGATCGATCTGGCAAAAGAATGCGGCGCCGATTGCGCGAAGTTTCAGTGCTTTGCCACGGATAAGATTATTTCCAAAGAAGGTTTCGACGGTTTGCGCAGCGGTTTTCAGACGAAATGGAAAAAGCCGGTGCACGAAGTCTATAAAGCCGCCGAGTTTCCACGGGCTTGGCACAAAGAGCTTTATGCGTATTGCCGCAAACGGGGGCTTGATTTCATGTCGGCGCCTTATGATAAGGAAGCGGTTGATGAGCTCAATGCGCTCAATGTGCCGGCGTTTAAGATCGGTTCGGGTGATATCACATGGTTATCGATGATCCGGTACATCGCAAAAAAGAAAAAACCCATTATCCTCGCGGCCGGTGCCAGCACGCTCGCGGAGATCGATGAAGCGATTGCCGCCATCAGGGAAACGGGCAATAGAAATATCATTCTCCTTCAGTGCGTGACCAATTACCCATCGCATTTTGAGCACGCGAATATCCGCGCGATGAAGGCGATGGGAGAAATGTTTAATCTGCCGGTCGGGTATTCGGATCACACTCCGGGCAGTGTCGTGCCGCTGGGCGCGGTGGCGCTGGGCGCGTGTTTGATCGAAAAACATTTCACGGATGATAAAAAGAGGACGGGCCCTGACCATCCTTTCGCGATGGACGGAAAAGATTTTAAAGAAATGGCGCAGGGTGTCCGGGCGCTTGAGAAGGCGCTGGGTTCATCGGTGAAAGAACTCTACGCTGAAGAGGGGCAAACGGTTATTCTTCAGCGCCGGTGTTTGCGTGCCGCGAAAGATATTTCCGAGGGAACGAAGATAGAGAAAAATATGGTCGTTGTGCTTAGGCCGTGCCCGAAGGAAGCGCTCGCGCCAAAGTATCAGGATGTCATTGTCGGAAAGCGTGCCTGTCAAGCGTTCAAAAAAGGCGACCCATTCACATGGCAGTCGTTATCGTAAAGGCCGATCGATGAAACAGTGCGTTCTTGTCGTCGGCATGCACCGCAGCGGAACCTCGCTCATGGCCGGCGCGCTTAAGATCATGGGTGTTGATTTTGGGGAAAAGTTTCTGGGTTACGACACCGGCAACGTGAAGGGCCATTTCGAGCACACGGATATCCTGGATGCCAACAACGCGATTTTAAGCGCGTTCAATTCAAAGTGGGACGATCCCAATCCTTTGCCGGAGCGGTGGTACGAAGATTCGCGTATTTCGCCGTATCGAGAAAAGATCCGGCAGGTGATTGCACGGGATTTTATGGACTCCGATTTATTTGGGATTAAAGAACCTAGAGTCTCCATACTTTTGCCTGTTTACCTCGATATTTTGCATGAAAGGTCCATCACGCCGCTTTTTGTGGTGATGGAGCGACCATTCGAGGAAATTGCCGAATCT
>OBEQ011488480.1_pt1 | contig 21641 bp, 17 predicted proteins | sample 1670901 | NCBI WGS metagenome assembly OBEQ01 (sample SAMEA104232315, study PRJEB22302) | groundwater metagenome | biome: forest; feature: aquifer; material: groundwater | place: USA | collected 2011-08-07 | depth 5.4 m
CCTTCGGAATCTAAGATTCAAGAGGAGATTCGGACCCGTGCGTATTATCGTTTTATCGAACGCGGCGGAAAGCCGGGTAACGAGTGGAACGATTGGTTCCAAGCTGAGCGCGAAGTAAAAAAACAATACCAGCTTGCCTAGACTGCGATACGCCGACAAAGCTATCCACGTTTATTTTAAGTACCGCTACGTAACGATCGGATGACTACAGATATTTTCACCGATCCTTACGTCGGGTTGAACTCCATCATCCCCATAGTTCATAGCTCTCCTACGCATCCAAGGTTTAATCTATGTTTGTGAATAAACTTCATAAATTAGCTGAGCTCTACGGCATTCAACCAAGCTACGAGGGCGTCCGCGGAAAACGCGTCGAATGCTCGAACAAGGCGATCATGGCGGTGCTGAGAGCCCTGGGATGTCCGATCACAAAGCCGGAGGAAGCAGCTTCTCATATTGAAAATTATCACCGGTCGCTGTGGCTCGAGTTTTGCGATCCGGTTCTTGTAGCATGGGTCGGAGAACCGACCGTGTTTTCAATCCGATTAACGGATGAGCTGGCCCGCGAAGATGTCGTTTGCCGCATTCAGTTCGAAGACGGCGCCGAGCACGAATGGGCTATTCCTTCGACAGAAAGTCCCGAAGATAAAAAACTAAAATTAGGCGGCGTCCAATACATTACGAAACTCGTTACTTTTGAGCGATCCCTTCCTGTCGGATACCATAAACTTCTCGTAAAAGTAGCTTGGAAAAGCGCCGAGAGTTTACTTATCGTGGCGCCGCGCAAGGCATTTTCCAAACCAAGCGAAGACAAAAAGAAATCGTGGGGTGTTTTTGCGCCGCTTTACGGACTTCGTTCGCAGAAAAGCTGGGGCAGCGGCAGTTTTTCCGATCTCGAGGCTTTGTCCAAATGGGTTTCTCAATTGGGAGGAAATATCGTAGCCACGTTACCTTTCCTAGCCACGTTTCTAAACGAAGGATTTAACCCTAGTCCTTATTCTCCGGCCAGCCGTCTTTTTTGGAATGAATTTTACCTCGATATCGAAAAAATTCCCGAATGGGAAGAATGTGCTGTAGCGCAGAAGATTTTACAGTCTTCCGAAATTAAGTTATCAATCGAAAAAGCCAAATCTTCGGCGCTTGTCGATTATAAAAATAGTATGGCGGCTAAACGAAAAGTTTTGGAAGCGCTTTCTAAATTTTTCTTTCAATCGAAAAAGCAGAAGCGCGAAGAAGCTTTTAGCCATTTCCTGAAAAATAAACCCGAAGTTCGGGATTACGCCGTATTCCGAGCTTTGTTTGAAAAGCAAAAAAAATCTTGGCCGTCCTGGCCTTCTAAGTGGAACGCGGGCACGGTCACGGCGGATGAATACGATAAAGAAGCGCGGGATTATCATATGTATGTTCAGTGGATGGCCGATGAACAGCTTCGCGGGACGGCCGAAGCCGCAGAACATGAAAACGTCGGCTTGTTCCTCGATTTTCCGCTTGGTGTAAATCCGGATGGTTTTGACGTTTGGCATTACCGATCTTTGTTTGCTTTAAATACCCGCGTAGGAGCGCCGCCGGACACCGTCTTTACGCGGGGGCAGGATTGGGGATTTCCGCCTTTGCATCCCGAAAAAATTCGCGAACGCGGATACGATTATTGGATTGCCTGCATTAGGCATCATTTGAAATATGGAAAGATGCTTCGCGTAGATCACGTCATGGGGCTTCATCGTTTATTTTGGATACCCGAGGGTTTTAAAGCCGATCAGGGCGTATATGTCCGCTACCGGAGCGAAGAGTTGTACGCCATTCTTTGTTTGGAATCGTATCGGGCAAAATCCGTTATCGTCGGTGAAAATTTAGGTATCGTTCCGGAGGAAGTGAATGTAGGTATGCGCGCGCATAATATCCATCAGCTCTTTGTGTTACAATACGAACTTCCTACGAATGCCATGAAAAATATCCGCTCCGTTCCGGCTGATGCGGTAGCGGGTTTAAATACGCATGACATGCCCCCGTTTGCTGCTTATTGGGAAGGGTTGGACATTCCGATTCGTATAAAACTCGGTATATTAAGCAAACGCAATGCTGAAATAGAAAAGCGCGAACGTGAGAAGCTTCACAAGAATTTGATCAACGTTCTTCATGGCGGAGGTTGGCTCGATCGTGAATCTTCCGGCTTGGAAGACATTTTGAAAGCGTGTTTGGTTTTTTTAGCAAGCAGTAACGCCGTTGCCGTGTCTGTAAACTTGGAAGATCTTTGGGGTGAGCGTCAGCCGCAAAATATTCCATCGACGCAGAACGAATTTCCGAATTGGCAGAGGAAATTAAAGTATTCGATGGAAGATTTCTTCGAGCGTAAGAGCGTTGTAGAAATACTCAAAAGTGTCGATAATAGTAGAAAAAAATAAGATGCCCAAATCAAACGCCGAAATCCGCATTCCAAATCCGAAAGACCACCCTTCTTTTTTGACCGACGACGATCTTTATTTATTTAATGAAGGAAGCCATTTCCGGCTTTACGAAAAGCTTGGCGCGCACCCCGCCACCGTAGACGGCGTCAACGGCGTTCATTTCGCGGTATGGGCACCGGATGCCGAGCGTGTTTGCGTCGTAGGTGATTTTAACGAATGGAAAAAAGATGACCTTGATTTACACCCCGTTCGCCAATCGGGTATTTGGGAAGGATTTGCGCCCGGCGCTAAAGTTAGCCAATGTTATAAATTTCATATCGCATCGCGTTATCACCGCTACAAAGTAGAAAAAACCGATCCGTACGCTTTGTTTTGCGAAGTCCCGCCGCGCACGGCTTCCGTCGTTTGGGATCTTGATTATTCCTGGAACGACGCGGAGTGGATGAAAAATCGTTCCGCCCGCAATGCTCAAAGCAGTCCCATTTCTATTTATGAATTGCATCTCGCCTCTTGGATGCGAATCCCCGAAGACAACAACCGTTATCTGACCTATCGGGAAATAGCGCCGAAATTGGCGGAGTATGTAAAAAATATGGGCTTCACGCATGTTGAATTAATGCCGGTCATGGAGCATCCGTTTTCGGGTTCCTGGGGATATCAAATCACCGGTTATTTCGCTCCCACCAGCCGTTTCGGAACGCCGCAGGATTTTATGTACTTGATGGATGTGCTGCATCAGAACGGCATCGGGGTCATCCTGGATTGGGTGCCTTCCCATTTCCCAACCGATGAACACGGACTGGGGTATTTCGACGGAACGCATTTGTACGAACATTTTTATCAAGAACGCGGATACCATCCGGATTGGAAGACGTATATTTTTAACTACGGCCGCCACGAAATCCGCAGTTTTCTCATCAGTAGTGCGCTTTTTTGGTTTGAAAAATATCATATCGACGGGCTCCGGGTGGATGCGGTCGCGTCCATGCTCTACAACGATTATTCGCGTAAGGAAGGCGAATGGATGGCCAATCCGTTTGGCGGCAGGGAAAATTTGGAAGCGGTAACGTTTCTTCGCCGACTAAATGAGGAAGTATACAAACATTTTCCGGATGTACAAATGTACGCGGAAGAATCCACCGCTTGGCCCGCGGTTTCGCGGCCTACGTATGCCGGCGGACTTGGGTTTGGTTTTAAATGGGATATGGGATGGATGCACGATACCTTGGTTTACATTACGCGGGATTCTGTGTACAGACGATATCATCACAGCGAACTTACGTTCCGTATGCTTTACGCCTTTACCGAAAATTTTGTATTACCGTTGTCGCACGACGAAGTTGTCCATGGCAAAGCCTCGCTTCTCTCAAAAATGCCGGGCGATGATTGGCAAAAATTTGCTAACCTGCGGCTTTTGTTCGGATATATGTACGGACAGCCCGGGAAAAAATTGCTCTTCATGGGCGGAGAGTTTGGCCAGTGGCGCGAATGGCAGCATGACGAAAGCCTGGATTGGCATTTACTTCAATACGAACGGCATTCCGGGCTTCAGAGATGGACCAAGGATTTAAATCATGCGTACAGATGCGAACCGGCGCTGCATGAGTTGGATTTGAGTCCCGAAGGTTTCGAGTGGATCGATTGCAACGATACCGAAGGAAGTATTTTGAGTTTCTTAAGGAAAAGTAAAAATGAGGGCGAAATCATTTTGGCCGTTTATAATTTTACTCCCGTGCCGCGTTTCCGTTATCGGTTGGGTGTCCCGCGCGAAGGTTTTTGGAAGGAAATTTTGAACAGCGATGCCGTGGAATACTGGGGAAGCGGGCAGGGCAATCTCGGCGGAGTATACACATCGTCCACCCCCAGCCACGGACGGTCTTTTTCCGTCGAATTGAATATTCCGCCTTTGTCTGGTATCTTTCTTAAAAGCGTCGGGTGATACAATTCTTGACTTTTGAATCTTTTAGATTTAGTATCCCGCCCCATATCTGGAAATACCAGGATTTATAGGTCGGTTGATGGGGGTTGACGCAGGTTAAAATTAATCGAATAAGGAGACTAGAATGAAGAAGATGTTGCTCGTAGTTGTAGTGCTTTTGGTTAGTTTGGCATTCTTTCAAGCCCCTGTAATGGCAAAAACCGTTAAAGGGATGGTTCTGGATGTGGAAGCGTCTTCCATCGTTGTCGCACCGGACGCCGAAGAAGGTTCGGCCGAAGTGCCCGAAGACGTTACCTTGGCTGTTTCGCCCGATACGAAATACACCGGAGTTGCTACTGCCGATGAGTTGATGATCGGCGATGAGGTTGTTATCGAGGCTGAAGCAGGTACAGAACCTAATTCCTGGAAGGCCTCTTCGGTTGAATTGATCGGACTTGAAGATACGGATATGGAAGAGCCGATGGAAGAAGCCGCCGAGACTTCCGTACCCGAAACACCCGTTATTCCCCCCGTCCAACAATAAATATTCTTTCTTCCTTCTAACTTCTAAAAAAAGCCGGAGATTCTAATCTCCGGCTTTTTTTCTACGATTCTTTTTTTGCATCGCCGGCGGTTGTGCGTACCTCCGTGAATTTTCCCGAAAGCGCAAAATAAGAAAGAAACCTTAGCGCGCCCGAGATGGCAAAAAGGCTCAGAAGCGGAGAGCCTCCTAGGGGCGGAAGGCGGTCGGCCAGAAAACCTCCGAGTGTGGCGCCCAAGAAAATGGCAAGGCCGTTGATAAGATTAAAATAGCTGAGGCACCGGACACGCTTTCCAGGCGCGCAGGCATCGTAGATGAAATTAACCGAGCAAAGATTGAATCCGCCCCAGACGAATCCGGCAAAAAATTCGATGATCATGAGTAGGTATATATTGGAAGTAAAGAGCCAGAGCATCGGAACGATGGGAATAAGCAGTCCTGTGATGCGCAGAACTTTGGCATTACCGAAAGAGTCTGCATGTTTTCCCCACAGCGGGAAAGCTATCAGGCTGGCTACGACGGCGGAGAGATGGATAAGCATGTAACCGAGATAGTTCTGTTTTAAATCCCTCAGCATATATACGCTAAAGAACGGCGCGGCGATATTGGTGGCGAAGGTCACGCTGGAAACAAAAAATACAAATTTTACAAAATTACTTTCCCGGAACCGCTTGAGAAACCGAAAGAACGTGAAATCATCTTCTTTCTTAGGCATAAGCGGGATATCTTCCATCTTAGACATTAAGCGGGCCGAACGGAGCCGCATGGCAGCGGCGAAGAGAAAAAGCAAAACAAAAGACCACGATTCCGAAGTCGGTTTAAGCAGATAAAGAAGCGTTCCCCCCAAAACAGTTCCGACAACGCCCGCTGTACCGGTGATTTGACCCCGCCAGCCAAAATACTTTCCCCTTTCTTCGGCAGGAAGATAGTCGCTGGTCAAGCTGCCCCAAACCGTACCGATGAGGTTTCCTACCATTCTGAACAGGACGACAAGCAGAATGAAGTATTGAACTCGGTACGGCCCCGGAACTTTGGGAAGTAAAGCAATGGGAATGAAAAGAATGCCTTGCAGATAAGCGGCTCTGATGAGAAATCGTAGACGACTTCCCCAAAACTGTACGAACCTGACGGCGCAAAGCTGTGCAATTGAACCGACAAGATAGGGTAAGGCGACCAAAAAACCGATCTCATGCGCGTTTGCGCCGAGAAAAAGGGCCATCGGAATGAAATAATAGTCCGTAATGGAGAGCATAACCATGGCGGGGATGCCTTCTTTCCAGGAAATATCCAGACTTTTGGCGTGTTTAGACGGATAAGTTAGACGAAAAGGTTTGAAACGCATGGTCATTGAAAATTTTGCAAGACGCTTTCTTTTTTGTAATTTCTTGATAGAATTCTCACTTGAGATTTTTCCGGTTTGGTCGAACGTTCTGTGTATATCGGCTTAATGTGAGAAAATGATAAGTAAAGTGCCGGACAAAAAAGTTTTGGACAAAAAAGTAATCGCGTATTTCTCCATGGAGATCGGTGTGAAATCCGACATTCCGACGTACAGCGGCGGTTTGGGCGTTCTCGCCGGAGATACCATCCGCTCGGCGGCGGACATGGAAATCCCGCTTGTCGGTGTGACCCTTCTTCATCGAAAAGGTTATTTTCATCAAAAGCTGGATGCGAGCGGTTGGCAAACCGAACACCCGGAACGTTGGGACGTAGAAGATTATTTGGAGAAAACCGATGCAGAGGCATCGCTATCTATCGAGGGAAGAACCGTTTATTTGAAGGCCTGGCGTTTTAACGTCGCCGGAATTACGGGACAACATGTTCCCGTTTATTTCCTTGATTCGGATTTGTCGAAAAATTCCGAATGGGACAGGACGCTTACCCATTATTTATACGGCGGGGATCAGCGTTACCGGCTTTGCCAGGAAGCGATTTTGGGTATCGGCGGCATACGCATGCTCCGGGCCTTGGGGTACAAAAATATTCAGCGGTTCCACATGAACGAAGGCCACTCGAGCCTTCTCACCCTAGAACTCCTTACAGAATCGATGAAATCCAAAAACAGAAAAAAACCCACGCCCGAAGATTTCGAAGCCGTGCGCAGCAAATGCGTCTTTACAACCCATACGCCCGTACCGGCCGGGCACGATCAATTTCCCGCCGATATGGCAAGGCAGATCATCGAGGACCATCGCGGATTTGATATCTGCGATGTGTTGTGCACGGGCAATGTGCTTAATATGACGCATGTCGCGCTCAATTTTAGTTCCTACGTTAACGGAGTCGCCAAGAAGCACGGAGAAGTGTCGCGGCAGATGTTTTTTGGCTACGAGGTGGATGCGATTACAAACGGTGTCCACGCCGGTACCTGGGTTTCGGACCCCATGCGTGATTTGTTTAATCGTTACATACCGGGCTGGCGGGAAGATAATCTTAGCCTGCGCGGCGCGCTGAGTATTCCCAAAGGGGAAATTTGGGAAGCACACCGGAAAGCAAAAAAAATGCTGCTTGATTATGTGAAGGAAAAGACAAAAACCGAGATGGATATTGAAACGCTGACCTTGGGTTTTGCACGCAGATCAACGGCGTATAAGCGCGCCGATTTGCTTTTCAGGGATAAGCAAAAGTTAAAGGATATCGCAGCCGAATTTGGAAAAATTCAAATTGTTTTTGCCGGCAAAGCCCATCCCGCCGATACGCCTGGCAAGGAACTGATCAAGAAAATTTATCAGGCCAAAGTGGACTTAAAAGATTTCGTTAAGATCGCCTATCTTGAGGACTACGATATGGCGCTCGGAAAATTGATTACGTCCGGCGTGGATGTGTGGTTAAATACCCCCGAGCCGCCGCTCGAGGCTTCCGGCACAAGCGGAATGAAAGCCGCGGTAAACGGCGTTCCTTCGCTAAGCGTTTTGGACGGTTGGTGGGTGGAGGGCTGGATCGAAGGCGTTACGGGCTGGGCCATCGGAGCCGAAGATAGGGAAGCCGGAGAACCCGACAGTCGGGAAAAAGACGCCGAATCCCTTTACGATAAACTCAGACAAAAGGTTGTGCCGACCTTTTACAAAAATCGCGATCACTTTATCGATATTATGAAACATTCCGTTGCATTAAACGGCTCTTTCTTTAATACTCAGCGAATGATTCAGCAATACGTTCTCAAGGCATACTCTTCCTACAGGGATTCATGAAAGAGAAACAAAACGAGGCACATTTTAAGGAAACGCGGCCATGGGGCAATTATGAAATCCTCCACGTCGAAGCCGGTTTTCAGGTAAAACGTGTCGAGCTCAATCCTGCATCCCGCTTAAGTCTGCAGAAACACAATCGCAGAGATGAACTGTGGAATGTTGTCTCCGGCGAGGGGCTTGCGATGGTAGACGGCAGCGAAATAAAAGTAAAAAAGGGCAGTGTGGTCAAGGTGCCTTCCGGCGCTAAGCATCGTATAGGAAATACCGGAAAAGTTCCTTTGGTTTTCGTCGAAGTACAAACCGGAGAATATCTCGGTGAAGACGATATCGTACGTTTTGAAGACGATTATCACCGGGCATAGTTTGAGGTAAAACAAATTGATTTTCTCAAACCGCGTGCTAAAATCCAGCATATTAATTATCTGTGATGTACAACTAAAGAGGAGTTGCGTATGTCTTATTTTTTAATTTTCATCGGTGCTCTTTCCAGACTTCTTCCTCACCCCGCTAATTTTACGCCGGTAACGGCACTTGCACTTTTCGGCGGAAGCCGGTTGCCGAAAAAACAAGCCCTCTTCGTTCCTCTCATAGCTATGGTTATCAGCGATATTGGACTGCATTTTGTCGCCGGTTATCCGTTCTTGACGGGGGATACCCTTTTTGTATACGTCAGTTTGATTTTGGTTTCGATGATCGGTATGTGGCTTAGAAAAGAGAATTCTTTTTCCCGGTTTCTTTTGTCCTCTATATCTTCCGTCGCCCTTTTCTTTGTGGTTACCAATTTCGGCACATGGCTTACCGGCGGAATATATCCGATGTCGTTCAGCGGTCTTGTGAGCTGCTATATTGCGGCCGTTCCGTTTGTAAGAAATTCCTTATTCGGCGATCTGGCTTGGATCGCCCTATTTTTTGGAAGCTCGGCGCTTATCAGTGTTAAAGTACAGAAGCCCGCTCCGCTCCAAACGCAAAGTTTGAGTCGTTAATTTTTCGTACGGATCTACATCCGTGCTTGACTTTGTAGTTGATTCGAAGTATTACTTACGCGCTCTTTTATAATTTTTAGTTCCGCGGATGGCTTTTGAGTGTTTCAAAAGCCCCGTGAGGGAAAACGGTGATTTCGGCTTTTGCTGAAAAATTCCGTTGCTGCCCCCGCAACTGTAACCGGGTACGAACGCAATAATCCACTGGATACGATTTTCTTAGCGTGTCTGGGAAGGATTGCTTGTAGGTTGATCCGGAAGCCAGGAGACCTGTCCGAGGAACTATTCGATAACAAACCTGCGGGGTGCGGGCGGTCGCGAATATCTTTTTTCGACCCAACCAGCTTCGAAGGTTGGGTTTTTTGTTTTTCACCCTTCCTTTTGAACCTTCCATCCTTATCCTCGCAGAAAACAATCGAGGGGATTGTTTATGCCGCACCGTTTTTTAAATGTAGTTCTGTTGTGTCTTCTACTCTTAAGTCTATCCGAACGCTTGTATGCTCAAACCCAAGTCGAACAATCGCCGGCAGAGCAAGCTTCCGCTAGTTCGGTATTAAACCAGCCTGCACCGGCCGACGCTGTTTCTAAAGTCGTACCTCCGCATATTGTCGAGCCCGCATTACCGCGCGATGTTTCGAGTCTTATCCAGAATTTGGTCGAAGAAATTTCAAAGCGTACCGCGCGTAAACCAAAGCAAGCGGTCCCGCCTCCGGATTCCGGGCCTGTTTCGCTTCCGCATATTGAAAAGCCGTTAACGCTCACCGAGCCTGCGCTCCGCCCGGATGAAATTCAAGAGATCGTTCAAAATATTCCGCCTTCCGGAAATGAGAGAAAGGTTATCGAAAAAGAACTTACCGAAAAAACGGAAGAAATCCAAAAAGATAAAGAGGGCGCCGACGAACAAGCCCGCGAATTGATACGGAGACTCAGCGAATACACCACCAATCCTTATGTGATCAGCGGAAAGAGGCTGGCGGCTTCGAAAAGTCGTTTAAGCGATATTCCGGCCAACGTTTCTCTCATTACCAAAGAAGAACTTCTTACGCGTAATCCGAGGACCGTGCAGGAGGCGATGGCGCTAGAAGAAGGGGTTGTTATGTATGACCAGATCGGAAACGGCTGGGAAGATACATTTAGCCTTCGTGGTTTCGAAACAGGAACGGAAGTAGCGGTTATTGTAGACGGTGTTCGCTACAACGAACCTGACGGCGGTGTGGTCAACTATTCGCTTCTCAATGTGGATGATGTCGAATCCATAGAAATTGCCCGCGGTTCTTATTCCGGTGTTTACGGAAGCAGCGCCTTTGGCGGTGTCGTAAACATCACTACGCGTCAAGCGGCCGAAGAAAAATTCCGTCCGTTCGGAGCGTTTGAATACGGAATGAACGGCCTTTACGATTTTGCAGGAGGCGTCAGCGGAACGATTCCCGACAATGTGACGGGTATGGACGGCGATGCGAAATACGTTTTTTCCATGGCACGCACGCTTGCCGACAATATACGTTCGAATTCGGAAATCCATCAAACCCATATTTTAAATAAATGGGGTTATGTCTGGCCGGATGATGTCGCATCAACGCAAATACAGATAAGCTATGCGGACAACGCCATGTCGAATCCCGGCGAGCTCACCGTACCTCAATTTCATAATGTCCCGGAAATCAGTACCAAACCCATGGACGGGCGTGCCTTTGAAAATCTGGTGCTTCAATTTGATTCGCATCTGCGGCTTCACGACAAAGTGAATTGGAAATTCAACGCGTACCGCAGAATGGAAGACATCGATTTCACGACAACTTCGATATCTACGATTCCTTCCACGGCAAGGGGCGTAAGCCAGCTTTTGACAACCAAAGCATTTACCTCATCCGTCAGTTATGACGAAAGCATCGGTTTTTTAAAAAATACCCTTGAAGGCGGGATTGAATACCGGAGCGAAGATGAAAACGACCGGGCGAAGCATATTAGCAATCCCTTTTCTCTTCCCGGTTTTTATGGGGACCAATCGATTAATTTGGAAACCACGGGGCCTTTTCTCCAGAATACGACGGAAATTTTTGAGCGAGTCATAACAACCGTGGGTTTTCGGCACGATCGGATAGAGTACAATTATGACGATTCCTCGTTTCCTACGATTCCTGCCGAATCTGATTTTGACGATACGACCATGCAAGTGGGCACTGTTTTAAAACTTTTAGATCAAACGGAATTGTACTGGAATTTTTCAGAAGGATTCCGCGTGCCGAGCATTTCGGAGCTTTTTAGCGTCAATTTTTCGGGTTTTGGAAATCCCAGTCTTATGCCGGAAGAATCGGATAGTTACGAAGTGGGTTTTAGGTTTAGAGACGCCGGACCGTTTACCAGTAACATTGGTTTCTTTCTTATCGATTTAGATAACGAAATTCTATTTGATCCCGGCGTGGGTTTCTTCGGGCAAAATGTAAATGTCGGAACAAGTCGTAGATCCGGCGTTGAATTTGCCTTGAAATACAAACCGCGCGATTGGCTCGAATCTTTCTTTACCTATACCTATACCGAAGCCAAGCTGCGCTCCACACTTCCTTTCCCGGAAAACAGTAATGCGTTTTTTACTGAAGGAGGAGCGTTTCAAAGCGGGGACGATATCGGGCTTGTGCCGAGAAATCGATTTACGCTCGGCTTCACCGTGAATCCCCTCAAGAATATTCGGATTCATTTGAATGGAATTTATACAGGACAGCAGCATTCCCAAGCCTTTGAAGCGCTGGGTTCGGCGCCTGCGATGTTCGGCGCTCCCGTGGCGGCCCGGGCCGTCGATAGCATGATTGACGGCTATTTTTTAGTGAACGGTCGCCTTTCGGTTTTGTGGAAAGAAATGGAAATGTTTTTTCAGGTGAGCAATATTTTTAATACCGAATATATCAGCCGATCGGTGACGGCCAATGTATTTTCATTAACCACTTTTGAAAGTCAGAATATCGCTTTCGTTACTCCCGGCCAGGGAAGAGAGATGAGTATCGGAACGCGCTTAAAATTTGGTTGAGTATTTAAGCAAAGAAGCGATCGCTAAGGGCGGCTCAATTAGAGCCGCCCTTTTATTTTATAAACCATTATATTATATGTACTTACATAAATTAAATCTAATCTGGACAAACTTAGTCTGCTTTTAGTATACTTCTAATAGGTTAGGAGATACGGGGTCTTAATATGCGATTTACCACAAAAACCGAGTACGGGCTTGTATGCCTCGTCTATATGGCCAAGAAACCCTATCCTCAAGTTATTACAGTCAACGAGCTTGTAAAAAGTGAGCACATGTCGCTGACTTACATTGAAAAGATTTTTCAGCAGCTTCGTGCTGCCGATATCGTTGCTGCACACCATGGAAAAGAAGGCGGTTATTCCTTATCCAGGCATCCTTCCAAAATAAATTTGAAAGAAATAATCGAAGCGCTTGAAGGGCAAACCTTCGATGTGTTTTGCGCTCCCGATCTGCGGAGCGAAATTGTCTGCACTCATTTTCCTGCCTGTGGGGTAGGTCCGATCTGGAAAAAAACGAAAGACTTGCTTGATAATTTTTACAGCTCCATAAGTTTGGAATCCCTCGCCCATCAAAACGGACACGAAGAGCCGTCCGTAAAAATATCCGAAGCCGGCGTGAAGGTGGATGAGAAAAAATGATAAACGAAACTGAAATTCTAAAGAGCTTGGCCAACGTAAAAGATCCCGAAACGGGAAACGATTTAGCGTCTTCCGGTGCGGTGAAGGGAATCCGCGTATCGGGTGATCAAGTTAGTTTTTCTTTAGAACTTGGACTTCAAGCCGGCCAAGCCCGGGATCAATTAAAAGAAAATGCACGGCAAGCCGTCCTAGCCCTTCCCGGAGTTAAAAGCGTCAACATTACGGTAATTTCAAAATCTCCCGCGGCGCAAAGAGCGGCCGCGGCCGAGCGCACGCCCACCGAAGAACGGATTTTGAAAGTTAAAAATGTTATTCCCGTCGCAAGCGGAAAAGGCGGAGTAGGGAAGTCAACCGTAAGTGCCAATCTTGCTGTAACGCTTGCTAAATTAGGATTTCGAGTTGGTTTGATGGATGCCGATGTTTACGGGCCGAGCATCCCGACGCTTATGGGCGTGCATGAGCCGCCCAAACAACAGGGAGAGGGCAAAATTGCTCCTCATTCCCGTTTCGGCGTAAAAATGATTTCCATCGGATTTTTTCTTCCCAAGGGTGAAGCGGTTATTTGGCGCGGTCCTATGCTGCATAAAACAGTCGATCAATTTTTAGGGAGCGTGGATTGGGGCGAACTGGATTATTTAATCGTCGATCTTCCGCCGGGCACCGGCGATATTCAACTCAGCTTATGCCAAAAAATTCCTCTTAGCGGAGCCGTTATTGTTTCCACACCCCAAGATCTCGCGTTCGAAGTTGCCGAAAAAGCGATCTCGATGTTTCAGAAATTAAATACGCCCATCCTTGGATTGATTGAAAATATGAGCGGGTTTGTCTGTAAGAAATGCGGTTCGCACGAAGACGTTTTCGGAGAGGGCGGAGCCAAGCGGCATGCCGAGTCGCGCGGCATTCCTTTTCTCGGGTCTATTCCGCTCGCAACCGAGCTTCGCATCGCATCCGACCAGGGAACGCCGCTCGTTGATCAGGCTCCGGATTCGCCCGGAGGAAAAGCATTTTTTGATATCGCTAAAAATTTACTTGCCGAGCTTACCGAGCGAAGCGAAGGTAAGTATTCGGATACAAAGCAGTACCCGAAAGAAGTTCGTCAGGTTGAAAAAGATAGTATCGAAATTGCATGGAAAGACGGGCACGAGAGCCGTTATAAAGCTTTTGCACTGAGATTGGCATGTCCCTGCGCCATGTGCGTAGATGAAAATACCGGAAAGCGGCTTATTCGTGAGCAGTCGGTTCGTAGCGATGTTTACTTGCTTTCTATGGATCGTGTCGGGCGCTACGGAATCGCATTCCGCTGGAGCGACAGACATTCGACGGGCATTTACACTTTCGAATACTTAAAGTCGCTCTGTGATTGCCAGGCTTGTAAGAGCAATACAAATTTGAAATCGGAGAAGATGCATGGAATCGCGCGCTAAAAAAGAAAATAAAAAAGAAATAAATCCCAGCTGCAGTACGCCGCCGTCCGTTGAGTCGTTTGTATCCAAAGAATACAAACACGGTTTTATTACAGATATTGAGTCAGAAACCATACCTCGCGGTTTAAGCGAAGACGTTATCCGTGTCATTTCGGCCAAGAAAAAAGAACCTCCGTTCATGCTGGAGTGGCGGCTGAAAGCCTATCGCCGTTGGAAAGAAATGGAAGAACCGCGCTGGCCGAATGTGCATTATCCTGCCATTGATTATCAGGACATCATTTATTATTCTGCGCCCAAGCAGAAAAAAGACGGTCCAAAGAGCCTCGAAGATGTCGATCAAGAGCTTATTCGAACCTTTGAAAAATTGGGCATTCCGCTCGAAGAGCAAAAGCGATTGTCCGGCGTAGCTGTCGATGCTGTTTTTGACAGCGTTTCTGTGGCGACAACGTTTAAAGAAAAGCTAGCCGAAAAAGGCGTTATCTTTTGTTCGTTTTCCGAAGCCGTTCATAATCATCCTGATTTAATTCAAAAATATTTGGGTTCGGTGGTGCCGTATGCGGATAATTTTTTTGCAGCGCTCAATTCGGCGGTGTTTAGCGACGGTTCGTTTTGCTACATTCCGAAAGGCGTTCGCTGTCCGATGGAGCTTTCCACCTATTTCCGGATTAACGCAGCCGATACGGGGCAATTTGAACGGACATTAATCATTGCCGAAGAGGGAAGCTATGTCAGCTATCTCGAAGGCTGTACAGCGCCTATTCGCGATAAGAATCAGCTTCACGCGGCGGTGGTCGAGCTCATAGCGCTTAAAGGTGCCGAGATTAAATATTCCACCGTTCAGAACTGGTATGCCGGTGACAAGCAAGGCAAGGGCGGAATTTATAATTTTGTTACGAAGCGCGGAAAATGCGCCGGCGACAGCGCCAAAATTTCATGGACGCAAGTCGAAACCGGTTCGGCCATTACCTGGAAATATCCGAGCGTGATTTTACAGGGCGATAATACGATCGGAGAATTTTATTCTGTAGCACTTACCGCCAATTATCAACAGGCCGATACGGGCACCAAAATGATTCATATCGGAAAAAACACGCGCAGCACCATTATTTCCAAGGGCATTTCTGCCGGGCACGGCAGCAATACGTATCGCGGGCTCGTGAAGGTGCTTCCTAAGGCTGAGAAAGCGCGCAATTACACGCAATGCGATTCGCTCTTGCTTGGAAGCGAGTGCAGTGCCAATACATTTCCGTATATCGAAGTCAAAAACAAATCTTCCAACGTCGAACACGAAGCTTCAACTTCTAAGATCAGCGATGAGCAGCTTTTTTATTGCAAGCAAAGAGGTATTTCGGGGGAAAACGCAGTATCGCTCATTGTTAACGGATTTTGTAAGGAAGTATTCAAAAATTTACCGATGGAATTTGCGGTAGAAGCCACCAAGCTGCTGGGCGTGAGCCTCGAAGGCAGCGTCGGCTAAAACGTTACTTGAAAGGATCTGCATTCGTGCTGGAAATTAAAAATTTAAAAGCCGGAATCGACGGCAAAGAAATTTTGAAGGGCATCCAACTTAAAGTAAATGCCGGCGAAGTGCATGCTGTCATGGGCCCGAATGGTTCCGGTAAAAGTACGCTTGCGCGCGTTCTCGCAGGCGAAACGACGTACACGGTTTCTTCAGGCTCAGTAACGTATAACGGTCAGGATTTACTCGGTATGCCGGCGGAACGCCGCGCACGGGAAGGCGTATTTCTGGCGTTTCAATATCCCGTCGAAATCGCCGGTGTGAATAATAGTTATTTTCTAAAAGCTGCGCTGAACGAAATGCGCACGTATCGGGGCCAGGAAGAACTGGATGCGTACGAGTTCCTGGCGCTGATTAAAGAGAAGATGAAGATCGTCGATATGGATCCGAGCTTTCTAGGCCGTCCCGTGAACGAAGGTTTTTCAGGCGGTGAGAAAAAGCGCAATGAGATTTTGCAAATGGCGGTGCTGGAGCCCAAACTGGCGATACTAGACGAAACTGATTCCGGACTCGATATCGATGCGCTTCGAATTGTGGCTTCGGGGGTAAATAAATTAAGAAGCCCCGAGCGGTCTATTTTACTGATCACGCATTATCAACGCTTGCTCAACTATATCCAGCCCGATTTTGTTCACGTCATCATGGACGGCATGATCGTGAAATCCGGTGGGAAAGAATTAGCTCTGGAATTGGAATCCAAGGGCTACGATTGGATCAAAGCTCCCGAATCCGTACCGGCTCCGCGCGCTGCGCGTTGAAAGAAGGAGTCATCCATGAATTCCAAAAAAAAGCCGTCCGAAACCGAAAGCATTCATTATTTATCGGTTCACGAAGCTTTTCGGAAAAACCAAGCTTCTCACCAGCCCAAATGGCTGCAGTCCATTCAATCTGAGGCGATCGAGGCCTTTCGTTCCCAGGGTTTTCCTACGTTACGCGATGAGCAATGGAAATATACCGATGTTCGTCCCATAGCGGCCGCTCCGTTCCAGCCCAATTTTATTACTCCCAACGGTGAAGTCGGAAAACAGCAAATCGAACCGTTTTTATTTGCAGGCCTGAGCGGACCCCTTTTGGTTTTTGTGGACGGTGTTTTTTCTGAAAAACTTTCATCGCTCGGCCGTTTCGCCAACGGAATCGTTCTGTGTAATTTACAGGAAGCGCTACGTGAACATGAGGAAATCGTTCGCGCGCATCTAGGCAAGCAAGCCGTCGTCAAAGATGATGCTTTTACGGCGTTAAATACCGCCTTTGTTTACGATGGTTTTTTCCTTTATCTTCCAACCGGCGTTGAAATGGAAAAGCCCATCCATGTTTTGTTTATCACTTCGGCGAAAAGTAAGCAATTTTTGATTCAGCCGCGTAATTTGGTTGTAGCTGAAAGTAATAGCCGGGCAACTATTTTGGAAAGTCATATTTCGTTGACAGGAGAAAATTATCTTTTAAATCCCGTGACCGAAATTTTCTTGAACGAAAATACCGAGCTCACCTACAGCCGGATGGAACGGGAAAATACGGTTGGTTATCACATCGCTTCATCGTATGCCGTTCAGCAGAAGAACAGCCGTTTCCGTAATGCCGCCATGACTTTTGGTTCAAAAATTTCGAGGAATTCCGTTCGCGTTTTGTTGGAAGGGGAGGGTGTGGAATGCGATTTGAGCGGACTTTAAGTGACACGTCATGACGAGCATGTGGATAATGTGACGTTTATAAAACACGACAAGCCCCACGGAACCAGCCGCCAACTTTACAAAGGGCTCACAGCAAACCAATAAAAATCTTCTTCTTTCGGAAAACGCTACGGCCGATACCCGTCCTCAATTGGAAATATTTGCCGATGATGTAAAATGCACGCACGGTGCGGCGGTGGGCCATTTGGATGAGGAAGCTGTTTTTTATCTGAAGAGCCGCGGAATCGACGGCAACCAAGCGCAGAGAATGTTGATGATGGGTTTTGCTTCCGAAGTCATCGATCGTTTGAGCTTGGATCCGGTTAAAAAAGAGATGGATCGGCTGGTCCGCGAGCGGCTGGATACGACTATTTTTGCGGGAAATGCAGGAAAATAAAATGGTTAGTTCGATGGTGAATGAAAAGGCAAAGAGCGGAGGAAAAAGAACATTGGATTTTGACGTAGAAAAAATCCGAAAAGATTTTCCCATCCTGCGAGTAAAGGTGCACGGAAAGCCCCTTGTGTACCTGGATAATGCCGCGACTACGCAAAAGCCGAAATCGGTGATCGATACGCTCGAACGTTATTACAGCACCACCAATGCCAATATTCACCGGGGCGTTCATCATTTGAGCGAAAAAGCCACGGCCGATTACGAAGGCAGCCGGAAGAAAGTTCAGCGTTTTCTACATGCGGCTAAACCGGAAGAGATCATTTTTGTGCGCGGCGCTACCGAGGGTATTAATCTGGTCGCGCATAGCTTCGGCAAGAAATTTATTCACAAAGGCGACGAAATAATCATTTCCCATATTGAACATCACTCCAATATCGTTCCCTGGCAAATGCTTTGCGCGGAAAAGGAAGCTAAGTTAAAGGTGATTCCGGTTAATCACCGGGGCGAGCTTATTATGGAGGAATACGATAAATTGCTTAGTCCGCGGACCAAGCTGGTTTCGGTCGGGCATATTTCGAATTCCATAGGAACGATCAATCCGATTAAAGAGATTATTACGAAGGCTCACAAACGAGGCGCGCGTGTATTGATCGATGGGGCACAAGCCGTTCCTCATACGCCGGTCGATGTTGCCGATCTCGACTGCGATTTTTATGTGTTCTCAAGCCACAAGGTGTACGGCCCCACGGGCGTGGGTGCTCTTTACGGCAAGGAAAAATTATTGAATGAAATACCGCCTTATCAAGGCGGTGGGGATATGATCAGTTTCGTCACGTTTGAAAAAACACATTACAATATGCTTCCGTACAAATTCGAAGCAGGCACGCCGAACATTGCCGGCGTCATCGGGCTCGGCACTGCGCTTGATTATGTGGGCCGTATTGGTTTGGAAAAAATCGCTGCGTACGAGCAGGATCTTCTTACGTATGCGACTAAACGCGTAAGCGAGGTCGATGATTTGCGTATTATTGGGACAGCTAAGCATAAGGCAGCCATCGTATCTTTTATTCTCGGTGATATTCATGCGCACGATGTCGGTACCATTTTAGATAGGGAAGGCATCGCTATTCGCACGGGGCATCACTGCGCCATGCCGGTCATGGAACGCTTCGGTGTTCCTGCTACGGCACGCGCTTCCTTCGCTTTTTATAATACCAAAGGCGAAATTGATGCACTGGCCGAAGCGTTAAAAAAGGTAAAGAAGGTTTTTGGCCATGGGTGATCTTCGCGATCTTTACCAAGAAGTTATTCTTGAGCACAACAATAAACCGCGGAATTTCAAAGTTCTCACCGATGCCAACCGTAAAGTCGAAGGGTATAATCCTCTTTGCGGGGACCGAATCGAACTTTTTGTAAAAGTGGAAGGCGGCGTTATTCAAGATATCGGTTTTCAGGGTTCAGGCTGCGCGATTTCCAAGGCTTCGACATCGATGATGACTTCGACCGTTAAAGGAAAAACGGTTGCCGAAGCCGGCCAACTTTTCGAAAAAATTCACGGCATGCTTTCGGGGCAGCTTACTTCGCCGGCGGAATTGGAAAAATTAGGTAAATTGCAGGCCTTGGCCGGTGTTTGCGAATTTCCAGCTCGCGTGAAATGCGCCTCGCTCGCATGGCACACGCTCAAATCGGCATTAGAAAATAAGCCAAAAGCGGTAAGTACGGAGTAGATGCATGAATAACGAAGAACAATGGATAAAACTATCAAGAGATTGTGAAGCCACGCAGATTCCGAGCGGTATTCGAAGTGTGCTTTCGAAGGGCGCCGATGTTAAAATTACGCAATGCTTGGGCGGAAATTTTACGGTGATTGCCGACGATAATTTTATGTATCAGATCGTCGGAAAAGACGCCGATGTTCTGGGCAAAGAAATTCCGGCCGAAGCCAAAACGCCGGACATCACCAAAGGTCCTATTGACGAGTTGATATGGAACCAGCTTAAGACTTGTTACGATCCTGAAATTCCCGTCAATATGGTCGATCTCGGCCTTATTTACGATTGCAAAGTCTTGGATCATGAAAGCGGTGGGCATCGGGTAAATATTAAGATGACGCTTACGGCTCCGGGATGCGGAATGGGTCAGGCGCTTGCTTCTGAAGTACAAAGCAAAGTATTAAGCGTTCCAGGCGTCAAACAGGCCGATGTAGAGCTTGTGTGGGACCCGCCGTGGGACCGAACCCGTCTCTCGGAAGCCGCCAAACTCCAGCTCGGAATGATGTAAAAGCCGCTCAAAACCAGGTTTGAAAAACTCTCCCATTTGGCCATCAATTACCCTATAATGTGGCAAAATTTAAGGACTTAGATGGGCAAGGGACGTTCTAATTCTAAATCTTTCCGCACCGAGCGCGATTCCATGGGGGAAATGAAAATACCCCAGGATATGCTTTACGGTGCTTCTACGCAGCGAGCCGTGCTTAATTTTCCCGTAAGCGGACGGCGCTTTCCCCGGGCTTTTATCCACGCCCTTGGGCAAATCAAACTTTCAGCCGCCAAAGTGAATCAAAAGTTGGGGCTTCTCTCGTCCCGGCAGGCGAGTGCCATTGCCAAAGCCGCAGAGCGCGTACGCGACGGTGAGTTTGACGATCATTTTGTGCTCGATATTTTTCAAACCGGCTCAGCCACTTCTACAAATATGAACGCCAACGAAGTTATTGCGACGCTGGCTAATCGCTCTTTAGGTGCTTCTAAATCTTCGCCGAATCGTATTCACCCGAACGATCACGTAAACAAAGGCCAGTCCAGCAACGATGTGATCCCAAGTGCCATTCATATTTCGGTTTTGTCGGAGCTTAAAGAAAAACTTCTTCCCGAACTTGAACGTTGCCATAAGGCATTTCTTAAGAAATCACGCGAATTCGCTTCGGTGTATAAAATCGGCCGCACGCATTTACAAGACGCTACGCCTATTACACTTGGCCAGGAATTTGGCGGCTACGCCGAGCAAATTCGAAAATCTGTAGTTCGGCTCAAATCTTGTTTCCCGCATTTACGCGAATTGGCTATCGGCGGAACGGCAGTGGGAACGGGAATCAATACGCATCCGAAATTTGCGCGCGAGGTTTGCCGCGATCTTAATCAAACATTGGGTGAAAAATTTTACGAGGCACGAGATCATTTTGAGGCTCAAAGCAGTAAGGATGCTTGCGTAGAAGCTAGCGGACAGCTCAAATGCCTTGCCGTTTCGATTTTTAAGATTGCTAACGATATTCGCTGGCTCGGCTGTGGTCCGCGCGGCGGCTTTGCCGAAATTAAAATTCCCGCCGTCCAACCGGGTTCTTCCATCATGCCGGGGAAGGTCAATCCCGTTATGGCCGAAGCAGTCATTCAAGTCGCTGCCGAAGTTATCGGCAACGACACCACCGTAACGCTGGCGGGGATGTCCGGAAATTTTGAATTAAATGTCATGATGCCCGTGATGGCCTACAATTTACTCGAATCCATTCGCTTGCTCACCAATGTGCTTATACTTTTCCGCACTAAATGTGTTGAAGGCATCGAAGCAAATCGCGAGCACTGCGAATCGCTTATTGAAAAAAGTCTCATGCTCACGACACCCCTCGTGCCGAAATTGGGTTACGACAAGGCGGCCGAACTCGCCAAAGAAGCGTATAAAAAAGGGAAAACGATCCGGGAGATCGTTTTGGAAAAGCGTTTGCTTTCTCCAAAAGAGTTGGATCGCATCCTCGATATCCAAAAAATAACTTAAACTCCATGCCTCTGGAAGTTTCACAAGAAATCTTGAAAACCCGCGGTTCCAAAAAACTAAAACGAAAAGATGACGTTACCGCAAAATTGGCGCGTAAACTTCTCCGTTTTCTCGCTAAAAATAAAGAAAAGATTTCACCCCTGCTTATCATGACCCATGATTATCCCGATCCCGACG
>OBEQ011945488.1_pt1 | contig 21641 bp, 21 predicted proteins | sample 1670901 | NCBI WGS metagenome assembly OBEQ01 (sample SAMEA104232315, study PRJEB22302) | groundwater metagenome | biome: forest; feature: aquifer; material: groundwater | place: USA | collected 2011-08-07 | depth 5.4 m
ACCCTTTTGGGGCCCACGCTTTCCCGACGCCGCTTCCTGCGGCGCGGGAAAGGCGCATGCGTCCTGCATGCGCCCCTGCGGGCGTTTTCCCAAAAGGATGCTGGGAGCGGGCGCGCCTCACGGGGGTTTAACGTTTAGAACAACTACGGCAACTACCACGGCAACCGCAACAGCAACCACGTTGGTTCGCTGTGCTCACCCCAACCTACGGAAACTACAACCATTACGGCAACAACAACTCAGCAGAGCCTTGCACTCGCTGCAGTAACTATTTCAGTTGGAGCACGACAACTATTACTCCGCACTAATGGGTGTTTGCAGTTAAGTAACCCCGTATGGCGCGCCCACCCACTCCGCGTGTTTGGGTAAGCGCCCCGAAGGGGTCGCCTGCATGGATGCAGGCGACGTTCTCCCGCGGCATGGATGCCGCGTGGAGAAAGCGCGGGCCCCAAACGCGTGGGGTGGGTGGGGGCGGTCGCGCCATCCGGGGCGGCCTTTCTTTTGGGTACTTTTCTTTGGCCGTGCAAAGAAAAGTGCCTCGCGCTGCGGCGCGAGAGCCGCAAGTAAGATCTTAAGTAAGCTCGACGATCGCGCCGGAGGCGCGCACAACTAAAAAAAACAAAAACCCAAAACAAAACGCCGCCTTTCGGCGGCGTCATTATTAAGACATCTCGCTGCATCCGCAGCGAAACTCGAATCACTTCGGCAATACCGACTCCAACCCCAACAACTCCGCCACCGTCTCCCGTCGCCGCACGACATGAAACTTCTCCCCATCCACCATCACCTCGGCTGCCCTTGGCCGCGTGTTGTAGTTGGAGCTCATCGTGAATCCATACGCGCCCGCCGAGGCAATCGCCAACTCATCCCCGCTGGCGAGCGCGAGCTTGCGATCACGCGCAAGAAAATCGCCGCTCTCGCACACGGGACCGACGACATCGTACACATGCGCCGGGTGCTTGCTGTTCTGCGTCAGCAACGCCACATCGTGCCACGCATCGTAGAGCGCCGGGCGCATGAGATCGCTCATGGCGGCATCGACGATGGCGAAATTCTTGTCCTCTCCGTGCTTCAGATAAAGAACGCGCGTCAACAGCACCCCGGCGTTGCCGACAATGGCGCGGCCCGGCTCGATCAAGAGCTTCATGCGTTGATAACGCGACCCGTGGCGCTGCAGCCCATCGAGCAGCGCGAGCACGTAATCATCCGGTTCCGAGACTTCTTCCGCGCCGTAACCGATGCCCAGTCCGCCACCCAGATCGAGATGCGTAAGTTCGATACCGGCGTCGAGCAACTCGCCGACCAGGCTCAGTACGCGATCGAGCGCGTCCACGAACGGCTGCAGGGTGGTGATCTGCGAACCGATGTGACAGTCCACCCCATGCAGCCCAAGGTTCGGCAACGAACGCGCACTTTGATAAACCGCAAAGGCGCGATCGATCGCAATACCGAACTTGCTTTCCTTAAGGCCGGTCGAGATATAAGGATGCGTGGCCGGATCGACATCGGGATTGACGCGCAATGACACCGGCGCCTTTTTCCCGAGACGGCCGGCGACGTCATTCAGGCTCGCCAGCTCGGCCTCCGATTCGACGTTAAAGCACAGAATTCCGACGTCGAGTGCGCGCGCCATTTCGCTTTCGGTCTTGCCGACACCCGAGAACACAATCTTGCGCGGATCGCCGCCGGCGGCAAGCACGCGTTCCAGTTCGCCGACCGAGACGATGTCAAAACCGGAACCGAGGCGCGCCAGCAGGTTCAGCACCGCGAGATTGGAGTTGGCTTTGACGGCGTAACACACGAGATGCTCGCGCCGCCCGAAGGCCGAATCAAACGCGCGCCAGCGTTCTTCAATCGCGGCGCGCGAGTACACGTAACACGGCGTGCCGACGGCCTTGGAAATCGCCGCTAAATCGACGCCCTCGGCATGCAGCCGACCATGTTGGTAAGCAAAAGAATTCATTCGGATGCGGGAACAGTTGGCTCGGGCGGCCGCTTCATATCGTCCGGAAGATACAGCGGCCCTTTGCGACCGCAACCGGCCACGCTGAGTATCCACAGCGCGCTTACGATGAGTGCCACCACACGTGTGGAGTCGACAAAACGGTTTAACATGGCCGTGAGCTTACCTTAGAGGACGAATAACGCGCTACCCTCGGCGCGACAAGAAACCAACCAGGCGGACCTGAGAACGACCGGTCTATTCTCTTACCAGCACAATGTTGTGATTCATAAGCTCCGGGCGCAGATCGTCAAAGCCGAGCATGTCCACACAGGTCACCGCACCGGTTTCCTTTACGCCCTTCTCCACCCAACGACGCACCAGCGCCAGGATCGGCGCCGCCGCGATGGCCGGCCCGGCACCGTCGCGTGCGACGAGATACGCCACGTATTCTTCGTCGTGATTGCGACGGCTGCCGCGTACCGCGACGCGGATCGATGACGCCCGGCCAAGTGAATGACGGCCGCGGCGCGCAGCGGCCCGGCGCACGAACCACGCAATCAACGGCGATAGCTCACGCACCGTGCCGCGCTGGCGCAGCTTTTCAAGAATGGTGATCATGAAACTGAGAAATCCGGGCGCAAAACCGGTGCGCGTCGTCACGGTGCCGACGCCAAATTCTCGCGCCAGTGCGTCGCGCTCCAGATCGCAAAGCCAGCCGCGCCGGACGCCGACGGGTTCGGGGAAACGCACGGGCTCGGGTTTGGTCCGCCAATGTTGTTTCGGCCGGCGGCCCCGCTCCTTGGTGCGCACGGGGTTGTCGCCTTGATCGAGTATCGATTGCACCGTGGCGAGCTCGCGTTGGTCGCCCATACCGGGTGCCAGGAAAATGTGGATCTCGCTCACCCGATCGAATTCCTTTACCAACATCCGCACCAGCGCTGCCGCCACGGCCGGGACCGCGCCGGCACCCGTGACCAGTAACGCCTCGTGGTCGCGTGCATCCCGAGCCAGGCGCGCAAACTCGGTCATGTACTCGCGCGCGTCGGCCGGGTCGACGTAATGCACACCGAGCGCGGCACAGCGCGCCGCCACCGCCACATGCTCACGCGTCGCGAACGGGCCATGCAAATTGACGACCGCGAACGCGCCCTCGAGCAAACGCTGCAGCGAGGACGATTCGTTCGGATCGATCACCATGAATGGCACGCCGACGGCGCTCGCAAAAGTCGTCGCCTGCGCCGATGGCGGCAGCCCGAGCACGCACTCGACTTGCGGCATCGCGGCGACATCGATCGTCACCCGGCGCGTAAACTCGCCGTAGCTGCCGAGCACCACGATCTTTCGCTTCATCTGCATGGAAGATTGATTGGGCCCGGAATGCGTGACGGCCTGCTAACGCCGCTTCTTAAGCGCACTAAGATCCTGCCTACAGCGATCGCGCTCGACTCTGACTTTCGCCAGATCCGTATTGCGCGCCTTGAGGTCGACTTGCGCCTGCTCCTTCTCCGCGCGCGCTTCGGCGGCGTCTTTTTCCGTTTCAGCAAGCTTGGTCTTGGAATCGGCGAGTTCCTTTTCCAGCGCGGCGACGTGGGTTTTTAGTTCGTCGATTTCTTTCTTGCCGCAGCCAATCGGCCCGGCCACGACGATCGTCGCCAGCATTACGCCTAAAAGCCAGTTCTTACCGGTCCTCATGTTGTGCGCCTCTCCTATACTTGTATTGGGGTACTACTTTTGTATTCAGGGAACCGAAATATCACCGCGGCCGACAAACAGTGGTGTGGCCGCGACCCGGATGATACGCGGGGCGACCCGCGAGTCAACGCACGGTCAGGCCACTTCCGGGGCGACATTGCACGAGGATGACGCATGCGGATGCCTACGCTTTATCAATTCTTCCGACACCAGGTGAGCCACGGTTTTGCGGCGCACGGCCTGAGTGAGCCCGCCACGGTGGATTACGTGAGCGACGTACTGACACGGTTTGCCCAAACACGCGCCTTGTACGCAATGACCGACGCACAAGGCCGGCAGCTCGAATATGTGGTGGATTTCCTGAACGCGTGCCGCGACGACGACGCACGCATGGATCGCGCGCGAGCGCGCTCGCTGCTGCGACACCTCGGCGAATACACTCTGTTTATGAGCGGCCTGTTCCGGGAGCGGCTGGCCGCTCGCGGCGAACTCGGTTATTACATGGCGCAAGGTACCAGCGCCTACGGCCAATGTGCGGAGTGTGAACCCCTGCCGGGGCGCCGCCACCTGTTCCGGCGCTTGCACGGTAACTTCTCGCGCATCGCCGACACCCTGGACGACATGCGCCGCGCACGCTTTCCGTTACCGATTCCGGCCACGGCCAACAACATGGCGGCGGCGTTCTGGCGCGTGTAAGCGGCCGCTGAATGACGCGCCGCTACCCGTGCGCGGCATCGGCGGGATTCGACGCACCCCGACGGTCGCCCCCGTGACGACGCTCCTTGCGCTGCGGATCCCACCGTAGTGTTCCCCGGCGCTTGGCGCCATCGCGGCGCTCTTCGCCGCGACGCTCGCGACCCCGATGGAACAGCCGATCGAAAAACTTCATTTAGTCTCTCCTCCCGCCCCACCTGCGTTTCCGGCGCGAAAATAAGGCCGAAAACGGCACCCCGTGTCAACCGTGAGAGCGGCACTGCGTTAGATCAAAAAGTAACACCAAGGTTGCGCGCGTGACTGGACCGGCGGGTTCGACCTGTCGAGAATAGGTCGCCCTTTATTCATCTGAGGAACCTACGCTGGACTCGATGCGCGACCTGGACCGGTTTCTTGCCTCGGTGGAGCGGCGCGCCTTCGTGACGGCGCGCATGGCCACCGGCAATGCCGACGATGCACTCGACATTGTGCAGGATGCGATGCTCGGACTGGCGCAGGGTTACGCGACCCGGCCGGCGCAGGAATGGGGGCCGCTGTTTCAGACCATCCTGCAGAGCCGCATCCGCGACTGGTACCGGCGCTCGCGGGTGCGCAACCGTTTCCGGGTCTGGTTCGGCGGCCGCGACGATGGCGACGACAGCCCGGATCCGATGGCCGAACTGCCGGACACCCACGAGCCCGGACCAGAGAAACGAATCGGCCACGCGCGCGCCATGGGCACGCTCGAACAGGCGATCAATGCCTTGCCCTTGCGCCAGCAGCAGGCATTTATCCTGCGCGCATGGGAAGGACTCGACACACGCGAGACGGCGCAGGCGATGGGCTGCTCGGAAGGCAGCGTCAAGACACATTACTCACGTGCCTGCGGGACCTTGCGTGAAGCACTGGAGGGATACGCACCATGAATGACGACACCAAATTACAGCATGCACGCGCGCGGCTCGACCGCGCGGCGTCTGAACTGGATCCGACAACGACGGCACGCTTGCGGGCCATACGCCTGCATGCGCTCGCGACCGCCGAGACGCGCGCTGCACGCTTCACGTGGTGGATACCGCTGTCCGGTGCCGTCGCGGCCACACTGGTGGCGGTGACGGTGGCCACGCTGTGGTGGCACACACCTGAACCGGTAACCGTGACGGCGGCGGACGATGCCGAGTGGTTGCTCGCCACAAAAGAGGGCCCTGAACTATTCACTGAGCAACTGGAATTTTATGACTGGCTTGCGGACGACAGTGATGCGAGCTGATCCGCGCGCCCTGGCAGTGTGTTTTTGCCTGGTGTGTTTCGGATCGGCCAGCGCGGAACCGGCGCCGCAGCCGGCGCCGAGCGATGCGGAGCTGCTTGAATTTCTTGCCAGCTTCGAAACCCAAACCGGGCAATGGCCCGAACTGAAAGAGGCGCTGGCAAAACCGCCTGCTGGCGCAAGACCCGCGCCACGACCGCCCAAAGAGGACGCGCAACAATGAAGAAATGGCTACTGCTCCTGGCTCTGCTCGCCTGCCCGGCGAGCGCATTTGCCGATGACGCGCCGGCGGCGCGCGCCTGGGATTCGCTCTCGCCGCAAGAGCGGCAGACACTCAAACCGTTCGAGCAACGCTGGCAGGAGTTGCCCGCGGAACGTCAGCAGCGCCTGCTGCAGGGCGCGCAACGCTGGCAGCAGATGACGCCTGAGGAACGCACGCAGACGCGTGAGCACTTCGAGCGCTGGAAACAAATGACGCCCGAGCAGCGCAACGAAGTGCGCGGACGTTTCGAACGCTTTCGCAATCTGCCGCCGGAGGATCAAGAGCGCCTGCGGCGCGCGCACCAGCGGTTCAAGAATCTGCCGCCCGAACGGCGCGAGGAGTTGCGTCAACGCTGGCAACAGATGACGCCTGAGGAACGCACACGCTGGAAGGACAACGCGCGCCGACAACATCGTGAAGACAGGGCCGCCGATCCCGCGCGCGACCGTCCCGTGCGCGAGCGGCCTGCCCGGTAGCGCGCGCTTATGCTTAGCGAATCAGGCTGCCGCTCCGCTTGCCAGCCCCGGTTGAGCGAGTCGAATACCGCCGCGGCCGGTAATGACGCGGCCCTGATACATCGCGTGGTCCACGCGCTCAATCACGCTTTTTAAATCATTGCCGTGGTCCGGCGCCTGGCCGAGACCGATAGAGAGGCTCAGCTCGATACGATTCTCACGCGACCACTCGGCCAACGCCTCCTGCAGACGCTGCGCCACCGTGGTACCGCCGATGACATCGGCGCCCGGCAACACCAGCACAAACTCATCGCCGCCGTAGCGCGCCGCCAGATCCGATTCGCGCAGGAAACGCGTAATGATTCCGCCGATCTCGGATAACACACGATCGCCCATGTGATGGCCGTGCGTATCGTTCACCGCTTTGAAGCCATCGAGATCCGCGAACAGCACCACGATCGGTGCCCGCACACCGCCACGGTCGTCGAACAGATAGCCGGCACGCTCGAACAGCGCGCGGCGATTCAGCAGCCCGGTCAGCTCGTCGCAATTGCGCTCCGCCTCCAGCCGCAGCTTACGCAGCTCGAGGCGTGCTGTAAGCGAATAGGAATACAGCACGACGATAATAAAGAACAACACAAAGAACACCGCGCTGATGGACATGGCGTCGACGTACTCGGGCAAGCGGAAACCAAGCACCAGCACGGCACACAGGAAACTGCCGATCACCGCCTCGGCAAACAAACGCAGGCCATAGCGCATGCCATTGCCGAGGATCACCATCAGGAACGCAAAAAAGGGCGGCGAGATCACGAGCGGGTCCGCGAGCACGGCAAGCGAACACGTCAAAAGATCGACCCACATCGATGTGCGCCAGCGCAGCGGAGAATGCAGGTGGTATCGCGCATGCCACAGCGATATCGATGTGTACACGCCATAGAGGACGAAGTAGACATCGACCACCGTCAAGCTGAACCACATGCTCACACGCGGCGGCTCACCGAAATTAAAGTAGAGCAGCGCAAAGGCCCAGAAAAGAAACCGCGTGAGATGCTGTGCGCGCTGTTCTTCCCACGTCGGCGTACGCGGAAAATCGAGCGAACGCACGCGGCGGCGACGTTCAAAGCCGGTACGGCGATCAGAAGTACGTCGGTGACTGTTCATCACTGCCCTCCTCTACGACCTAGCCATGGTCTTGGTTGCGGCATCCTGCCATGGTCTGGAACAGCTTTATTTCTGGCTATTGCTTGAGACGACTGCGTGCGCGTTTGCAGGCAGCCTGTACCTGAGCCGGCGCGGTGCCGCCGAGATGATTGCGTGCCCTGAGCGAGCCCTCGGGGGTCAACATCTCAAATACATCCGACTCGATGGTTTTGCAAAACTGTTTCAGTTCGTCCAGATCGAGCTCCGCCAGATCGCGCCCGGATTCGATGGCGAAGCGCACGGTCTTGCCGACGATTTCATGCGCGTCGCGAAACGCCACGCCCTTGCGCACGAGGTAGTCGGCGAGATCAGTCGCCGTGGCATAGCCGTCGGTGAACGCGCGTAACAAGTTGTCGCGCTTCACTTCCAGCACGCGCAGCATACCGGCGTACACCGTCACCGAGGCGAGCACGGTGTCGAGCGCGTCGAACACCGGTTCTTTGTCTTCCTGATTGTCCTTGTTGTATGCCAGCGGCTGGCCCTTCATCAGGGTGAGCAAGGCGATGAGATCGCCGTAAACGCGCCCGCTCTTGCCACGCACCAGTTCCGGCACGTCCGGATTTTTCTTCTGCGGCATGATCGACGAACCCGTGCAATAGGCATCCGGCAGGTTTACGAAGCCGAACTGCGCCGAGGACCAGAGGATCAGCTCCTCCGAGAAACGCGACAGGTGCATCATCACCAGCGCACAGGCGGAGATGAATTCAATCGCAAAATCGCGATCGGACACGGCGTCCATCGAATTTTCGGCCGGCATGTCGAAACCGAGCAGCTTGGCCGCGTAAGCGCGATCGATCGGAAAGCTCGTGCCGGCCAGCGCCGCGGCGCCGAGCGGCATCACGTTCATGCGCGTGCGCGCATCGCGCAGGCGGCCGCGGTCGCGCTCAAGCATCTCGAACCAGGCCAACATGTGATGACCGAAAGTCACCGGCTGCGCGGTCTGCAGATGGGTAAATCCGGGCATCAGCGTCGCGGATTCGCGCTCGGCGATATCTACAATCGCGTCCTGCAACTCGACCAGCGCGGCCAGCAGCGCGTCGATACCATCGCGCAGGTAGAGCCGCAGGTCGGTCGCCACCTGATCGTTGCGCGAACGCCCGGTGTGCAGCTTCTTGCCGGTATCGCCAATGCGATCGATCAGGCGCGCCTCAATGTTCATGTGCACATCTTCGAACGCCACACTCCAGACAAACGCGTTCGAGTCGATCTCAGATTCGATCTGCTTCAGGCCCTTCACGATGGCATCGCATTCGACGCTCGTGAGCACCCCGACATGTGTCAGCATCTGTGCGTGCGCGATCGAGCCCATAATGTCGTGGCGATAGAGTCGGCGGTCGAAGGCCACCGAGGCGGTGAAATTTTCCACGAGCGCATCGGTGGCTTGCGTAAAGCGTCCGCCCCAAAGTTTGTCGTGAGCGGCTTGTTTCAATTGTTCCGGTTGTTTCTTTTGAGTCATAAGCTACGTCTACAAGTTACGTCTGGTGGACGCGTCGAAAACAATTTACGCTGACGCGTTACGTATTTGTTTCGCCACAGCGTGTCGTGGTTTCGCTACATTAAATCGCCATGTCTCGCGCGAGCCGCCTATCCGTACGCGGCCTCCATTTATCGGTAATCCATTGTTGCCCATCTCTGTGCCGCGTTATCGTCGAGCCCGAGTGAGTTGCCTGGTCCGGACTCTCCTTGTGCACCCCCACCCCGAATTCCGGATCAGGTCTTCAGCCCCCCGACATCGTCGGGGGGTTTTTTTTGGTCAGCGCTCCGCACGCACATAATTTGGTGATGGGATAGGCGGCAATAGCGTTGACCATAGTAGTACACTCTGACACAGGGCACCCGCAGGGCCAGGGGCAATAGTACACTCGGACCCAATGTAACGCGTAATCGGTAAGGCGGGATCGTATCCGACGCAACCCGCTCAGCGGTCGTGGATTCCGCACTAGGATTGTGCAGGAACTGAGCGGACGACGCGGCCGTAATGGTAGGTATCGATGCGTTCGGCACAAGACACCGTTACGGACGTGGCCTCTAAACAAGACGGCATAGCAATACGCCGTACTCCTTAAAATTTTAAGAAAAACAGGATCAAGCGAACAGACATCGAATGGCCAAGACTGCCCCGAAGGATTCCCAGGTCCTGCCCGATTTCGGGTCGTTCAGCATGGCCATTCGCTTTATCTTTTTGGCCCTCATCATCGCGCTGATCATCACCATTGGGCGCAACGAACGCGTCGACGAACAGGCATGGCAGGACCTGAACCTGCTGGTGGCCTTCGCCACCGCGCTGTCGATGGTCAGCATTGTCGTGCTCAAGATCGCCTCGCCGTTGCTGCGACGCGCCTCGGTCGTGACCGGCTCGGTACTGGTGGTTTTAATTCTGTTGGTGGTCTCGGCCATCGGCACCGACGGCATGATCTTCGTACTGCACGATCTGGGGTTCATCCCCGATCGCTTGCCGCCATGGCGCGAGAGCCTGATCGTGCGCGCGCTGCTGCTCACCGGCATCATCAGCTCACTCGGCCTGCGTTACCTGATTGTGCAGCATCGTGCCGAGGTCGAATCCAGGCATCAGCAGGATGCACGCATGCAGGCGCTGCAGTCGCGCATCCGTCCGCATTTTTTGTTCAACGCCCTGAACAGCGTGGCCTCACTCACGCGCTCCGACCCGCCGCGCGCGGAGGCCGTGCTGCACGATCTGGCCGATCTGTTTCGCGTGCTGCTCGCCGATGCGCGCAAGCTAGTGCCAATTTCGGCCGAGCGCGAGATCTCGCGCCAGTATCTCGAGATCGAAAAACTGCGCCTCGGCGATCGCCTGCAGGTAAAATGGAACGTCGGCAACATCCCGCGCTCGGCGCAGATTCCCGCGCTCACGCTGCAGCCGCTGCTCGAGAATGCAATCTATCATGGGATAGAGCCGCGCTTTGCCGGCGGCACCATCAAAATCGAGATGTGGGCCGAAGGCGAGATACTGAACATCATGATTTCCAACCCCATGCCCGATGTGCGCAAGAACTCGCACAACAAGGGCAACAAGATTGCGCAGGACAACACGCGCCAGCGCTTATCGACGCAATTCGGGGACAAGGCCAGCATGCAGGCCTTTGAAGAAGGCGCTCAGTACCACGTCAAAATCCGCATGCCAATAATAATGGGCTAATCATGGAACTCGCCGCGAAGGGTCGCCAGATAAAAGAACAATTCAGCAAACTCGAAGCACAGCTGCGCGCCGCGCTCATCAGGCCGGCCGCGGCAATTACGCAGGACACCGACTTTCTGCCCAATTTCTGCACCGGCTGGGTCATCTTCAACGTCGTCGTGGTGGCCGAGCTGCTGGCAATTATCATCACGCTGGTGATGCCGCGCGGCATCGTCGCGATCAGCGCCGGACAAGACATGCTGTTTGTGTCGTTGTTCGTTCAATGGATCGCACTCGCCGGCACGGCCGCCCTGTGTTACGTACGGCGCTGGCTGAATCGGCTGCCGAGCCTGCGCGCGCTCGGCGCCGCGTACGCGCTGTTACTGCTCATCACATTTTTTATCGGCGAGATCACACTGTGGATGCTGTGGGCGACGAACAAGATCCCCTCGGCGCACCCGCAGTGGTACGGCGATTTTCACCTGCTCAACCTCACCGTCAGCGCCATCGTCAACGGTCTGCTGCTGCGCTACTTTCTCGCCAAGCATGAACTCAGACAGCGCACGCTGTCGGAGGCGCGTGCCAAACTGCAGGCGCTGCAAACGCGTATCCGTCCGCACTTCGTGTTCAATGCCCTCAACATCATTGCCTCGCTGGTACGCAGCGAACCGGCCAAGGCCGAGAAGGCGATCGAGGACATGGCCGATCTGTTTCGCATGATGCTGTCGGAAAACGAACAGCTGGTGCCGGTTAAAAATGAAGTCGACGTGACGAAACAATATCTCGCACTGGAAAGTCTGCGACTGGACAATCGGCTGCGGGTGGAGTGGGATATTGGCACCTTTCCGCGCAAGGCGGTGATGCCGATTCTGACCCTGCAACCGTTGCTGGAAAATGCCATCCGCCATGGCATCGAAGAACTGCCGGCCGGGGGCGTGGTCGGCGTGCGCCTGTGGGAAGATGCCGATGTGATCTATATACGCGTCACCAACCCGGTCCCGACGGCGCGCCGCAAGGAACGAAGTACGACCGACCACGTCCAATCGCTCGACACCATCCGCCGCCGGTTTCACAGCCACTACGGCGAGGCGGCGACCCTTACCGCGGGGGAGGATAGCGGACAATTTATCGCTACCGTGGCATTGCCGATACGGGGAGAGAGATCATGAGAGTGCTCATTGTGGATGACGAAAAACTCGCGCGCGATCGCCTGCGCGAGCTGTTGAACGACATCGGCGGCTACACCGTGGTCGGCGAGGCCATGAACGGCGCCGAAGCGGTCGAAAAGGCGTCCGAACTCAATCCCGACGTGTTGCTCATGGACATACGCATGCCCGGCATGGATGGCCTCGAGGCGGCCATGCACCTCGGTGGCATGGAAACACCGCCGTCGGTGATCTTCACCACGGCCTACGACCAGCACGCCCTCGATGCCTTCGAGGTCAACGCCGTCGACTACCTGCTCAAGCCGATTCGCAAAGACCGGCTGGCGAACGCGCTCACCAAGGCGCGCAAGCTCACGCTCAAACAGGCGCGCGAAATCCACGCCGCACGCGCCGAGCCCGCCACGCGCACGCACATCAGCGTGCACCTGCGCGGCAATATCCGCCTGGTGCCGGTACAGGACATCGCCTATTTCACCGCCGACTCCAAATATGTCGTGGTACGCACCGCGACCGAAGAGCACCTGATTGAGGACTCGCTGGTTAATCTCGAAAAGGAATTCGGTGAACGCTTCCTGCGCATCCATCGCAACGCGTTGGTCGCGACGTCCTATATAAAGGGAATCGAAAAGAGTTCGGCCGGCACCTGGCAGGTGGCACTGAAAGACGTGGAAAAGAAACTCGATGTCAGCCGCCGCCATACCGCCAACGTGCGCCGCTGGGCGCGCAATCGTCCGATCCCGAAACCGGCCATGTAGCATCACACGCCAGGGCGCCGCGGGCGCCGTGGCGTGTTTTATTACCGGGCCCGCGGAGAAGGCAGTTTATAATCCAGCCCCCACTTTCAACGTTTCGGGACTCGCCTTGAAACAACTCCGTCTCGGCACCCGCAAGAGCCCGCTCGCCCTGTGGCAGGCCGAGCATGTGCGGGCACAATTGCTCGCCCATCATTCCGATCTGCGCGTCGAACTGGTCGCCATGACCACCGAGGGCGATCGCATTCTCGATCGCAGCCTGGCGCGCGTGGGTGGCAAAGGGCTTTTCATCAAGGAGCTCGAACAGGGCCTGTTCGACCAGCGCATCGATCTCGCCGTCCATTCCCTCAAAGACATGACGGCCACGCTGCCCGAGGGGCTGGTGCTCTCGACCGTGTGCGAGCGCGAAGACCCGCGCGATGCGTTCGTCTCCAATCACTACACCGATCTCGGCGCAATGCCCGCCGGTGCGCGCGTCGGCACCTCGAGCCTGCGCCGCCAGTGCCAGGTGCGCGCGGCGTTCCCGGCGCTCGAGGTCATCACGCTGCGCGGCAACGTCAACACGCGGCTCTCCAAACTCGATGCCGGTGAGTTCGATGCCATCCTGCTCGCCGTCGCCGGTCTCAAACGCCTCGGCTTCGAGCACCGCATCACGGCGCGGCTCGACGCTGCCGTAAGCCTGCCGGCAGTGGGCCAAGGTGCCATCTGCATCGAGTGCCGCACCGACGATGCGCAAACGCGTGCGCTGCTGGCACCGCTTGAACACGCACCGACGCGCATCTGCATCACCGCCGAACGCGCCTTCAACGCCGCGCTCGAAGGCGGCTGTCAGGTTCCCATCGGCGGCTACGCCGAGTTGCGCGGCGCGCGCTTGCATCTGCGCGGCCTGGTCGGAGAGCCGAACGGCTCGCGCATCCTTCAGGAAGAGATCGAAGGTCCCGGCACCGATGCCGCGCAGTTGGGCAAACAACTGGCGACACAGCTGCTCGCGCGCGGCGCGCGCGCCATCCTGGATAAGGTGTATGGCCGTGACGCAGAGAAGCGCTGAAGCGCAACCGCTTGCTGGTCGTCGCGTGTTGGTCACGCGCCCTGCACATCAGGCCGAACATTTATGTGCGCTGATCGAAGCCGCCGGCGGCACGGCCGTGCGCTTCCCGACGATCCAGATTGCGCCACCCCAGAATCCCGCCGCGCTCGACGACATCATCGCGCGCCTCGAGGAATTCGATCTGGTGATCTTCGTCAGCCCGAACGCCGTGCAATGCGCGATGGAGCGGATTCAGGCGCAACGGAGTGGCCTGCCGACGCGTCTCGCAGTGGCCTGTGTCGGCAGCGGCAGCGCGCGCGCATTGGCAGGATTCGGCGTGCAGCATGTCATTACCCCCTCCACCCGCACCGACAGCGAAGGGCTGCTCGCGCTGCCGCCATTGCAGCACGTGACCGGCTATCGCATCGTGCTGTTCCGTGGTGAAGGCGGTCGCGAACTGCTTGCCGATACGCTCGCGGCGCGTGGCGCCAAAATCGAACAGGCCGAGTGTTATCGACGCGTACCTCCGGGCACCGATGCGAGCGAAGTGTCGCGCGCCCTGGCGCAGGGCGCGATCGACACCGTCGCCATCACCAGCGCCGATGGCGCTCACAATCTGTACGAGATGCTCGATGATGCCGCACGCGAAGCGCTAACGCGGGCGGCGATCGTCACGATAAGCAAGCGCCTGTGGGAAGTCTGCCGAACGATGGGTCTGCGCGGACCGGTAGAAGTTGCCGCATCGGCTTCGGACGAGGCCATTGTGACAGCGCTCGCGATCACGTCGCGTGCATGGCATGGATCGCAAAAAACCCTATAATCACTGCATCGATCCGGGAACCACCATGGCAGACGAAAACACCAAGACCACGCAGGCGAAGACCGCTTCGGCGGCGCGGCGCGCGAAGAACGGCAAGAAACCCGAATCCGCCGGCCGCGGCGGCCGATTGAGCGGCGGACTGGCGCTGATCTTTGCCGCCATCGCGCTCATCGGCACCAGCTACATCTGGTACACATTAATACTCCAGCGCGGCGAGCTGCTGGCGACCGACGTCGTCGGCAATCTGGAGATTCTGAAGAGCGAGACCAAGGCACTGCAGGAGAGCGTCACCGATGCCGACACCGTGCTCGATGACGTGAAGGCAAACCAGGACACCATCCGCGGCGCGCTCGACAAAATTCAGAACGATCTGTCGCGTCACCGTACCGAGTGGGTGGTCGCGGAATCGGAACAGCTGCTCGTCATCGCCAACAATCGCCTGCAGCTCGCACGCGACGTGCGCTCGGCGCTGGCGGCACTGCGCGCGGCCGACGCTCAACTGAATCAGATTTCCAATCCGACGTTGTTGCCGGTACGCCGCGAAATCGCGCGCGAGATCGCGGCCCTCGAGGCCATCGACAAGATCGACGTCGGCGGCATCAGCCTGAAGCTTGGCAGCATCGCGGAATCCGTGGCGCGCCTGCCGATCGCGCCGGAAGTGTCGCGACGCCAGCAAGCGGCGCTCGAGGCAAAGCTATCGACCACCGTGACCGATGCCGCCGAGGATGCGAACTGGCGCAGCCAGGCGCGCAGCCTGTGGCAGGACGTGCTCTCGCTGGTGCGCGTGCGCACCGATCTCACCGCGCAGCGGCCGCTGCTGCCGCCCGAGCAGGAATACTTCCTGCGCGAAAATCTGAAGCTCATGCTCTACGGCGCACAGTTGGCGCTGCTGCAGGGCAATACCGCGGTATTCCAGCAAGACCTCGGGATCGCCCAGCAGCTGCTGAAGGACTACTACGACACCAGCGCGCAGGTGGTGTCCGTCACCCAATCCGAGCTCGAAACAATGCGCACCTCCAAACTGGTCACCGACCTGCCGGATATTTCACACTCGCTGGCGTCGCTGCGCGACATCGCCAGCGCCCGCGGCAAGCCATGAGGCCCATGCTATGAGACCCACACCATGAGATTGGTCCTGTTCGTCCTCGTCACGCTGTTTATCGCGACCGTGCTCACGCTCGCCGCCATCGAGAACCCGGGTTACGTTCTCATCGCGCGCGCGCCGTGGAGCATCGAGATGCCGCTCACGCTGTTTGTGCCGCTGCTGCTGGTCGTCTCTTGCGTCGGCTATGGATTGTTCTACGGCGTGTTCCGGCTCATGCGCATTCCGCGCGACGTGGCGCGCTGGCGCGCGCGACGTCAAACACGCCGTGCCCGCGCCGCCATTGTTCAGGGTTTCATTCGTATCGCCGAAGGCGAATTTCCGGCGGCCGAAACCGAGTTGCTGGCAAGCCTGCGCCACGGCGAGCTGCCGTTGCTGAATTACCTCGCGGCGGCCTATTCGGCGCAGGAGCAAGGTGCGACCGAAAAGCGCGACGAGTATCTGGCGCATGCACTGCGCAGCGCCCCGCAACACGCACTCGCGGTCGGCATGATGCAGGCACGCCTGCAACACGTGGCGCGTCAAAGCGAGCAGGCCCTCGCCACCCTCACGCAGCTGCGGCAATCGCATCCGCGCCATCGTTACATCCTGCGGCTGTTGGCGGAGGTGTACCAGGAATTGCGCGACTGGACCGGCATTATTGAACTTATCCCGGAGCTGCGCGGCCAGGCCGTGCTGGCGCCGTCGGAAATCGACGCGCTCGAATTGCGTGCCCAGAAAGAACTGCTGCGACTGACGCTGCCCTCGGGCTCGAGTAACGTGCTGGCACGCGCATGGGGGGCGGTACCCAAGACGCTGCGCCAACATCCGGTGCTGCTCGCCATCTACGCGCGCCAGCTCATCAATCAAAATGAGATGCAGGAAGCCGAAACGGTGTTGCGCTCGGCGCTCGAACAGGAATGGGATTCAGAACTGGCGGCGCTCTACGGTCAGGCGTACGGCGAACACGTCACCGAACAGCTCGCGCACGCCGAAGCGTGGCTGGTGCTGCATCCGGAAGACGCCGGGTTGCACCTGGGTTGCGGGCGCCTCGCGTTTCGCGCCAACGATCTCACCAAGGCGCGCAATCACTTTGAGAAATCCATCGCCCTCAACGGACCGGTAGAGGCCTATCGCGAGCTCGGCACGTTGCTGGAGCGCCTGGGCGAGAAGGAAAAAGCCGCCAGCGTCTATCGCCGCGGGCTCGAATCCACCATCGCCGAACGTCCTGGGGTACGCCGCAATACCGGGGGCACGCAGCGTTACCGGCTGGTCCGCTAGAAGAAAAGATTTTCCCCAACCCCCTCTCTCAGGGAAGGCGTTTCTAGTTACTTCTCGCCGCGCTCGCTCTTTTCTATCTCGTCTTTCTGCTGCTGCGCACTTTCCTGAAGCTTCTGTTCGACGTCACGGGCCTTCTGTTTTGTCTGCAGCAACGGTTCGAACACTGTCTTCTGCGGCGGCTTACTCTCGCCGCAGCCGGTCACGATGCCAAGAGAAATTCCAGCCACTAGCAGCATTCGCATGCCAACCTCCGTCATGTCACGTGCGCGAATTCGAAAGAATCGAAGAACAGCCGCTCGGGCGCTAGCCCGCGCGGGAAAAAACTGCGCTTGATGGCCTCGATCATTACCGGCGGCCCGCAGGTATAGACCTCGTGGCTGCTGAAATCCGGATAGTCCGCGGCCACGGCATCGTGCACGAAACCGGTACGGCCCTGCCAATTATCTTCCGCCGCCGGGTCCGACAACACTGGCGTGTAGCGCAATGTCGGATAAGCCTGCGCCCACGACTCGACCAGCGCGTGCCGATACAGATCGCGCTTGGCGCGCACGCCCCAGTAAAGATGCATCGGTCGCTGGATGCCTTTGGCGATGCTGTGTTCGATAATCGCCTTGATCGGCGCAAAGCCGGTGCCGCCGGCGACAAAGACGATCGGCCGGTCGGATTCCTCACGCAGAAAAAATGTCCCGAGCGGCCCGCGGAAACGCAACAGATCGCGCTCCTGCATTTTCGTGAACACATGCTCGGTAAACAGACCGCCCGGCACGTGGCGCACGTGGATCTCGAGAAACTCTTCTCCCGGTATTTGACTCACGTGCGGCGGATTGGCGAGCGAGAAACTGCGGCGTTGATTGTCCTTCAATAAAACTTCAACGTACTGACCGGCCAGGAACGCCAGGCGCTGGTTCTGCGGCAAGGTCAGCTGCAGGATCATGACGTCGTGCGCGGCGCGCTCCATCCTGGCCACGCGGCACGGCAGCGTCTTGATGACGATGCCCGCGGGCGTGACCAACTCGTGCGCCTCGACCGTTACATCCGAGAGCGCCAGCGCCTGACAGAGCAGCACCTTTCCGGCGCCGCGCTCATCGTCGGACAACGCCTTGGCTTCATAGGTGCCGTAATCCACCTGACCCGCCTTCAGCCCGGCCTTGCATGTCCCGCAGGCGCCATTGCGGCAACTGTATGGCAGCGTAATGCCCTGCCGGATTGCGGCTTCGAGAAGTTTTTCGCCGGGCTCGGCGGTGAACGTCCGCCCGCTCGGTTCGATGCGTATGGTGAAGGCCATGCCACTCCGTCGTGGTAAATGAATTGCGCGCATTGTCTCCGAAATGTTGCAGCGAGAGAACAAAAAAAATGGACGGCCTGTTCAGCCGTCCAAAGAAAAACCACCACCAGGAGAAGAAGACGTGAATTCGTTACGACTCAGATCCAGGACACCCCATACACGCGCTGCCAGATGCGCACAGCGCGATCCACTTTCTGCGATTTAAGCGCGCGCTCGGCCGCGGCGGCGCATTCTTCACGCGTGCCGCACTCAACGCCGTTGACCTCAAATACGTGCCGCAATGAAATGCGCGTGTACTGTTGTCCGGTCCATTCGAAGCGCGCGTACACAATCCCTTTATCGTCGGAGCGGGTGCGCACTTCCACCGCCGGATAACGGCCGGCAAGCCGTTGCAGCGCGAAGGCACCATCGAGCTCGAGCAACAGGCGTGCGGGCTCAGCGCCCTTCTCGACCAGCCAATGTATGCAACTGCCGGGCGCGCAACCGACGCGGCCGACGACGAACAGATCGCCCTTCGCGGTATGTCCGACCCAGCTCGTGCGGTATTCGATTTCGGCGCACAGCTTGTCGGCGCAGTCGCTATTCAGAATATCGGCCGGCAACTCGGTCGCGGCGAGCTCGGGCGTGTAGGTCGCCCCGGCGACGGTCCAGCAAAAGGTTACGCCACCGAGCAGCAGCGATGCGACTAACGAGGTCATGCGTGAACCGGTCATTTCCTGTACCCCCAAAAAGTAGAAACTTTCCGGGCTCGACGAAGGCCATTCATCGGGTCCACCAATAATTCAGCATATTCCATGCCACGCAAAAACCCCTGCAAATAGAGGTAAACTCGCGGACGGCACGGACACGAAACGCCGCTCCGGGGCCATCGCTGATAGCGATGGGCGGCAGCTCACGAACGCGGCGTGCCACAACCGGGCGGCTTCGGTGTACCCTGCGGCTCGGCCTCGATGCGACAGAGATTCAGAATGGGTGCGACACAGATCGTTAAGACGGGCATGTATTCCCGCGCACGCGGCGCTTCTAATGTTTGCCCGTCGCATCAATAATTGCGCACCATGTCACTGATCTCCGCACACGCCGACGACGTCGCCCCATCCGGCACTGCCGCGCCCGAACTGCTCGCCGAAGTGAGCCAGATTTCGCGTCACTACGGGCCGATCGAAGCGGTTAAAAACGTGAGCTTCACGATTCGGCGCGGCGAGATTCTCGGCTTTCTCGGGCCCAACGGCGCCGGCAAAACCACCACCATGCAGATCCTCTCCGGCAACCTCGCGCCCTCGGCCGGCAGCGTGCGTATCGCCGGACACGATCTGCTCGAAGACCCGCGCGAGGCCAAACGCGCGCTCGGTTATCTGCCGGAACAACCGCCGGTGTATCGCGAGCTCACGGTGGACGAATACCTCGACTACTGCGCCGCGCTGCATCAGATTGCGCGCGCGCAACGCAAGTCGGCGCGCGAGATGGCCAAACAAAAATGCGGCTTGACCGAGGTCGGCCGGCGGCTGATCGGTAATCTGTCAAAGGGTTTTCAACAGCGCGTCGGCATTGCGCAGGCGATCATTCATCTGCCGGCGCTGGTGATTCTGGACGAACCGACGGTGGGACTGGATCCGATCCAGATTCGCGAGATCCGCGCGCTGATCTGCGAGCTCGGCAAGGAGCATGCGGTCATTTTATCGACGCACATTCTTCCGGAAGTGCAGGCGACTTGCGATCACGTGCAGATCATTCACAAGGGCGAGCTGGTGCTGAACGATTCGATCGACGGATTGGCGCACCGGATGAAATCGGCCGTATTGGGCGTGCGCTTTCACCGGCCGTTCGAGGCGCACGCGATCGAGGCATTGCCGGGCGTGCAGAAAGTGGAGACCGATGACGACGGTCGGGTGCGTGTCTTCGTGGCACCGGGGCAGGACCCCGCCGAGGCGTTGATGCAACTGGCGGTCGAACGTCAATGGGGCCTCTACGAGATCGCCCCCGAGCGCGCTTCGCTGGAACAGATTTTCGTCGAGCTGACAACGCAGGAAGCCGCGGCACAGGAACCGACATGATCTTTACCATTGCCTGGCGCGAACTGCGCACCCTGTTTCTGTCACCGCTGGCGTGGGCCATTCTCGCCGTGATGCAGGGCATCCTCGGATTTCTGTTTCTCGCGCGCATCGAAATCGTGCAGCGCTACGCGGCCCAGCTCGCCGCCATGGACGATGCGCCCGGCATCACCGAGATCATCGTGCCCGAGCTGTTCGGGACCGCCGCCATCATTCTGCTGTTGGTGGTGCCGCTGCTTACCATGCGGCTGCTGTCGGAGGAGCGGCGCAATCGCACGCTGGTACTGTTGTTCAGCGCGCCGATCTCGATGACGCAGATCGTACTCGGCAAATATCTGGGCGTGCTCGGGTTCCTGCTGGTGGTGCTGGCGCTCGTCGGCCTGATGCCGCTGTCGCTGCTCGCCGGCGGCGCGCTCGATTTCGGTTTGCTTGCTTCCGGCCTGCTCGGTCTGGCGCTCGTGCTGGCCGGTTTCGCCGCCGTCGGGCTTTTCATGTCGGCCCTCACACAGCATCCGGCGGTGGCGGCCATCGCGACCTTCGGCTCGCTGCTGTTGTTCTGGATCCTCGACTGGTCCGGCCAGGGCGCGCAAGGCAACAGCGTGCTCGCGTATCTGTCGCTCTTCAATCACTACAAACCGTTTCTCGAAGGGTTGTTCGACAGCGGCGATACGCTGTATCACCTGCTGCTGATCGCCACCTTCCTCGTGCTCAGCATCCGCCGGCTCGACGCCGACCGGCTTGGGGGCTAGGACTTCCTTTATGTATCACACGTCCCGCAGCCACTGGCAGTTACGAATCGCGAACGTGGTTTTCGTGGCGCTGTTTCTGGCCGCGATCGGCATGCTGCATTGGCTGTCGCGCGAGTACAGCCTGCGCTTCGATCTCACCGAGACCGGCCGACATACGCTTTCCGAGGCCAGCATCGCTGCCGCCAAGCGTTTGCAGGGGCCGGTGAAAGTCACCACCTTCGCCTCCAAGCGCGGCGATGTGCGTGCGCGCATCCAGGCGCTGATCGGACGCTACCAGCGCTACAAGCCGGATATCGAATTGCACTTCGTTGATCCGGACGAATCGCCGAACCAGGTTCGTGCCGCCGGTGTGCAACACGAAGGCGAACTGCTGCTCGAACACGCCGACAGCAAAGAGCGTCTCGGCGCACCGACGCGCCTCGATGAAGAATCGTTCACGAATGCGCTCACGCGCCTTGGACATCGTGGCGAACGTTGGGTCGTCTTTCTTTCCGGTCACGGCGAACGCAGCCCCGACCGGCAGGCGAATTTTGATCTCTCGACCTGGGCCAGCGAAATGGGCAAGCGCGGCTTTAAGGCACGTGCGCTCGCCCTCACGGAGAACCCGCAGATCCCGGCCAATACCGCGACGCTCGTGATTGCCGGGCCGCGTACGCGCCTGTTGCCGGGCGAGGTAAAAGAAATCCTGAGGTACATCGAGCGTGGCGGCAACCTGTTGTGGCTCCCCCCCCCCCGCCCCCCCCACGCCGCCGCTGCCGTCCGCGCGCCTGCCCGGG
>OBEQ012263902.1_pt1 | contig 21639 bp, 15 predicted proteins | sample 1670901 | NCBI WGS metagenome assembly OBEQ01 (sample SAMEA104232315, study PRJEB22302) | groundwater metagenome | biome: forest; feature: aquifer; material: groundwater | place: USA | collected 2011-08-07 | depth 5.4 m
CCCGTACACCATGAAGTTCATCATCATGGTGTGGTTGGCGTTCTTCGCACGGATCAACCCGGTCTCCACGAGGGCAAACCCGGCCTGCATGAACATGACCAGGAAGCCGGTGACCAAGGTCCAGACGAAGTTGATCGCGACCCGATTTTGTCCAGCCTGGTTGGCCAGGTCGGCCAATGTCAGACCTTTCTTTGCGTCCGACACCGCGACGTCGTTAACAGTGCCGGTCATCTCCGCGCCGGGATCACCCTTTGCGGCAATGTCGTCCGTCTTCGGCCCGCTAATCGTGTGCAGCTCCCTGTCAGTCACGAGGGAGCTTCCGAGCTCCTCCGCCCAGGCCGGGCGCGCGAGCTGCAACGCCGCCCCAACCCCGAGGCTGCTCAGCAGGATCCATATACGCGTTCGTACCTTCATCGCGACTCCTTTTATTATCGTCGGTTGAGCGCGGTTACTTCTTCCAGATCGCCCGCTCGAGATAGTAGCCGTTCAGGACGCCGAGGATGCCATACAGCGAGATGGCGATCCCAATGCACGCCATCACCATGCGTCCCGCAACCGCGGTCGTCACCAGCAGGCCCGCCACCGCAACAGCCCAACCACCCAGCACCACTGCCACCCCAGTGAGTCGCATTATTCCTCCTTGGCTCGCGCCGCTCGAAACAGCGTCGCCGAGAATCCCAGAATGACCGCCCCGGCGATCAAGCTCAAGATCCCTCCGCCGGCACCGGCCGTTCCAAGCACCGTGAACCCGAGGAGAAACCAACACACCGCCCACCCTGATGTCGATGTCGTGCCCATTCACTCCTCCTTCGCGCTTGCTCACGCTAGAATTGGTAAATCACCTCGGTGGAGATGGTGTCCTGATATGTCAGGAACGTGCTCTTGCCGCGGAAGAAGACCCGCTCGTTCGCGTTATCGTGGCGGTACTCCAACCGACTGATGAGATGGTTGAACAGTTTCCACTGGCTCGTGAGGGTGAATTCCTGGAAATGCAGGTTATTTTCGGTCGTCCCCCCAGGCCCGGTCAGCCCGGTGCGGGTGTTGCCCAGATCGTTGAAGTACTCCCACCGACCCGCCAGCGACCAGATCTTGCTGACGTCATATTTGGCGTAGAGTGCCAACCCGTGCCAGTTGGCCGTGTCGAAGCCTGTAGTCCCCGTCACGCCATGTGAGAGGCCGCTCTCGTGGCCGTAGTCCCAGTTGGCCATCAGGGTCAGCGGCTCGATCGGTTGCCACATTGCGGTCAAATCGATGACGGATCGGTCGTTGCGGTTGTCTCCCGGCCGCTCCGCCCCGGTGATGCCGTTGATGCCCAGCGAAACGGTCTTGATCGGGGTCAACGTCACAGCTCCGATGAGCGATTTGAACTGGTTGTTCTCGTCGACGATGTCCCAGCCGTTGACCACGCCACCGGTCACCGAGCCATAGTCACCAAGAGAGTAGCTGGCCAGCACGCCCGTGTGGGTAAACGGGATCGCGTAGGTGAACAGAAACGATCGAGAGAAGCTCCAGTCGTCCGGGCTCCTGATGACTTCCGATCCCAGCAGCGTCACAAACTTGCCGGCTTTAAAGTCCAGCCCATTGCCAACCGGCGCATGGTACGTGATATAGGCTTGCTCTAGGTCGAACGGCTGGGTGGCATTCCCCAACCCGGTCGAGTGGATCACTTCGGCGTCGTCTCCGAACATCAAGTCGGTCCGGAATCCGACGGGCATGTCAGCCGAGACCGGTTTTTCCAGTGTCAGCGTAAAGGCTTGGGGCGTGAACGCGTTCGATTGGAGATCAAACGCCCGGCCACGATTCGTGCGACCCTTCGCGGCATCGGCCCTTTCGAAATTGAGGATATACGAGACATCGCCATAGCCGCTCAGCTGCAGACCCTGCAGTCCGCTGGGCAGTTGGAGCATCGCTGGGCCTCCGGTGTCCGCGGAGCCCGGTGCACCACCGGACCGTTCCGAGGCTGCCAGCTTCGATTCCACGCTGGCCAACTTGGATTTGAGCACTTCCACGTCCGCTCGGAGCGCGGCCGAGTCATCGGCCCACACCGAACCGGCACCCAACATCACCCCTTGCGCAATCACCGCGATCAGCTTCAACCGCTTCGAGCTTCCCATGCATCCTCCTCTGCGTTCCACGTCCCGTCCGCGCTTGCCTTCATGCCACCTTCCGGCACTCCAGCTGCCCCTCGCGCTGGACGCGGACTACTAATCGTTCGTTCTATCCTATCCAGCGAGGTTTCCGAAAAAGTACAGCCGTGTTAAATCTGTGTAACATGCCGGACGCCGTTCGGCACCTTCTCCTGCTATACGTTGCCTGCCGCTAAACCGTCCGTACTCTGCCTCGGCACGACGAATCGATAACCGTCGTCGAGCGATTCGATAAACACGCGATCGCCGCGTTCCAACTTCGATTTCAAATGGCGGATCTGCTCATCGATCATCCGCAGGCCGCCGAAATCGTACCGACCAAGGCTGTCTTCAAGGAGGCGGCGACGGCTGACGATGCGGCCCGTGCGCGTGGCGAGATAGACCAACAGCGCGTACTCACGGTAGGTGAGCACGATCGGCTCATGCCCGAGCAGCACGCGATATTTGATCAGGTCGATTAGCAAATCGCCGTAGCGAGTAATGAAGGTCGCGCTCATCCGTATCCTCGTAAGCAAGGATAATCCGGGCGCGTTACGGGAAGATCACGAAGGCGTTAAATCGGGGTAAATGGAAGGAATCGGACTCACATGCGACGCGAGTACTCATATCGCCGCACTACAAGCGAGAGAATGCTCAATGAGGAGCGGAACGGGGAGTGGAAAACGCGATGGAGTTGTACATCTTCAACGCGTAGCGGGTGTAGAACGCGTAGCCGATGGCAGCGGCGAGCAATAGGAGCAGCACGATGCGTCTCATGTCGCCCCGCCTTCCTCGCTGATGAATTTGTAGCCGACGTTGCGGAGGGGGTGGATGTAGGTCTGGCCGCCGGCTTCGATCTTCGCGCGCAGGCGGCGGATGTGGACGTCGACGGTGCGCGTGCCGCCGTAATAATCGTAGCCCCACACCTTGTCGAGCAGCACTTCGCGGCTGAATACACGGCCCGGATGCGTGGCGAGAAATTTCAGCAGCTCGAATTCCTTGTAGGTAAGGTCCATCGGCTGACCCTTCAGGTGAACTTCGTAGCGCTCGAAGTCCATCGAGAGATCGCCGAGCTTCAGGCCGTTGCTGATCTCGACCTTGTTGAGCTTCCATAGCAGAAACTTGATGCGCTGGCCCAGCCGCGTGGCGCTGACGGGCAGGGTCAGATAGTCGTCGATGCCCCAGCTGAAATCGAGCCGCTTGAGCTGGTCTTCGGTAACGAGCAGCACGAGCGGCAGTTGCTTGAGCGTGCGGTCGCGCTTCACGGCGTGGCAGACCTTGTGGGTTTCCATAGTGCTGCGCTCGAGGTCGACGATGAGCGCATCGGCCTTGCCGGCGGCGAACTCGTCGCGTAGCAGCTCCCGCGTGTCGGTGACGGTCACGGCAAAGCCTTGTTCGAGCAAGCCGGATTTGAGCGGCTTGCGGCTGAGCGCGTCGCTGGTGATCAGGAGCACGCGAAACATCAACCGCTCATTCCGGCTGATACCGGTTGGTGATCGGCATGCGCCGGTCCTTTCCGAACGCCTTCGGCGTAATCTTGATACCCGGCGGTGCTTGGCGGCGCTTGTACTCGCTGCGGTCAACCATCTGCGTGACGCGGCGCACGAGCTCCTCGCTGAATCGCCCAGCCGCCACGAGCTCGCGCGGGTCGCGGTCTTCCTCTATATAGGCGGTGAGCACGCGGTCGAGCACGTCGTAGGGCGGCAGCGTGTCTTGATCCAACTGGTTCGGGGCCAGCTCCGCCGTCGGCGGCCGCGTCAGCACCGACGCCGGGATCGGCGCGTTGGGTGCACGCCGATTGCGCCATCGCGCCAGCTGATACACCAGCGTCTTCGGCACGTCTTTGATCACCGCGAATCCGCCCGCCATGTCCCCATAGAGTGTACAGTACCCGGTGCCTGTTTCGCTCTTATTGCCGGTCGTCAACACGAGCCAGCCGAACTTGTTCGAAAATGCCATGAGGATCGTGCCGCGGATGCGCGCCTGCACGTTCTGCTCGGCGACGTCCATCGGCCGGCCGCCGAAAAACGGCTGCAGCGTTTCGAGAAACGCGCCGAAGCACGATTCGATCGAGATGGTCTCGCAGCGGATGCCCAGCGTCGCCGCGAGCTTTCGCGCATCATCTTGCGTCTGCGGCGACGAGTATCGCGAGGGCATCACCAGCCCGACGACGCGAGCCGGGCCGAGCGCGTCGACGGCGATGCACGCGGTCAGCGCGGAGTCGACCCCGCCGGAGAGACCGAGCACCACTGTCTCGAAGCCGTTCTTGTCGACGTAGTCGCGCGTGCCGAGCACCAGCGCCGCGTAGACCTCGGCAACCGGATCGAGCACGGGTCGCTTCATCGGCGCCAGTGGTGGGCGATCGGCGCCGACGGATGCAACCGGCACGGTCGTCCGCGTTGTCGTCGAGCGCGAGGCGGCGCGGGCAGGCACGTCGACATCGACGAGGACGAAGTCTTCAGCGAACTGCGCGGCCTGTGCCAACAATTGTCCCGTTGCGCTTAGCGCGAAACTCGCGCCGTCGAAAACCAGCTCGTCTTGGCCGCCCACGAGGTTGCAGTAGGCGATCGCCAGGCTATTGTCGCGCGCCCGCGTCGCAAACAGCTCGCGCCGCAGCTTCGGCTTGCCCGCGTGATACGGGCTCGCCGATAGATTGACGAGCACGTCGCAGCCGGCGCGACTGAGCACCTGAGCCGGGCCCGGCTCCCACAGATCCTCGCAAATCGTGACGCCGACTCGTATGGACCCAACGCTCAATACCAGCGGCTGATCGCCCGCCGTGAAGTAGCGCTGCTCGTCGAAGACCCCATAGTTCGGCAGGCACTGTTTGTGATACGTCGCCACCCGTCGCTCATCCGCGAGCACGGCGGCGGCATCATACAAGCGCCCCACACGATCGCGGTCGACAAATCCCACCAGCGCCGTCAGACCGGCAGCCGCGCGCTCGAGTCCGGCGACGACTTCGAGGTTGTCGTTTACAAATGATGATTTCAGCAAGAGGTCTTCAGGCGGATACCCGGTTACCGCCAACTCTGGAAAGACGACCACGTCGGCCCGCCACGCGGCGGCCCGGGCGATGCCGTTGAGTACGAGCCGCCGGTTGCCGGGAAGATCGCCGACCGTCGCGTTGATTTGGGCGAGTGCGATGCGTAGCTGCGCCATGGGTGCCCCTCGGAAAAGGAAACGGTATTATAGCACGAAGTGATTCGCAATACGGGGGTTCGGAGAAGCTAGCGAGGACGAGACAACCAGCGGGGCGCGAGACAACGCCGTCAGCCGCCGAAACTCGCGCCGGCCTCGCGTGTTATGGCGCGGCAGCGGTCGTGGCGCGCGCGGCGAGGCTATTGGTGCCGGCGATCGGCACAAAAAATTCCATGCTCACCCATTGCCGGCCTTTGATGACGTTGACTTCGACATGCATTGGGTTGGCATGGTTCGCGGGCAAGGGAGAAAAGAAGTACGCGCCGTCCGGGGCGGCGATGAAGTTGCCCTTCGTCGGCGAGCGGTCGTCGGGGTTCAGCGTCCAATGGCCTTGCAGGTGTCGCACGTCGATCGGTCGATTGAACTCGTCGTTGACGTAGAGCACCAGCTGCCCTTGGCCATTGATGAGGACCTCGTAGTGATACTGGTCGTCGGCGTCGCCGAACGTGCCGCCGTGGCGCGGCTTGTGCAGCTCCGGAGAGTAGATGTCCACGACGCCGGGAGCGGCCTGGGATTGCAGATGTTGCTGGCTCGCGAGCGCGGTCTGCCGCTCCATCACACCGACCAAGACAAAGTCGGCGGCCACAGCCACGAAGAATCCGACCAGGAGACCGACGGCGACGATTGACTCTTCCTTTAATCGCCGCCCGAGGTGCAGCAGCTCGCCGACCACGTAGAGAATCGTGCCCGAGGCGAGCGCCATGGTGAAGACTTCAATCGGCTTGCTCGTCCACCAACCGCCGAGCACCGCGCCGAGGACCGTCGGGCCGCCCGCGATCAGGCCCATGCGCGTCAGGTAACCCCAGCGGACTTGCTGGCCCGAGAGCGGTGCCGCGATGCCGAACCCTTCGGTCGCGTTGTGCAGCGCGAAGCCGATGGCGAGCAGCCACGCCAGTTGCAGCGCGCCGCTGGCAAAGCCCTGCCCGATCGCCAACCCTTCGGTGAAATTGTGCAGCCCGAGGCCGATGGCGATCATCGCAGCGACTTGCTTGGAGCGCTTCTCCACCGGCGCATCCTTGGCCGACCCAAGGAACCGCTGCTCAAACCACACCAGCCCCAGCAGCCCAATGGAAAAGCCGACCACGAACAAGCCGCCAAGCTGCAGCGCCTGACGCAGCCCCGGCTGTCCCGTTGCCGCGCGCCGGATCAGCTCCTCGATGCCTTCGAGGACGTGGCCCGAGACTTCCACGAGCAAGAACACCAGCACGCCGGTCGAGGCCGCGTTGAGAAATGCCTTCGTCTTCGTCGACAGCCGCTGCAGCCGCGCTACCGGAAGCCCGAGGAAGATTGTCCCGCCGGCCAGCAAACCGAGCCCAAGCTTTGTCAGATCCATCCCATCATCTCGCGTTGCACAGCGTGAGCGGCGGGGCGGCCGCCGCGGCCGTCAAAACTCGCACTCCACAATGCTCCGCAATTGGAAATCCTCGCTCGCCCGCGTCATGCCGAACGCTGGCCCGACCAAAATCCGGAAATGCGACCCCAGGCTCGTGTAGATGCCGGGAACCAGATAGAGCGCGTGGTTGCCGTCGAAGGCGAAGTGCTTTGAATCGCCAAGCGATTGCTGGACCTCAAGGCCCAGCCGCGTGAGCCCGAAGACAGCGTAGCTGACGCCGGCGGTGTACTCGTAGGCCCAGTGACTGCGCTCATTGATCGGTCGCTCAAAGACAAAGTTGCCGACGACGTTCCAGCGGCCGAGGTCTTTGCTCAGGATGACTTTGTTTTCGATGCGGTCGCTCGCCGACTCTTGCGTGCCGTTCGGGTTCTCGTACTCGGTATACAGCGCGACATCGAGCGGCCATTGCCCAGGCTCGACGAAGCGAGCCTTCGCCTCGATTTTGAACGCGTCGCGCTGCCAGTCGTCGGTCCGGTCCCATTTGTAGACTTCGTAATAGGCGAGCTGGATATGGTCGGTGATTCCGTACTCGAGCTCTAGCTGATGCTGCGAATGGTACGTTCCGGAATCACCCGTCTTGTCGAAATGCATATCGTTATAGGCTTCGACCTCGAACTCGCCGCGCTTCGCGGTCCAGTAGTCTTGGTTCACCAAGTAATCCCGCAGATGCGCCGACGCCGATGACTGCCCCCCCGCCGCGGCGACCGCGACGATTGCGATCCGAAGAATCCAGTTCCGCATTTACCTCGGTGCTCCCCCATGGCCTTCCTCCTCCGAGTCGGTCGGTCGGCTGGATGTTTGTCCATGGCTTCCGATGGGGTCGGTCAGCCGAATGCGCTCCACACGTTCAATCCGCACCAGCTGGCCGGCGTGCACGACCAACTGAACATGCCCATAATCGAGCCCTTTCAGCGCGCGCTCAATCGCGGGGATCATCGCCGCCGGCAGCATCGTCACGTCCCCGTCCGGCACTGCTGCGCCGTTTTCTTGCAGTGGCACACGGCGCATAGCGAATCCGGCGGCGTGTCCGACGGCATCATGCAATGGCAATGCTTACAAACATAGCCGGATTGCTGCAAATGGCAGAACGCCGCGCCCGGGCCGCCGGCGCAGGCGGTCGTCATGCTCGCGAGCACGAGCACGATGGCCACTCGAGCCCGCATCACGCCACCACCTCGGTCACGTGCAAGTCGGCGTGCTTCGGCAAGCGTTTCGCCCGCGTCGGCTGGCACGCGCGACAGAGGCCGTAGAGTTTGTGCGTGTGCGACACGAGCTCGTAGCCGTAGCGCTTGACGACCTCGTCTTGGATGGTTTCGATGCGCGGCTCTTGGAATTCGATGATCTCGCCGCAGTGCACGCACATAAGATGGTCGTGGTGCGCTTTCGCAAAGGTGACTTCGTAGTTGGGCGGGCCGTAGCGGAAGTCGTGCTTCTCGACGACGCCGGCTTCTTGAAGCAGCGCGATGGTGCGGTACACGGTGCCGCGAGCGATCGACGAGTCAAAATCCCGGACGTCCTTCACGAGACCTTCGGCGGTGAAATGCAAGTATGCGACCGCGCGCCGAACGATCAATTGGCGCTGCTCGGTGAGACGGATCCCTTGCTCGCGTAACCGCTGCTCAACTTCAACGAATCGTTTCACGTCGGCTCTGCTTGTTCTTATATGAGACTAAGTCTCAACTAGATTTCTAACACTGATTATTCCGAACCCAGACAACGTTGTCAAGTTATTGCTGGTTTGACACCCTCAGAGGCGTCCGATAGACTGAAATTCCTTCCGATCGAGGCAGCCAAGGAGGCTTGGATGACGTTCGACAAGACCAAAATTCTTCAACTCATGAACGAAGGCTTGGAGATGGAGTACGCGAGCTACATCCAATACGTCACGCAGGCAGCGATCACGACCGGCCCCTACGCGGACGGACTGATCGCGCGGTTCGAGGAAATCGCGGGCGACGAGGCCGAGCACGCGAAGCTGCTGCGCCAGCGGATCGTGGCACTTGGCGGCAAGCCGACGACCAAGGTCGGGGACATTCAGGTCCACAAAGATTCGATGCAGGCCGTGAAGATCAATCTCAAGTACGAGCGGGACACCGTCGACTTCTATCGAAAGATGCTCAACCTGATCCCGCACGACGAGGTGATTCTCTACGAGGCGATCGAGCACATTGTCGAGGACAGCCAGGAGCACGTGGAGGAATTGGAGCGCATTGTCGGTCGATAGCACACCAGCCGCGAGCAACCAAAAACGCCCGAGCGAATTTCGCTCGGGCGTTTCTATTTTTTCGCGAGCCACTTTCTATCACTGCACGCCCATGATCCCGTTGTCGTCCATCGGAATCAGATGCGGGATCGTCGGCGCGACGCTGGTGCCCGCCGTCGCCGGCACGATGACGCCGTCGATTGAGATGTTGGTGCCGCCTTCGATACTGTATTTGTTGGTGACGCCCGCGAGGAAGCTGTTGCCCGTGATCTGGATGTCATGGGGCGTGCCGGCCACACTATTCTCATACCGGATGCGCACCTCGACCCCGACCGCGACATTGGCGAACTCGTTGAGGCGGATCAGGCCACTGCCGCCCAGAATATCGATCCCCGCATGGCCGACATGCTCGATGTGGTTGCCCTCGACGATAAAGGTGCCGTGAAAGCCCGGATGGGCATCCACCGCGGGGCGCTGATTATTCGAAACATCGTCATCATAGAGGCGACAGTGGATCAGCTCCCAGTGCGTCTCCCGGGACATGGTCCTCGCTGGGAGATTGCCGTTGGAATTCGACGCCAGATTGTGGCGGCTGTCGTGCAAGACACTGTCTGTGACGAGCAGATAGCCTCCCTGGGTCACCGACGCGCCATACCCTAGGCCAATGACCTGATTATGATGAAGTTCACAGAAGTCGATCTGCGTGCTGGCCGTGTCGTACATGGTCAGCGTGTCATAACTAAACCCCGACAGCTCGCAGTGATCGATCCGAACATTTTTGTGGCCCCAGTTCTCGATCCCGCGCGAGTTTTCCTCAGTCCCGCCTTGATACCAGCGATCGGTGGCCAAGCCTTGGAGCTTCAGGCGAGTGAAGCGCACATGATCGCCCGTGACAAAGAAGATCTCCGTATCGTGGGTAGCGGCTTTCACGAGGGTCTTGGAGCCCGCACCCAGGATGGTCAAGTTGCCGGGGACATTAATGATGCCATTGATCACATAGATGCCCGGCGGCAGATACACGGTGGAGATATGCTGCTGGACCGCTTGGGTGATGGCGCTTTGGATCGCCGTGTCGGTGAAGCCTTGCACGGTGACGCGCGTGGCGAAGAGCGTTTGCTCGGCCACTGTCAACGGCACATCCGGCCCGACCGCGCCGCGGGGGCCGAAGGTCGTATCCGACTGCTGCACGGTGATCGTCACGTCATTGCTCGATGACAGCGCCCCGTCCGACGCGGTCAGGCGCAGGCTATAGCTGCCCGCGGCGGAGAACGTCGCGGTCGTGCTCTTCGCATTTGCGCTCGCAAAGGTCACAGTGCCGGGGCCGGACACTTTGGACCAGGTCGTCAGCAGGCTGCCGGTGGGCAGCCCATCATCGGTGGCGGCACCGTTGAGGTTCACCATCGTCTGCAACGTTGCTATCTGGTCCGCACCCGCATTGACGACGGGCGCGGCATTGACCGGAGCGAGCACGTTGACGGTCAACTCATCACTCGCTGACAGCGTCCCATCCGACGCGGTCAGGCGCAAGACATAGCTCCCGGCAGTGGAGAGCGTGGCGGTCGTGGTCGTCGCTGCGGCGTTGGCAAACGTCACTGGGCCCGGGCCGGAGACTTTGCTCCAGGTCGTCGTCAGCGAGCGGCCGCTGGGCAGACTTGCGTCGCTCGCGGTGCCCGCCAGCGAGCACACATCGCCGAGGGTCAGCGCCTGATCCGCGCCGGCATGCACGATCGGGGGCTCGTTGCTGGCAGGCGGCGGGCTGCTGGGCGCCGTCACCATCACTCTAGGACTCGTGGTGAGCCGCGTGTAGTCGTCCTTCGCGAAGAAGCGGCATTCATACGCGTCCGGGGTAGTCGGCAGGATAAACGTGAGGGTTGCCGCCGTGAGCCCGATCGCCGGCTTGACCGCCGTGCCGGTCAGATAGTACCAGGCGAGATAGTCGCGATCTCCCGCGCCGACCTTATAGAAGCCGACCCAATCCCCAGTGCTGCCGGGCCCGCCGCTAACCGTCACCTGCACCGGACTGCCGGCGCTCCCGGATGTTGGGCTGACCGTCAAGGTCGGAACCGTTGCCGGCGGAGGTGGAGAGGCCGGTGGGGGATTCGTGGGCGGCGGCATCGGCGAGCTGCCCAGCGTCGGCCACGGTTGGGTGGTCGTGCCGAGGATGCCATCGTCGCCCATGGGGATCAGGCGCAGCAGGGTTGTGGGCGGCGGAAGGTTCGGATGGGCGGTGATGGGTACCACGACGCCATCAATGGAGATGTTCGTGCCGCCTTCGATGGCATATTTCACCACCACAGCAGGCGAGAACGTGTTCCCAGTGATGACGATGTCATGCGGATTGCCGGCGATGCGGGTCTCAGATCGGATCGCGATCCAGATCGCCTGATAGCTCTCGCCAAACTCATTGTTGCGCACCAGCCCACTGCCTCCGAGCAGCTCCATGCCCACATTGCCCGGCCGCTCGATGTGGTTCCCCTCAATGACATACGTGCCGTGGAAGCCCGGGTGGGCGTCCACAGCGGGGTGCTCATTGGCACTATCGGCCGCGTTCGATTCCGTGTCAGAGACGCGGCTGTGGATCAACTCCCAGTGCGTCTCTCGAGACATGGTCTTTTCGGGGTGATTCCCATTGGAATTGGAGGCGAGGTTATGGCGGCTGTCGTGCAAGAAGCTGTCGAGCACCAGCAGATACGCGCCTTGTGCTACGGATGCGCCGTAGCCCAGGCCGATGACGCGATTGTGATGAAGGTCACAGAAGTCGATCTGGGCGCTCGCGGTGTCGTACATGATTAGCGTGGCGTAGGCAAATCCGAAGATCTCGCAGTGGTCAATGCGCAGGTTCTTGTGGCCCCAGTTTTCGATCCCGCGAGAGTTCTCCTCTGTATCACCTTGGTACCACCGATCTGTTGCGAGCCCTTGGATCTTCAGCCGTGTAAATCGTACATGATCGCCCTCGACGAAGAAGACTTCCGTGAAGTGGCTGGCGGCTTTGACAAGCGTCTGGGAGCCTGCACCCAGGATCGTCAGATTGCCGGGGATACGGATGAGGTCGTTGATCGTATAGGTTCCGGCTGGCAGATACACGGTGGAGATGTGCTGTTGGACTGCCTGGGTAATGGCGGCTTGGATGGCGACTTCCGTGAACCCTGAGACCGTCACGCGCGTGGCGAAGGCGGCCTGCTCGGCCGTTGTCAGCGGCACATCCGGCCCGACCGCGCCGCGCGGGCCGAACGTGTCACTCGTGGACGGCGGCGGTGCCACCAGCGTGGTCGAGAAGGTCACGGTGCTGTCCGTGCCGGCCACGTGGGAGGTGTCGGCCTTCGCGAGATAGCCCACGAGCCGATGCCCGCCTGCCGCTACGCCCGTGAACTGGTACGTCCCATTGAGGTTTGACGCTTGGACCGCTGGCTGGCTATCAAACTGGAACGCGACGTGCGCGACGCCCGCGGCGAGGAGGTCGCCACCAGTCGTATAGGTGACCACGACAGTCGATCCAGCAATCGTTTGGTTGGCCGTAGGACTGGCAATCGTCAGCGTTGACGGGAGCACCGGGGCGCTGGCCGGATTGACCCCGATCGTCACCTCATCACTCGCGCTCAGCACCCCATCACTCGCACTGAGCCGCAGGACATAGACGCCGGCTTGGCTGAAGCTCGCGGTCGTCGCCTTCGCGTTCGGCGTCGCAAACGTCACCGTGCCCGGTCCCGAGACTTTCGACCAGGTCGTCGTCAGCGTGCTGCCAGTCGGCGAGGCGGTGCCGGTGAGACTCGCACTGGCCGGCAGTGTAATCGTCTGATCCGTCCCGGCGTTTACCGTCGGAGGCTGATTAGTCGGCGCGGGCGATGGCGGAGGCGGCAGACTCGTGCCGTCGGTCGTCCACCGGAGGATGCCATCATCACCCATCGGGATGAACCGGGGCATGGGCGGCGGGGGCGGCGCACCCGGCTTGGCGGTGGCAGGCACGAGCGTGCCGTCGATCGTGATGTTGACGGCTTGGGAGATCTGATATTGATTCGGCACGTTCAGGAACGTGTTGTTGGTGATCTGGAGATCGTGCGGCATCGCGTTCTCCACGGGCACGCCATCGATGGTCTCGTAACTGATGAAGATGCCGTGAGGAATATAGCACTCGCTCTCGCCCGGGAAGTTCTGGAACAGGTTCCCGCGAATGAGGCCCGAGCCATCGGAAAAGCCGATCCCGGCGCAGAGGTTCTCGAGGAGATTGCCCTCCACCACGAACGTGCCATTCATGCCGGGATGGGTATCTAGCGCGTCATTGTGATAGGGGCTCGATTGGCCATGGACGTGATTGTGGAGGAACTCCCAGTGCGGGGGACGGACCGAATAATCGATCCGCAGGATGCCGTCCTGCGGGAAGGTGCGGTAATTCAGGTACGTCCCATTGGAGGCGAGCATGTGGCGGCACTGGCTGAAGTCGTTGTCGATCACCAGCACGTAGGCCCCTTCCGCGATGCAGACCCCATAGCCCTCACCATCGCGCAGGTTATGGTGGATGACGCAGTGGTCAACCTGGGCCGAGGCGGTGTCATTCTTCTCGTCCACATTGATGGCCCGGTCGAAGCCCAATAGTTCGCAATGGTCGATACGGAGGTTCTGTTTCCCAAACGCAGAGTTGATGCCGCGGCTGTCGTTCGTCGTGCTCCATGTCGTATCGAGCCCTTGGAGCTTCAACCGCGTGACGCGCACATGGTCGCCCTGCACGTCGAATAAATACGAGTAATCATTCAACGTGCTCTGGATGAGCGTGCTCGAGCCCGCGCCGAGGAGGGTGAGTCCGCCTGGCACATTGACGGTTGTCTCAAACCGGTACGTCCCCGCCGGCAAGAAGACCACCGGCACGCCGGTCTTCACCGCTTGATCGATCGCGGCCTGAATGGCGACGCCCGTGAACCCTGAGACGGTCACGCGCTTGGCGAAGGCCGTCTGCTCGGCAGCCGTCAGCGGCACATCGGGGCCGACTGGGCCGCGCGGGCCGAACGGTTCCGAGGCCGGCGGGCTGGATGGTGGAGGTGGTGCTGTGCCGGTGACGGTAATCACCGAACTGCTGGCGAGCTTGTGGAACAGGTCATTCGCATAGAACCGGGCCTCATAGCTGCCGGCAGTATTCGGTGCCTTAAAGCTGCGGGTGGCATTCGTGATGCCGGCCGTCGGGGTCACCTGACTGCCAGTCGTTAGATATTGCCAATCCAAGAAGGTGTTATCCGCGCTGCCTGGCGCATAGAGTCCAACCCAGTCTTTGGGATTGCCGGGACCGTTCGCGACTGTAACCTGCAGCGTTGCCCCCACAGTGACACTCGGAGACGTGATGGTGATGGTCGGCGTCACCGTGGGCGGCGGGCTGGCCATGGGATTGACCGTGACGGTGAGATCATCGCTAGCACTCAAACTGCCGTCGCTGGCCGTCAGGCGCAGGACGTAGCTGCCCGCGAGAGAGAAGCTCGCCGTCGTGCTCTTGGCATTGGCATTCGCAAACGTCACCGTGCCGGGGCCGCTCACCTTCGTCCAAGTCGTCGTCAGCGAACTGCCGCTGGGTAGGCCATCATCCGTGGCGGTGCCGGTGAGGTTTGCACTCGCTGGCAGCGCGATTGTCTGATCTGGGCCGGCGTCGACGGTGGGGGGCTGGTTGGTGGAGACATCAGCGGTCATCGGCCGATCCCACATGACCATCTCACAGGAACCGGTATGCGTGACCGGGTCGCTGGCATTGGTCACGTTGAAGCACTTCTGGTACTTCAAGATGACCCGCTCGGCTTGCCCAAGAGGAGCCGCCACGGCCGCAGAAACGTTGTCGCGAAAATCGTAGGTGCCGGGCCACGTCAATTGCGTGAGCGTAAAGTGGTGCCCTTGATCGGTCGACATCCCCTGAAAGCAGGCCAAGTGATGCCAATCGGCATTGCCATTATCACCATCGCAATAGAACACAAAGACTTTACCGGAGGGTAGCACCTTCAAGACAGGAACCATGGGGGTGGCATAACTTTGGGACTTCGCACCGGGAAACGTATACGTCACCTGCCAGGCCGCCGCGGGCGTGCCGCGGTTGACTAAGGTATGTAACCGTAAAGCCGCGCCATCCGATTCCAACAGGATCGGCGTGCCATCCTTGAGAAGATCCAGAGGGAGCTCGTTGGTCGTCTTGGTGGTGGGCTTCACCGCGTAGGCGGAACTGTAGTCGGTGGGGGCAGACCCCAGCGGCCATAAACCCTCGGAGGCCGCGAAGGCGTTGTTTCCTGTCTTGTCCTTAAAGGTCTTTCCGCCGTCAGTCGACTCGATGTACCACAATCCGTGTCCATCGCTCGAGGAGTTGGATGCCGCAAAGTCGACGTGAATCTCTTGTCCCCGCACCGCCATACTGAAATGGTCGGAAGGACCATCGATGATATTGCCGTTGCGACTATGCACTAAGACCACGGAAGGCAGCCACGTGCCTGACGCGGTGCGTTGGGCGTAGCCGAGGTTGCCGCCGTTGCTCTCCGTCATGAGATGCGACGTGCCATCGGAGGTATGGATCACGCCGGCCCCTCCGTTGCGGGACCCTGACGGAGCGACATAGTTTCCACTCATCGGTGCCACTTCTTCCAGTCCCCACCCATCAGTAATCGAGCCAGGCTTCAGCGATCGTTTTGAGCAGACCCCACGATTCGTCGTGGTGGTATTCTCGATGCCGCCGTTCTTGGCACAATAAATTTTTCCGTAGTAGACCACGAGAAAGCCATCGGAATCCTGCACAATGCTAGGAGCGTCGTGCCCGTTGTTTCCGTAGCAGCCAAGTCGCTTCGTGATGGTGCTCGAGCTCGCGGTACCCGTCCTATAGTCGTAACTATCGGCGACCACCTCGCAATTGGTGTTGTCGTGAGGGATCTGCTTCCAGCGGGCGAAGAACACTTTCTCGTCCTTGTCCGAATACACCGGCGAGAGATACTGGACATTACCGTCATTACACCCGCCCGGAGGGCAGTCGTTCGCGAGCACGAGCTCCCCTGCTGGGGCGATGAAGCTCCCCGAGGGTGGTGTCGTCGGAGGCGGCGTGGGAGTTGGGACCGGTGTTGGTGTGGGGGCGAGCAGGTTAATCGTCAGGTCGTCGCTGGCACTCAGTGCCCCATCCGACGCGGTCAAGCGCAAGACATAGCTCCCGGCGGTGGAGAACGTGGCGGTCGTGGTCGTCGCGGCGGCATTGGCAAACGTCACCGGGCCCGGGCCGGAGACTTTGCTCCACGTGACAGTCACGGTGCTGCCCGTGGGCAGCCCGTCATCCGAGACGGTGCCGCTGAGCGTCGCACTAGTTGGCAAGGTAAGCGCCTGATCCGCGCCAGCCTGCACAGTCGGGGGCTGGTTGGGTGGCGTGACCGCGGTCACCGTGATGAGCGGACTCGTGGTGAGCCGCGTGTAGTCGTCATTGGCGTAGAGGCGGAACTCGTAGTTGCCGGCCGTCGCCGGCGCCTTGAAGTGTAAGATCGCCGCACTGACGCCCGTACTGGGCGAAGTTTGACTGCCATTGAGATACTGCCACGTGAGGAAGGCCGTATCCGCCGCCCCAGGAACATAGAGCCCGACCCAGTCCCCTGGATTGCCAGGCCCGTTGCTGACGCTCACTTCAAGTGGCGCGCCCGTGCTGACAGTCGTTGCGCTGACCGTCAGCTGCGCGTTGACCGGCGGCGGAGTGGTCGGATTCGGCGGAACATAGCTACGGTCAGTGGTGAGGATAAGTTCATCGAGCTGCGAGTTGACCTCGCGGCCGCGAAAGGTCAACGCATGAGCGCCTTGTGAGAGATTGAAGAGCCGGGGCTTGAGCGTGTACTTCTTGCCGGTGCCGCCCCGCCCATTGACCGGCAAGAAGGTCCACGCATCCGTGATGGGTAGATCAAAGATATCCTCGCCTCCACCGTCGACCGTGACGAAGAAGGAGTTGCCGCCGGTTGGAGTGCGGACGCGGGTCCAGATAACGTACTGGCCTGCGGTAGGAATCTGCAACGAGAACGTCGCTGTCCCGGCATTCTCTGTGTTGGAGACGACATATTGGCCGCCGACCGCGGAGCCGTCGTTGCCAAGAACCATGGGCTTGGTCAGCGCTCCGCGTTCAGCCTCCACGACGAGCGGGCCGGCGGCGGGAGCGGGTTGCACGGTCACCGTCACGTCATCACTCGCCGAGAGTGCGTCATCCGACGCGGTCCAGCGCAAGACATAGCTGCCGGCGGTGGCGAAGCTGGCGGTCGTCGCCAGGGCGCTGGCGTCGGCGAAGGTGACCGCGTCCGGACCCGAAATCTTTGACCACGTCGTGGTCAGTTTCGCGGGTGGATTCGGCAGACCGTCATCCGTCGCGGTACCGATGAGCGTCGCGGTTGCCGGCAACGTGATGGTTTGATCCGTTCCCGCATTTACCACAGGTGGTGTGTTGATGGGTGCTGCTACGACGGTGATTGTCATCGCCAAGCTCTTCGCCGTGTTCCCTCCGTCAGCCTTCACAATGACCGGATACTGGCCCGCCATCGCAGATGCTGTCGCGGACAGGGTCATCGCGACCGAACATGTCGGCGTGCAAGACGCGGGAGTAAAGTTCGCAGTGACTCCGCTTGGCAATCCGGAGACAGAGACGGTTACTGGTTTCATCAACCCGGGAAACGCGGACGGATTCAGTGTTGCCGCCAACGTAATTGAAGTGGAGGCGCCCTGCTGGACCGATGGCACACCGGAGGCATTCAGGCTAAAGTCAAAAGCTGCCGCCCCCGCTTGGTAGAGCGCCTGGATGTCGGTAGCACTCAGCGCGGTCGAGTAGATCCGGAAATCATCGAGCGCCCCTTTCCAGCTAGGCAGATGACTTCTCGTGTAGTATTCGACGCCGCCCAGCCGAATCTGCGCGGCATTGATGAAAGTCGTGCTGGTACCTAAATTGGTTGGTTGGCTCGCGAGCGCACCATCGACATGGAGCGATAAGGCGCCGCTGTTGAAGACCGCCGCCACATGATGCCACTGGCCGCGCTTGGTGTCGTCGTACTTGGCGATCGCGTAGTTGTAGCTCGCGTTCTTGGCGTCGCGGGCGTAAAAAAACAGGCCGGCGGATCTCGAGATCCAATCGAGGGTCCAACCCCCGCCCGCGCTTGGAGCCCAGCCCTTGCTGGCGATGATGTAGTGCGTGGCTTCGCCCGCTCGCACGGCGGCATCATTCCTGATCCATACCGAGATTGTGAACGCCGTTGTCGACGTCAATGCGGCCGATGATGCCATGCCCAGTTCATCGTCCACGCCGTCGAATAGGACCGCAGGGCCGAATCGTCCGGTCGTCCATTGCGGACCGTTGGCCATCGCGCCGGCGTGTCCGTGGCCGGTGACGTCGGCGGCCGTGGTCCCCGAGCCTTCATCAAGCGGCCAATACGCCAGGAGACCTCCATCTGTCCCCGGTGAAGGAGGCGGCGCGGCGGCGACCGGATTGACCGTCACCGTGACGTCGTCGCTACTAGTGAGGCTGCCATCACTGGCGGTGAGACGGAGGATGTAGCTGCCCTCGACCGAGAAACTCGCGGTCGTGGTCTTGGCTGCGGGATTCGTGAAGGTGACTGTCCCCGGCCCGGAGACTTTACTCCAGGTCGTAGTGAGGCTGCTGCCCGTGGGCAGCCCATCATCGGTGGCCGTCCCACTGAGGCTCGCGGTCGATGGGAGAGTGAGCGTCTGATCCGCGCCGGCGTTCACACTCGGCGGTTGATTGGTCGGCGCAGGCGATGGCGGAGGGGGTGGATTGCCACCCCTTGGCCAGGGCTCAGTGGTAACGCCGAGGATGCCGTCGTCGCCCATGGGCACGAGTCGCGTGATCGCCGTGGGCGGCGGCAATGAGGGCTTAGCCGTCGTGGGCACGATGGCTCCGTCAACCCAAATGTTGATCCCAACCAGCGGCACGGGATCGTACTGATAGCCAACGTTGGCGCCAAAGATGCTGTGCGAGATCCGGATGTCGTGCGGCATCCCGTTGACGCCGTTGTCTGCGGTGCCCTTCACTTGGATGGCCTCCCACACATTGGCAAATTCGTTGTCTTGGACCAAACCGTTACCGCCGCCGAGCTCCAGCCCTTCATTGCCCACACGCTCGATATGGTTGCCCTCAATGATGAACGTGCCATGGAAGCCGCCTTTGGTGCCCACCACGCCATGCTTCCAATGATAGAAATCCCCCGCATTATCCAGATCATAGGTTTTGTTGTGGATGAACTCAAAGTGCGTCTCTCGCTTCAGCACGATTGACGGCTTGTTCGCATTGGAGTTGGCGGCCAAGTTAAAGCGCGAATCGCCGAACACATTATCCATCGCCAGGAGGTACCCCCCTCGGCTAACCAACGCGCCATAGCCGAGGCCAACGACTTGATTGTGGTGGATATAGCAGTGGTCGATTTGCGTGCTGGCGGTTTCAAAGATCGTCGTGGTGGCATAGGCGAACCCCGAAATGTCGTTGTGATCGATGCGGATGTTCTGGTGGTCCGAGTTTGAAATCCCGTGGGACTCATCTTCCGAGCTTTGGTACGATCGGTCCGTGGCCAAGCCCTGGAGCTTCATCCGGGTGAACCGAACGCGATCTCCCTTTAAGAAGAAGATCTCCGAGAAATGGCTAGCGGCTTTCACGACGGTTTGTGAGCCCGCCCCTAAGATCGTCAGTCCGCCAGACACCAAGACCGCTCCGTCGACAACGTAGGTGCCGGCGGGTAGATAGACCACCGGCACGCCGGTCTTCACCGCTTGATCGATCGCGGCCTGGATGGCGACGCCCGTGAATCCTGAGACGGTCACGCGCTTGGCAAAGGCCGTCTGCTCCTGCGTCGTCAGCGGCACATCGGGGCCGACCGGGCCGCGGGGGCCTGGCGCCTCGACAGCCGCAGCCGATCCCTGGCATACGCCCATGAAGAGCAGCGCAGCGAGCCCAACCCGCGCGCCACACGCCAGACGCTCCGGCAGAGACGAATGACGCGCCCGCAGTTGCCTTGGTCCAATAAGGAGCTGCGTGCTGGGCTGCTGGCCAGACATCATCATTCGCTTACACCTCGGTTAGGGTCGCCCCTCGCGCGCATTTCTGGTCGCTGCAACACAAAGACGCCGGGTTACCAGACGATCTGCGGTAACCCGGCGATCCTGCGATAGACGATACTGCCGATTCGGCAGCCCGGCCATCCGTCTCATCAGGACCCGTGGCTTTGCGTCCCTACGTTACCGTAGGTTTGCCCCCGGCAGCGCGTGTGCGCTGCGCGGATCCGCCCCCGGTGCGGGGGCTGGATTTCTCGTCGTGCCAGTTGTCAGTGTTAATACGTACTCGAACTATGCCTGCTCGGCGATGTGTTTGACAAGAGCATAAAATTGAGCACTTATATGCAAGTGCAATAAAGATTGTGAATGTCTTAGCTTGGAATAGCGGGGCTAGACGCGCCTGTTCCGGGCTGGTTTTTGTGGGAGCTTAAAAGGACGTAATCTTACCGAATAATGCGTATCTCAAGGATGGCGAACAGCGAAGGTCTACAGAAAAACAGAACGGCGTTGGGATGATTCCCAGCGCCGTCCTCGTGATCGAATGTTTTACAACTTATTCACGTCGAGCAATTACTCCGGCTCAACAGCCTCGACAGCTTTGATCTCCGGGACTTCTGATTGGATCGCCCGCTCGATGCCCGCCTTCAGCGTCATCATGGATGACGGGCAACCGTGGCACGCGCCAACCAGGCGCAACTGCACGATGCCATCTTTGACATCGATCAGCTCGATGTCGCCGCCGTCCATTTGCACGGCCGGGCGGATGCGCTCGATCACTTTCGCGACACGTTCTCTCATCGTGGTCTCCTTTGTCATCGGCGTTTGGTCTGCCAGTACGATACCACACAGCGTCGACGACGGTCAACCGGCGAGGCCAGCCGCCCGATTAGATGTCGAGCGCCGCGATGTGTGCTGAGCAAGGCTACGAAACTTTGAGGGATCCGCGGCGAGCGAGCGTATCTTTGACGGTCGCGCCGATCACGGCGGGGCTGTCGATGGTGGTCACGCCAGCGGCTTTGAGCGCCGCGAGCTTCTCGACTGCGGTCCCATGGCCGCCGGAGACGATCGCGCCCGCGTGACCCATGCGCTTCTCCGGTGGTGCCATGCGCCCGGCGATGAACGCGAAGACCGGCTTGGTCATGTGCGCCTTGACGAACGCCGCCGCCTCTTCTTCCGCGGTGCCGCCGATCTCACCGATCATCACCACCGCCTCGGTTTCCGCGTCGTCTTGAAACATTCGCAACAGATCGACGAAGCTCGAGCCGATGATCGGGTCGCCGCCGATGCCCACGCACGTCGATTGGCCAAGGCCGAGCTGCGTGAGCTGGTAGACCGAGTCATAGGTGAGCGTGCCGCTGCGCGAGACGATGCCGATGGAACCGCGCCGGTGGATGTAGCCCGGCAGGATGCCGAGCTTGCATTCGCCGGGCGTGGTGATGCCCGGGCAATTCGGACCGATGATCGTCACCGGCGATTGCTGGGTGAGCCGCTTGACGCGCACCATGTCCCACGTCGGAATGCCCTCGGTGATGACCACGATGAGTGCTACACCGGCGTCGACCGCTTCGAGGATCGCGTCGTACGCGAATGGCGCCGGCACGAAGATGACTGACGCGTTAGCACCGGTTTTCTCGACGGCCGCGTGCACCGAATCGAACACCGGCACGCCGTGGACGTTGGTGCCGGCCTTGCCC
>OBEQ011523963.1_pt1 | contig 21638 bp, 24 predicted proteins | sample 1670901 | NCBI WGS metagenome assembly OBEQ01 (sample SAMEA104232315, study PRJEB22302) | groundwater metagenome | biome: forest; feature: aquifer; material: groundwater | place: USA | collected 2011-08-07 | depth 5.4 m
CCGACGCACGCGGCCCATGACATGCTTTACCAACGATGCGAGCTGTGATCGCATCATCTATGCCGTCATGCACCATCTCAATACTCAGTGGGAGGGGCGTCCTCTCTCAAATGAAAGTACACAAAAGTCTTGACACTACCGCGGCGCGCGCGGGGGGGAGGACTGCGGACAATCTGAGGTTTCAGGTGGACACCGGCCTGGGAGGGTAGACGGGCAAGGTTCCGCCCTTCTAGGGGCTCATCGCCACCCCGTCGCAACCCACCGAACGGCTTTGGGACTCTGGAGCGCCACATCGACCCTGCGCAAGTAGGCGCTCAATTGACCCGTATGGTGCTGCAGGTGCCGGATGTTGTACAGATGCAATTCCCCTCGTGAGAAGGACAACCAGGAGAAACCCGCTGGGCGTTCAAGCGATTCGCGCGTTTCGGCGGCAAGGGTCGCAATCGCCTTCTGCCGGCACACCGTCACGTACTCGGCGAGCTCGCCTTGGGCGAACCGTCTGCTAGGGTACTCCTCCTTGAATTCGCTCCACCCCTGAGGATGGATCTCTCGGAGTTGGAATGTCTCGGTGCTAGACGAGAGATACATATCCACACGGCAGAGCGTGTGATACGCAACCTGCCAGAATGGGTACTTGCCAATCGTGCCGTCCCAATGCTCCGGTGGACATTTCTGGAGGCAGTCGTGCATCATACACAGCGCCGCCTCGAATTGGCCCGTGAGGATCGTTCTTACATAGTCAATCATGATCCCTCCTGGCTGTCCTGCGTACCCGCTTGGGGGTTTCACAATTCCCGCTCCTATCGCGCCGGCACTGCACGTGGGCGAGGCCTCCCGCGCAGCCACCTCAGCCATGCCGCCTTGAAGGTCTCGATCCCGAGGAGCACCCCGAGTGCCGCCATCTGACTCTCGTCCGGCGCGGCGTCCCCCATCTCCCAGGCGACCACTTGATGCCGCGTCACTCCCAGACGCTCGGCGACCTCTTCGGACTTTAGTTCCCTCGCCGTGCGCGTGTTAAGGATTGGGTTCTTAGTTCGCCACCTGACCGTCTGCTCACCCAGGTCCACGTCTGCACCCTCCGTTGTAGGCCTGCTTTTCTAGGAGCAGAATCTCCGTGCGTTTGGCCCTCGTTCTTGCCGGTGTAGCCATCTTGGTCGTCGACGGCAACCGCCGTCTCCTGTTAGCGGATCTCTAACGCCGCTCGGGGACCGCACCGATAGCTCGCCATAGCTCCTGGGTGTCCCCAACGACCCACGCGTCTTTGATCTTGCCGGCGTTGAGGTGAAAGATCGCGGCGCCGACGTAGCTCCACCTGCGGCCGGTCGCCGGAATGCCAAAGATCTCGCCAGCGTGGGTGGCGCTCCAGGTCAGGCGCGCGACGACCACCTCCCCCGTAGCGATCAGTTCATCGATCTGGGCGTGGAGGTCAGGGAATGCTGTGCGCGCTTGGTGGAAGTAAGCCTTGAAGTGATCGATGCCGCTGCCGCTCGTCCCAAGCGTCCCTCGGAAGCGGACATCAGGCGCCAGGATCTCGTCCGCCACGGAGAGACGCCACTCGTTCCAGAGCTCGTCGTAGAAGCGGCGAATCAGGACCTCGTTGGGCTCGCGCTTAACAGCCACGACAATTCCTCCGCTTCGTCGATGTTGGAGCCGTCAGTACTTGAACCCAGACCCAGCCACTCGTCAGGCGAACAGGACGAGCAGGTCGCGCTCTGGACGATCCAATCGATCCGGAGTCATGCTGCAGAGCGTCTTCGCGGCTACAACGTGAGCCCCAGTGATGCCCGAAAGCCTTCGGCGGAAGTCGTCGCAGCGGATGTACGCGTAGAGTTCCTCGGTCTTGCGGTCGATGTCCCTCCCGACAACCCGGCCCGATGCGCCTCGACGATAAACTTCCGGATGACCTTGCCCACGCTCGCCATTCAGCGGCCAACGAGTACCGAGCGAGCAGGCCGTTGCGTACGCCACGGCGGACGCGGGACGAGCATCGCTAGGGACACGATCGAGGTTGCTGCAGGAACGGCGGGCGTGGGGGCTGCGTGAAATCCACCGCATCAAGCAGGTCGTGCGCCGCTTGATCGCGCGGCCCGAGTGCGGGCAGGTGAAAGAGCGTCTCGATCGTCTTTGGCACGGATGCATGGTCAGCCTGCTGGTGCGAAATGTACCCTTTCTTCGCATAGGGCGACATCACAAGCATGGGCACCCGGAACCCCAGGCCCAGCGCGTCCGCTTGCGGGGGCGGGACGTGATCATACCACCCGCCCCAGTCGTCCCACGTGAGAATGATGAGCGACGACTTCCAGTACGGGCTCCGCATCACCGCGTTGACCTGCTCGATCGTCCAGTTGTGGCCGTCGCAGATGCTGCGCGGCGGGTGTTCGTCGCGTCCGCCAAACAGCCACGCCACGGCTGGGAACGCCCCGCCCTGGAGATCGCGGAGGAAGTCTCCTTCGGGGACGAGCGACCGGCGCATTGCCGGATCATCGTAGATGCGATGGAGTCCCCCCATCACCCAAAACCCATACCCTTTCCACGACAGGCCGGCTCCAGCCAAGACGTTCGGCAGTGTGGCGAGATCGAGACACGCCGAGACACGGTCGGTGGTCCCCGCTGCCGTGAGCACCGCGATCGACGCGTTCGGGACCGCACAAGCCGGGCGGTTGCCCGTGCCGCGTGCGTTGCTAGTCGCGCCTCCTGCACTCGCGGCGACAACGAAGAGATGGTTGGGCGTGCTGGGGCCCATTACCGACGTGAAGTAGCGATCGAAGAGGACAAACTGCCGCGCATATGCCCAGTACCCTGGGATGTCGGCCTCCCGATACTGCGCGAAGGTCAAGGGCGCCGTCCCGACCCTCGCGCCAGAGATCTGGTCGAACCGATCCATCTGCCCGTGGTTGTACGCGAGGTGGGCCCCCAGGAACGAGTGATCGATGTCGGGAGTGCTATCGGCAGCTCGGGGCGGGGACTGCACGCGCCCGTTGATACGCACCGTCGTCGCGCCGTCCGCCCCGGGGAATTGCCCAAAGTAGTTGTCAAACGTGTGGTTCTCCTTGACGATCACGATGACGTGCTCGATCTTCGTGGGGAAGACGCGCTGCGCCCCAACGGGCTCAACCCCCACCAAGAGCGCGCCCACAAGCAGCGACCACGACAGCGCCCGTGTCACCGCGAGCACTAGGACGGCTTGATCGACTTTCCTGGACGGGGGGCGCGCGAGACCAGCCAAACGTCGTGCGCTCAACTGGGAACTCCCTCCGCAGACGCCGGGGAGACGCGCACGCGCTACGAATCAAGATCGCGCAGTCCCGATCGCTTGACCAACCGGGCAAACTGGCGCTTCCGCCGCCACCGCTGAATCGCTGCCAGCGGGTTCATCGGCACACGAGGCGTCCGCGGGCGACCTCTCACCTCGCCCCTGCCGCCGCGGAGGAGCCCCCACAGGCGGTACTTCCCGCCCCGGACATACCACCACGCGACGCCACACCCGGCGAGCGCGAACAACCCCATCGGGAACCGGAACTCAAAGAACACGAGCGCCACGGCGACCAACCCCAACCAGCGAGCCTCAATCGGCACGACAAAGTAGAGCATGAGCCGCTCGGAGGGATTGATCGCGGCCCATGCGACCGTCGTCGCCGCCACCGGCAACCACAACCCGGCCAGCTGCACACTCTGGCCGGTTAACAGGAATGCGCCCCACAGCGCAACGGCAGGGGCCGCCGTCACGAGGATGAGGAAGACGAGGTAGTCGCGCCCTCCCCACGACCGTTCGAGGCTGCCACCAAACATCCAGAACACATAGCCGGCCAGCAGAAGCACCACGATGTTCCCGCTGGCAACCAGGGCGTAGCTGATTGCCGTCCACGGGGCCGCGGTGAATCGGGCGGCATCAAACACGAGCATGTCCCACGCGCTCGCGACCCCCGCGAACGAGGCGAGGAAGGTCGCCGCGTTGATGGCGATCGCCGCCCACGTAATCGGGCACGCGCCGGGCAAGTCCGAAAACCCGTCAAATCCCTTTCGGCTCCTGCCTCTCCACGCCATGAGTGTCTTGGGCCGCGCGCGACCCTACCCTTTCAGGGGACGTCGCCGCGGAATCAGCGGCGACCCGTTCGAGGACAACCTCCGCCCGTTGGAGCATCTCCAACGCGAGCGGATCAGGGTAGTCCCCTGCGAACACGAGCCGGCGAATCCCCACGTTCACAATCATCTTCGCACAGGTGAGGCAGGGTTGGTGGGTCGCATACATGGTGGCTCCCGCGATCGCGACGCCGTGGTAAGCGGCCTGGATGATGGCGTTCTGCTCCGCGTGGAGGCAGTAGCACGCGTCGAGCCCGACCCCCGCGGGAGCATCGGAAGCACACCGGGCACACCCACCCTCCCCGCAGTTGGGCAGTCCCCGGGGCGTGTCATTGTACCCTGTGGAGAGCACCATGTGGGCCTTGACGATCACCGCTCCCACCTGGCGACGGAGGCACGTGGACCGTGACGCCGCGAGCACCGCCATGCGCATGAAATACGTGTCCCACGCCGGGCGCGCGCTCCCGGAAGTGCTCGCCTGTCGGTCGGCCTTACTTCGTTCCAAAGAGGCGGTCCCCCGCATCGCCCAACCCGGGGACGATGTACCCATGGTCATTGAGGTGACTGTCCACGGCGGCCGTATAGATCGCGACATCCGGGTGCGCCCCGTGGACCTTCGCGACCCCTTCTGGCGCCGAGATGATGGTCATGACCTTCAAGGTCCGACACCCCCGCTGCTTGAGCATGTCGATGCACGCGACAATGGAGCCCCCCGTCGCGAGCATCGGATCCACGATCATGACTTCCCGCTCGGCAATGTCGGGGGGGAGCTTCGAATAGTACGTGACGGGTTCCAGGGTCTCCGGGTCGCGGTAGATGCCGACATGGCCGACGCGCGCGGTGGGAATCAGCCGCGTGATCCCGACCTCCATGGCTAGCCCCGCGCGGAGGATCGGGATGACCGCGATCTCCTGGCCGGCGATGCTCCGCCCCTGGGTGGTCGCCAGGGGCGTCTCGACCTGCACCTCACGCGTGGGGTGAGATCGGGTCACTTCAAACGCCATGAGCATCGCGAGTTCCTCTACAAGTTCGCGGAACTCTTTGTGCCCGGTGCGTCGGTCACGCAAAATGGTGAGCTTGTGCACAATGAGCGGGTGATCAAACACATAGACTTGCGCCACGACGCACCCCTGGAGCGCGCTCGACCCGCAGATGCCCACCCCTTGGGACCGGGAGGGCAGGTTGCACGGAAGGGTTCCCGGCAGCGGAGGGAAGTTCCTACTACGCTGTGGGCGGGCGACTCCGCCGTTCCGCGATGCGGGCTTCTACCGCGGCAAGCTTCTCCAGCCGGCGGATGTGGCGACCGCCTTCGAAGGGGGCTAACAACCATTCACGCACCAGATCCCGGCTCACCGCCCCTCCAACGATCCGCTGGCCGATCGACAGCACGTTGGCGTCATTATGCGCTCGGGCGAGGCGAGCGGTCGTGACGTCGTGACAGAGCGCGCAACGAATCCCTGGCACCTTGTTCGCCACCATGGCTTCGCCGTTGCCGGAGCCTCCGCAGACAATCGCCCGATCGCATTCGCCACGCCCCACGGCCTCAGCCGCGAGCACCACAAAGTCAGGGTAGTCTACGGGATCCTCCGAGTGCGTCCCAAAATCGCGCACTTCGTGGCCGAGTTCCCGCACCAGCATCTTGAGGTCTTCCTTGAGCCGATATCCGGCGTGATCGCTGGCCATCGCGATTTTCATGGAGAGGCTCGTGGTCCCACCATGCTCTCCCCTTGCCCGACCACCGCGAGGATGGCCGTTGCGGGGATCGCCCCGTTCCGGAGCACCCGGACCGTCGGCCCGGTCACATCGACGACCGTGGATTCGACGCCCAGACGGGTACGGCCCCCATCGAGCACAAGCGCGATGCGGTCGCCAAGATCAAAGACCACCTGTTGGGCAGTGGTCGGGGCGGGCTGTCCGTGCGAGTTCGCGCTCGTCCCTATGATCGGGCCGCCGATCCCCGCCATCAGCCCCCGGGGAAGAGGATGATCGGGGACCCGCACGGCGACCGTCTTCCCCCCACCCGCAACGACCGAGGGGACACGTGCGGAACGAACCACGACCAGGGTAAGCGGGCCGGGCCAGTACCGGCGGATCAGCAAGCGCGCCGCATCTGACACCTCCGCAGCATACTCCTCCAGCTGTGCGGCATCGGCCAGGAGCACCGGCAGCGGATCCGTGGGCGGCCGCGACTTGAGCTCGAAGATCCGCCGGACTGCGGCCTCGTGATCGATCCGACAGCCCAACCCATAGACGGTCTCCGTGGGATAGGCGAGGACATCGCCTCTGGTGAGGACTTCGATCGCCCGGCGAGGGACCCGGGTCTCGTAGGGGTCCACTCGGAGGATGGAGAGCGGATGAGAAAGTCGTTCACTGAGATTCCCGAATGTAAGGGCGTAGTGGGTCATCGTGCTGTAGTAGTTCCGTCTCAGCGCGGAGCGTCCCTCTGCTCTGAGACGACTCCGGCCACAACCCGGTCTATTCCGGCGAGGTCTTTGCGGATGTGGACGTCCCCGTAGTGCCCTTCCTGGCGGATCGCCGCAGCGACAAGGGCGGCCTGCCCGAGCCCCACCTCCATCGCCAGGACCTTGCCGGTCCCGAGCCAGCGCGGGCCGTCGGCGATCAGTCGGGCATGGACCTCAGTGCCGGCGCTGGGAGCGAACAACGCGAGGGAGGGTTCATGATCCCGAATCTCTTTCGGCAGCTGTCCGGCGTCGGCTTGCGGGATGTACGGGGGATTGGAGACGATCGCATCGATCTGATGGCGCAGGTGCCTTGGCAATGGGCTGAGTAGGTCTCCCTCGAGAAACGTGATCCGGTCTTCCACATGGTGGCGGAGGGCATTCGCCCGCGCGACCTCCAGCGCTTGCGGAGAGATATCGATCGCGAAGATCCGGGCCTGGGGCGCGCCCACGGCCAGGCTGACGGCAATGCACGCGCTACCGGTGCCTACATCGACCAGCGTCGGCGCCGGGTGATCGCGGACGAAGTCGAGCAGGTATTCAACGAGCACTTCGGTCTCAGGCCGGGGGATCATCACGCGGGGATCGACGGCAAAGGAGAGTCCCATGAACTCCCGTTCGCCAACGAGATAGTGCACCGGGTGCCCGGCGGCGCGAGCCGCCAGCAACTCCTGGTAGCGGGCCCACGCGGCCGGGGGAACGTCCATCTCCCACCCCGTGTATAGGCTCGCCCGGTCGATCGCCAATGCGAAGCGCAAGAGCACTTCGGCCTCCAGGCGCGGCGCCAGGGTATCCGCCGCGGCAAGATGTTCACAGCCGAGGACGTAGGCTTGGCGACGGGTTGGCACGCTTAGGAGAGCGGCGAGGCGAGGGCGGTCGTCTGCGCGTCGGTGGCGAGGGCGGTGATCACATCGTCGAGATCGCCATCCAAAACGACGTCGAGCCGATGCAGGGAGAGGCCAATCCGATGGTCGGTGATCCGGTTCTGCGGAAAGTTGTAGGTTCGGATCTTCTCGCTGCGCTCTCCAGTCCCGACTTGCTCGCGCCGCTGCTGGGCAATCGCCTGTTGCTGACGTTGCAGCTCCAACTCCAGCAGCTTGGCCCGAAGAATGCGCAACGCTTTCTCACGATTCTGGTGCTGGGACCGCTCGTCCTGGCACGCGACGACCAGACCGCTGGGCAGATGGCGGACCCGGACGGCAGTCTCCACCTTGTTCACGTTCTGTCCTCCCGCGCCCCCGGCTCGGTAGGTTTCGATCTCTAGCTCGTCCGGCCGAAGGCGAACATCAACTTCCTCGGCTTCGGGGAGCACCGCGACGGTCGCGGTAGAAGTGTGGATCCGCCCGGAGGCCTCGGTCGCGGGCACACGCTGCACCCGGTGCACGCCGCTCTCGTACTTCAAGCGGCTGTAGGCCCCTTTCCCTTGGATGCTAAAGATGATTTCCTTGAACCCGCCCAGCTCGGTGGGACTGCTCTGGAGCACTTCCACCTTCCACCGGTTCCGCTCCGCAAACCGCGAGTACATGCGGAACAAATCTCCGGCAAACAGCCCCGCTTCGTCACCGCCCGCGCCCGCGCGAATTTCCATGATCGTGTTGCGCGCGGCCCAAGGGTCCTTCGGAATGAGGAGCTCCCGGATGCGTCCTACCAGCTCCTCGCGGCGCGCGCGCAGTCGCGCTTCTTCGACCCGGGCGAGCTCTTGGAGATCGGAGTCGCGCTCGTCCTTGGCCATCGTCGCGGCTTCGGTCGCTTCCCGGGCGACGCGTTGGTACTCTCGAAAGGTCTCGACGATCTCCGCCAGTCCCGCGTGTTCCTTCGCGATCTGCTGGTAGCGGTCCGGCTGGGTGAACACGGCAGGGTCCGCCAGCGCCGCGGTCAACTCGTCGTTGCGCGTCGCAAGCAGGGTCAATTTCTCCACTACCGACTGATCCAGACTCATGCGCTGTTTATTATAGCATCGCGCTCTCGAGCCACGACTTCGCGGAGCGCGCGAATAGCCACTTCGAGTTGCGCGTCGTCCGGTTCGCGGGTCGTGAGGTGTTGGAGCCACAGGCCGGGCACGATCGCGGGGCGGAACCACCGACTCCGGGCCCCCGCCCGAATGATCTCATAGCTGACCCCCGCAAGCACCGGAATGAGCGCGACGCGGGATATGATGCGGACGACGAGCGTCGGCCGACCCAAGAATGTGAATACCAGCAGCGCCACCAACATCACGACCAGAATGAAACTGGTCCCGCAGCGGGGATGAAACCGACTCTGCGTCCGGGCGGCGGCGACCTCCAAGGGCTGCCCCGCCTCATAGGCGTTAACAGCCTTGTGCTCGGCCCCGTGGTAGGCAAACACGCGGCTGAGCTCCGGGAGTCGGCCGATGGCGAACAGGTACCCGATGACAATCGTCACCCGCAGCGCTCCCTCGACGAGATTGAGCAGGAGGGGACTCGGCAGAGACCGGTCCACAAACCGCACCGCGACGGTGGGCAGGACGAAGAACAACCCGATCGCCAACCCCAGCCCCAGCATGACCGAAGTCGCGACCTGGCGGGCGGTCAGAGGGGTATCAGTCCCCTGTGCGATGTTTGCGGAGATCAAGAGCGCCTGGATGCCCAGGCGAACCGCCTCGTAGAGGATGACGATGCCACGGAGGATGGGGGCCCGGAGCCACCGGAACCGGACAAGCAAGGAATCGAGACGCTGAGGCACGGTCTGCACGTCCCCGCTAGGCCGTCGCACGGCGGTTGCGGCCCAGTGTGGGGAGCGCATCATGACCCCCTCAATGACCGCTTGGCCGCCGATCAACCCTGGCACCTCGGTAGCAGGAGACGACGGCCCACCCCGACTCATGCGCGTCGCCCGCCGACGATGTGGTGGTCCCGACACCTGGGTTCGTAGACCTCACTGGCGCCCATGAGAATCACGGGGTCATTGTAGTGCGCCGGCTGCCCGTTCACCAACCGCTGGGTGCGGCTCGCGCTCGCTCCACACACCATGCAGATCGCTTGGAGTTTGTCCACCTGCTCAGCCAACGCGAGGAGCTGGGGGACCGCACCGAACGGCTCGCCGCGAAAGTCCAGATCCAACCCTGCGAGGATGACCCGCAGCCCGCGATCGGCCAGCTGGCGGGCGAGGGGAACGATCCCCTCGTCCAGGAACTGGACTTCATCGATGGCCACGACATCGAGGCCAAGACCGAGATGAGTGAGGAGCTCGCGGGTGTGCGCAATAGGGATCGCCTCGAGCCGCGCCCCATCATGAGAGGCGACAGCGCCCGGCGTGTAGCGGTCGTCAAGCGCGTGCTTGAAGATCTGCACCCGCTGGCGAGCGATCTGCGCCCGGCGCACGCGGCGAATGAGTTCTTCGCTCTTCCCACTGAACATGCTGCCGCAGACCACCTCGATGGTTCCACGTCTGTGGGTATCAGCCACCACACGACCTCCTCTTGAGCGGATGCACCGACCCGCCCCGACGTATGATGAGTTAGCGACGGTCGCGACGTGATCTTTCCGCCAGCCGAGCGCGAACGCTCGGCCACATGAGCCACCCGATCGCTAGTGCGATGGGCGCGAGGACCACAACCCAGAACCCACCGCGCACCGCAAGTGCGGTTCGCCGGGTGTCCTCTGTTGCCCGCGTCTCGGCGACCCGAATGGCTTCAAGGTGCGTTTCCGCCGCGCGGAGATCCATGGCACGCAACGGCATGATCGCCTGGAACGCCTCCCAGACGATGACCGCGCCGCCAGGCCGTAACATCGTCCGGCTCGGGTTGGCGGCGAGGGTTGTGCGGGTGACGATCTGAAGGTCGCGCAAGTAAGTCTGCGGATCTACGCCGACCGCGTCGCCGTGATTCAGCCGCTGGCGCCACCGCTGCTCGGCCGCCGCCAGCGGGCTTCCAAAATGCGCTTCGAAGATGGGGGCAAAGTCGTAGTAGCGCGCGGCAACGGTATCGACGAACGCCGCCGTGCGCGCGAGGCCGTAGTCGTCAAGGAGGAACGCGACAAACGAAACAGCGACGGGGTAGCTCGCTGGCAAGGCCTCGCCAAACCCAAATGGGGCGACGATGGCCTCGATCATCGGGATGGGGACGCCTCCCTCGAGCAAGACTCGCACCCCGCGATGCGAGTCGATCCCGATCACCCGGTCCCCCAGCGCGTCTCCTAACCCCCACTTGAGCAAAGGAATGGCCCGAGGGAAGGCGTGAGCCACCATCGCCCGGGTCACCACATAGGGAGAGACGCGGCCTGACCGACCGTCGTAGACGGTCCCCCACCCATAGATCACATCGCCGGACGCGAGGACGGCAAACTGCCACCAATCCGTCTGGAAGCGTTCAACCGAGGGGTAGAGCGGGTACTGGATGGTCGTCGGCGGCAGGTGCAAGGGTGCAAGGGACCGCGCATGCAAGTCGCTCAGCTGAGCCGCGATGTCCACGACATCCCGGGCCCCCGGCGTCCCATCCACTGTGTAGATGAGGAAACTCCCCTGCGGGTGGACGCGCCAGCCCGGAACCTCTTGCCCCCCGACGGGACGAGCGAAGAGGCCTGCGAGGGCGACGCCGGTGAGCAGCCACCAGAAAAGTGAGCGGGGGCGGCCCGTGGGCCTCCCCCGGAGACGTTCCACCGCAACGGACGGTGAGGTCAGACCTTCAGCCCGTATTTCTTGGCGAACTTCTGGACCCGCCCTTCGGCGTCGACGAATTTCCGCTGCCCGGTGAAGAATGGATGGCACTTGGAGCAAATCTCCACGCGGATGTTGGCTTTAGTCGAGCCGGTCGTAAACGATGCGCCGCACGCGCACGTCACCGTAGTCTGCTTGTAATCGGGATGGATACCCTTCTTCATCAGCTATCCTCACTTTGCACTACCCATCATCTTCCCGAGGGCCGTGCAACAAACTGGCCCCAGATTATAGCACAGGCCCGAAAGCGAACACAACACGCGGTGCGCAGGACGCGCAGGACGAGAGAGGCTCCCCCGAGGGTAGTCGACTACGGGAGGTAGGGAAGCGGGTTGTACGGTTGCCCGTCGACGCGGACTTCGAAGTGGAGGTGGGGCCCCGTGCAATTGCCGGTGCAGCCGACAAGCGCGATCGTCTCGCCCACGGCAACCTCGCTCCCGGTCTGAACCAAGATCTTCGATGCGTGCCCGTAGATGGTGATCAGCCCGTCCCCATGATCGATGATGACGGCCAACCCGTAGCCTGAGTACCATCCTGTGAAGATGACTCGACCCGCCATCGCTGCCGCAATCGGCGCGCCGCGAGGGGCGGAGATGTCAATTCCATTGTGGTGGTGACTGCGACGCCACCCAAACCCAGAGGTCATGACCCCGCGCGCGGGCCACTGTAACCCTTGGACTACCCGATGACTCGGCGGAGCGGGATCGGGAGTGATCACCGCGGGACGGCGCAGCGAGGGTCCACCGCCCACCCCGGGAATCGCGATCTGCTGCCCCGCGCGGATCACCTCAGCCGATGCGAGGTGATTGACGGCCACGATCGCCTCCACCGTGACCCCGTAGGCGCGGGAGATCGACCACAGGGTCTGGCCCGGCTCGATCACGACCGTTGTTGACGTACCTTGGGACACTGTCAGTGCCTTAGGTTTGACTGTTCCCGCTGCGGGCGTAGGGGTCCCCGGGGCAGGAATCGACAGCTTGAGGCCACGATGGATCAGGGCCTCCTCGGCAAGACCGTTGGCGCTCGCCACGGCCTCCACACTCACCCCATACAGCTGGGAGATCGCCCACAGCGTCTCACCATCGCTCACGATGTGCGTCTCGGGGGTTGGACGTTTGGTCCCGGCCGAGATCGCAGTAGCCTGCGGGAGTGATGCGGCGGGACTGACCACCCCGGGCGAGTTCCCGATCGCGCGATTGACCTGAGGAACAGTAAGGCGCTGCCCAATTTGGATCACGTCGGAAGAACGCAGGCCATTTGCGCCGAGGAGCGCTTCGACGGAGACGCCATGGGTCATGGCGAGCTGCCAGGGGGTCTGGCCCTCCTCGACGATAATCGTCAACAAGGGTTGGGTGCTAGACGCTGCACTGGCCTTGCTCGGCCTGGAGGTCGACGGCGTGGTGGAGGCCGTGATCGCGGCCCCTCGCGACCTCATGGCTTCAAGTGGAGGCTGTTGCGTTCGTTGGGGGGCGATCGGAGCAACGACATCCAGCGCGCGGGCGGCGCGGGTCGCACTTGCGGTCGGCAGAAAAGGTTGCGACGAGGACTGAACCAGCGAACCCGACGGCGCGCCGACGGCGGGAAAGAACGGCACTGCTATCGCAAGCGCCACGCCCGCGCACTGCTTGGCCCACGATCGCATCCGGCACCTGCCCCCAAGGGCTGCTCGGGAAAATGCAAGTTGTCCAGCGGGTAGGTGGAACTTCAACGCTAGTTCGTGTTACCTCTGGGGAATCCTGCCCGCCACGAGCAGTTTTTAGACACCTCGAATGTCTGCTCGTATTCAAATCGCGTTCAATCTCGCTCAGACTCGAAATTTCACCGTTTTTCACAATAAGCTCACTCATCCTTGTGGATTATCTTCGTGGAACTATCGCTCGATCGCCCAGGCGTGCCCCCACTGGGGGAAATGAGATCCGGCTGGGCGGATGTGCCCCCTGAGGGGACGCGACCGGTGGCGCCAAGTCGAGGAAGGTGCCAGCGGGCTGGCGGGGGATGGGGTCTAGGAGAGGGAATCCTCTTCGGCGCTCTTGACGATCGACTTCAAGAACCCCTGGTTGTTGGGCGTCTTGCGGAGCCGGTCCAGAATCAGCTCTGTCATCGCGACGGTATCCAGCTGCTCCAACGTCTTGCGGAGCACCCACACCTTGCGCAGCTCCTCGTCCGTCAGCAACAGTTCTTCCCGGCGGGTGCTGCTCATCTTGATGTCGATGGCCGGGAAAGTCCGGCGCTCCTGGAGCTTCCGGTTGAGGTGCATCTCCATGTTCCCGGTGCCCTTGAACTCTTCGTAGATAACATCATCCATCCGGCTGCCAGTGTCGACGAGGGCCGTAGCGACGATGGTGAGACTGCCGCCTTCCTCTATCTTCCGCGCCGCGCCAAAGAAGCGCTTCGGTCGGTGCAAGGCCGCTGGGTCGAGACCGCCGGAAAGGGTGCGCCCCGAGGGGGGAATGACGAGGTTGTTGGCGCGGGAGAACCGGGTCAGACTGTCCAGGAGGACCACCACGTCGCGCTTACCTTCGACCAACCGCTTGGCACGCTCGAGCACGAGGTCGGCGACCTGGATGTGCTCTTCGGGTGGGCGGTCGAAGGTCGAGGCGACGACCTCTGCTTCAACCGATCGCCGCATGTCGGTGACCTCTTCCGGTCGCTCATCCAAGAGGAGCACCATCAGGTAGATCTCCGAGTTATTAGTGACGATCGCCTGGCCGATTTTCTTCAGGATCGTCGTCTTCCCCGCCTTGGGCGGCGAGACGATCATGGCCCGTTGGCCCTTGCCGATCGGGGCGAAGAGGTCCACCATTCGGGTCGTGAGGTCGCTGTCGTTCTCCAGCTTCACCCGCTCATGCGGGAAGACGGGGGTCAAGCGATCAAAATCCGGTCGGCTGCGGGCTTGTTCGGGATCCAGCCCGTTGACTGCCTCCACCCGAAGGAGCGCGTAGTACTTCTCATTGTCCTTCGGCGCGCGCACCTGGCCGAGCACCTCGTCGCCGACCCGGAGGCCAAACCGCTTGATTTGCGAGGGGGACACGTAGATGTCCTCCGAGCCGGGCAGGTACCCGCTCGTCCGCAAGAACCCGTATCCCTCCGTCATGATCTCCAGGATCCCGGCCCGGAACATGAGACCGGATTGTTCTGTTTGTGCCTGGAGAATCCGCATGATCAGCTCCTGTTTCCGGTACCGCCGGAAGTTCGCAATGTTGAGCTCCTTGGCCAAATCTTGGAGCTCGGTCATGGTTTTCGTTTCGAGCTCAGCAATAGCCACCGCTACTACCACCTCCGCCTAGGGATATGCGCCATTGGGGCTTGGGTTAGACGTCGACCCGGTATGCGATGTGGGACTGTAGGCCGCGACTCAGACTTTGGTCTTCCGGCGCTCCAGCTCGTCTTGCAGTTTCCGCCAATCGGCCAGGAACCGCTCCTGCCCGATGTCGGTGAGGGGATGCTGGAACAACTGTTCTAAGACCTTGAATGGCATCGTGACAATGTGCGCCCCCGCTCGCGCGGCTTCTACGACGTGCAGCGGATGGCGGAGACTCGCCGCCAAGACTTGGGTGGAGAACCCATGGATGCGATAGACGTCGACGATCTCCTTCACCAGCTCCATCCCGTCATGGCCGATATCGTCCAGCCGTCCGACAAACGGGCTGACAAATAAGGCACCAACTTTGGCCGCGAGCAGCGCCTGGTTAAGCGAGAAGGTCAGCGTGACGTTGATCTTGATGCCCTCGGGGCGCATGGCATTTGCCGCCTGGAGCCCCGTCGGGGTGCAGGGGACTTTGACGACCACATTGGGCGCCCAGGTGACGTACTCGCGGCCCTGGCGCACCATCTCGTTCGCGTCTTCACTCGTCGTCTCGACGGAAATCGGACCGTTCACGAAGCTGGCGATCTCTCGGATGAGACCCCGATAGTCTTGCCCTTCCTTGCTCACTAACGTCGGGTTGGTCGTCACCCCGTCGAGCATCCCCCAACTGTGCGCCGTGCGGAGATCGGCCACGTGGGCGGTGTCCAGGAAGAATTTCATGGGGGAGCTCCTCGTCGCACGCGTGGCTACCGGCCGGTGGCTTCGATATAGGCGACGTCTCCGACATCGCCGATCTTCAAGAGCAACAGGGTGTCTCCCGCCTTCAGATCTTTCAGATCGACGAGTTTGTCGTTCCGGTAGACGGCATACGCGCGCGCCATCCGATAGGTCTTGAACGACTTCCGTTCATCCTCAATGACGACCAGAGTCGGATTCCCAACCGAAATGTCCTTGAGCAGACCCTTGGAGAAGTCATACCGCTTCCCGAGCTCCATCAGCGCATCCAGCGCCGCGGCCACCTCGGCGCGGGTGACCGGGCGCTGCGGCTGGAAAGTCCGCTGGGCTGTAGCCGGCATGATTTTCTTCTCAATCGCCGTCGCCACCGCGCCCCGCAGCGCCTCGGGAATCTCCGCCGCATCCGGCACGGACAGCGCCGTGCTCGCGGGCACTTCACCAAGGCCCATCGCGTTCACGATGAGGGCCGCCGCCTCTGCCCGAGTGACGGATTGCTTCGGCCGCCACGTGTGATCGGCGTACCCCAACATGAGCCCCTTGTTGAAGACGATCGTCAAGGTCGTCGGACTGGTTTTGGTAGGCTGGATGGCGACGATCTCGTAGCGGCCCGGGGGAACCGGCCGATCGTTTTGGTTCAGCTGTTTCCAGATGATGCCCTTGGGTTGCGGGAACTCGAACTTCTGCCCTGCCGCCAACGTGAGGGGGGCGGTCATAGGCCGGAAGGTTTGGCCGAGCGACCAGCGCGCAACCTCTTCCTTCGTGTCGAGACTGCGGATAATGAAATCGTAGAACTTCGTGTTCGGGTAGTCGAAGAGGACATCTTCTTTGGAGGTGTTCTGGATCGTGAACTTCAGCACGACCTCTTCGGTCGGTCCATAGACCCCCCTATCAGCGATCAGCTGGTAGATGAGCGCTCCCTTCTTGAGTTCCGCCTTCTGAGGGGAGACCGTCCCGAGGTTGAGCATCGCGAGCACGGCAGGCGTGGCTTCGCGCGGAATGTCTCCCGCATCCTTGAATTCGCTCAGGGTTCCTTGGGTCGCAAGGTCAAGCGCCCGGCCAAGGAAGATGGCAAGTTCGGAGCGTGACACCGAACCCGCTGGATTGAACTTCCCATCGGGAGCCGCACGCAGAATCCCCTTCGCCGTCAGCCGCTCGATCGCCCGCTGGGCGGGATCCCCCGTGATATCGCTGTAGATCGCCCCCCAGGCCGGGAGGACGGCGGTCATCAGAGCCGCGACGATGAGCAGGATTACGCTCCCGCGCACGTGCCACTGTGTTGCGCTCAAGATACGCATCTATCTCACCTGGGCATCTTTCATCGACTGAAACTCGAGACGTTCATCGCGGAGCACCGGACCCGGTGCCAGGTACACTGAGATCGCGTCGTGTCGAGGAAGCCGTCTGCTCCGAGGCCGCAGTAGGTGCGATGGTTGCTTCGCGTCGCGTCCAGCAAATCCTGCTATCTGAAGGTCGCACCGCACACAGGGGGGTGCAACCCGCCCTCTTGGTTATTATACCCATCTTGGGGACTTCCGTCACGGGCCTCCCCCCAGGACGAGGCTATCCCAGCGCCCCGATTCACATCCGCTCGGGGGCGTGGATGCCCAGCAGGCCGAGCCCGGTCCGCATCACCATCGCGACCGCGTTGACCAACTGGAGTCGACTCCGGCGCAATCCGCTGTCGGCCGCCTGCAGGACCGGAGCCGCATGGTAGAATCCGTGAAACGCCTGGGCCAACACGAAGAGGTAGTTGGCCACCACGTGCGGCGCATACGCCGCCATCGCCTCAGCCACCGCCTCCGGGAACTGGCTGAGGTGCATCAGGAGACGCCACTCTTCCTCGGATGCCACCGCGTCGGGGTCGAAGGGACCCGCGAGGACCTCTCCCGCGCCTTTGCGGAGAATGCCGAGCGCGCGCACGTACGTGTACTGCAAGTACGGCGCGCTATCGCCTTCCAGCGAGAGCATGCGATCCCAGTCGAACGCAATATTCTTGACCCGGCTTTGTGAAAGGTCCGCGTACTTGACCGCACCAATCCCCACCTGCTGCGCCACCCGTTCCCGTTCCGCTTCCGGTAGGTCCGGGTTCTTCTCGTCCCCGAGACGGCGAGCCCGCGTGACCGCCTCGCTCAACACGTCCTCCAAGAACACTACCCGGCCCCGCCGCGTGCTCATCCGCCCCGCCGGGAGCGTCACATCGCCGAAATCGATGTGCACGCAGCGGACGTTCGTAAACCCGAGTTTCTGCAAGGTCGCGAACAACTGGCGAAAATAGAGTCGCTGCTCTGCGCCGACCACATAGAGAAGTTGGGCCGGCTGGTAGGTCCGGATGCGGAAAATGGCTGCGGCCAAGTCACGCGTCGGGTACAGAGTGCCCCCGTCACTCCGGCGTAATATGAGGGGCGTCTTGATCCCTGCATCGGCAAGCGGGACAATAAGCGCCCCGGCATCCTCTCTCGCGACGCCCCGCTCAAGCGCGAGAGCTATCACCTCGGGAGTCTTGTCGACGTAGAAACTTTCGCCCAGGGTTGCATCGAACGTCACCTCGAGGAGGCCGTAGAGCCGGGCGAACTCGCGCTCACTATGCTGGACAAACTCTTGCCACAACTGCCGGGCCGTGGGGTCCCCTTCTTCCAGCTTGCGCGACCATTCGCGTGCGTGATCCCGAAGTTCGGGGTTTCGCTCGGCCTCCTCGGCAAATTTCACATATAGGCGGAGGAGCTCCCGGACCGGCGCGCGCCGGTACTCGTCCTGATCGACCCACATCGTGTAAGCATGGAGCAGCGCGCCGAACTGGGTCCCCCAATCCGCAGGGTGGTTGATGCCAATGGGCCGATATCCATTGAAGGCGGCCAACCGGTAGAGGGCGGCGCCGATGATCGTCGACCGAAGGTGTCCGACGGACATCGGCCGGGCGATATTGGGCGAGGAGTAATCGATGACGACCTTCCCGCCCTCGCCGACGGTGTGACTCCCGTAGCGATCCCCCAGCCGTGTGAGATCCTCCATCACGCTGGCGGCATACTCAGCCCGATTGAGCGTGAAGTTGAGGTATCCGCCCTGGGCGCTGACCGATTCCAGGACCCCGCCGAGCTGGAGCGCTTCCGCCAGTTGTTGGGCTATCTCATCGGGTGCGGCCCGCATCCCCGCCGCGAGTGGGAAACATGGCACTGCTAGGTCCGCGGCAACAATCGACGGAGCGGGCGTCGCGCGCAACGCCACTGCACTCCCGAACGCGTGCTGGACGGTTTCAACGGCCTGCGCTTTTGCGCGCTCGTAGGTGTAGGAGCTCATCGCTCAGTATTATAGCCGCCCGGCGGCAGCTGAGCGTGGCCCAACCGCAGCTCACTGAGGATAACCTCCAGGGCCACCTCTACCGCGCCAGCGCGTGTCCGCGCGGATACAATCCTGGGAGATTGACGGGGAGGCGCCCTTTGGGGGCCAGCTGGCCACAGAGTATCCGGGCCGCTGCGGTCACCGATGTAAGGTCCGGGCCGTAGGTGACGACGAACGTCCCGACCTCAGGGAACTGCGCGAGTTCGTACGGACTCCCGGCGACAACCACGAGTCGGTCCCGGTAGCGGGCGGCGAGCTGATGGATGACGGCAATCTGCTGTGGGTCGGAGCTTCTGGGCGAGTGGCAGGTCACGGCAACGATGCGAACCGCTTCGCGGAAGGGAACGCCGGCCAGTAGGCGATCAAGCGATAGATCGCTCACCTCCATGCGCAGAGCCTTCAACGCGTCGCTCAAGGTGGACGGCCCGCCCCCAACGTCAAAGACCCCTACCCGTCCCGATGGGAGTGGCAGCAATCGCCCCTCATCGCGGACGATCGTTACGGCCGCCTCGGCAATCCGCTGGGCCGCAACCCGGTGCTCTGGAATCCCCACCACTTGTTCGACGGCACTCTCATCAACTAGCGCGTGGTCGAAGACCCTGTACCGTTGCCGCACCGTGGTCAACCGGGTCAGGGACGCATCGACGCGCTGGCTCGTCATCGTCCCGCGCTCGACGGCGCGCCGCAACGCCGCGATGACTTCCCGCTGCTCTGCGACCTCGCCGCAGGCGAGGACCATATCGACCCCGGCCCGCTCTGCGGCGAGCGCCGCGTAGCCGGGCGAATGGTGACTGGCAATCGCCAGCATCCGCATCGAGTCCGTGAACACGAGCCCGCGGAACGCCAATTGGCCGCGCAAAAGACCGGTGAGGGCCAGGGGGGACAGTGTTGCAGGGAGGCCAGAGGGATCAATCGCGGGCACCGCGAGGTGCCCCGTCATGAGACCGTCACACCCCGCTTCGATCGCGGCGCGGAACGGCACCAGTTCAACCTCACTCAGGCGCTTCCAATCGTGCTCAAGCGTGGGGAGGCCGATGTGCGAATCCACTAGCGTATCCCCATGTCCGGGGAAGTGCTTCGGCGTCGCCACGACCCCATTGCTCTGCAGTCCAAGCAGGTAGGCGACCCCCAGCCGGGCGACATCGTGCGGATCGTCGCCAAACGCGCGCACGCCGATCACCGGATTAGCCGGGTTCGTGTTCACGTCAAGCACAGGGGCGTGGTTCACGACAATGCCCATGGCCCGCAGCTCCCGAGCCGTGATCGCCCCGGCTTGCTCCGCGAAGTTGGGGGACCCGGTCGCCCCAAGCGCCATCGCGCTGGGGAACACCGTCGCCTGACTGGTAATCCGCGCGACGGGCCCGCCTTCCTGGTCCACCGAGATCAAGAGCGGGGGCCGCGAAGCGCGTGCCGCGATGCGTTGGAGGGTATTGGTCAACTGGGCGACTTGACGCGGGGAGACAATGTTCTTCGCAAAAAGGATGACGCCCCCGATCCCCTCTTCTGCAATGAGTCGTTCGACATCGGGGGAGGGTTCGGGCCCGGGAAAGTCGACCATCACAAGCTGCGCAACGGACATCGAGTAGTCCATTAGCCGAGCGGCGCGGTGCGGCCGCTGCGGGAGGACGACGGACGGGGGATGGGGAGGTTAGCCCCCGGGTCCCGCGAGGCGGCGACGAAGCTGGTGCAGGGCGAACGCGTCACTTCGGGCGCTGGGCGAGGATTATGTCAAATGTCTTCCGCGTCCCATCACGAACCACTTCGAGACGTGCCCGGTCACCAGGCTGCTTGGTGAACAGCTCTCGGATGAAGTCGTTCCAGTTGTTCACCGTTTTCCCATCGACCGCCACGATAATGTCGCCGGGCCGAATCCCCACCGACGCGCTCGGGCCCCGGGGATCCACGTCCCGGACGATAATCCCATGGTCGACCGGGAGGTTGTATTGCGACGCCACCGTGGGGTCGACATTCCCCCCGAAACCCACGCCGACGTACGGTCGCACCACTTGTCCGCGCGAGATGAGCTGCTGCATGATGGCGCGAGCCGTGTCGATGGGAATGGCAAACCCAATACCGCGCGCTTCTGGCACGATCGCGGTGTTGATCCCGATCACGTTCCCGCCACTATCGACCAACGCTCCCCCACTATTCCCCGGATTGATGGCGGCATCCGTCTGTACGAGGTTCTCTACGACGGACCCGGGCAGCTGGATGTTCCGGTTGAGGGCACTCACGACCCCGACGGTCACCGTGGACCCTAGGCCAAAGGGATTCCCGATCGCGATCGCTAGCTGGCCTACCTTCAATGCGGACGAGCTCCCGAGCTGCGCTGCCGCGAGGGGCTCCTTGGCATCGACCTTGACGACGGCGAGGTCGGAAAATGGATCCGTGCCGACGACCCGCCCCGCGAACGCGCGTCCGGAGATCAGGGTGACCTTGATTTGCTGCGCGCCCGCGACGACGTGGTTGTTCGTCAAGATATACCCATCCGGGCTAACGATCACGCCGGAGCCTGCCCCCTGTTGAGGGAATACCCCAAAAACCGTCTGCACCTTGGACTCGGTGTCAATATTGACGACCGCGGGGCGAACCCGCTCAACGACTTTGATAATCGTCGACTCCTCCGTCTGGATGACGCGCGGCGCGCTGACGCTGGGCGGCACGCTCGCGGCCGGAGCCGATTCCGGGGGGGAAGGCGGTGCGGACGCCGCTTGCCCACGTGAGGGCGCGAAGTATTGGGGGAATTGCGTGGGAAGGATCATGCTGCCAAGAACGCCACTGGCGACGGCCACTACCAGCAAGATTGTGAACGTTGCTCCAGGATTGGTCCGAAGTCGCATTGGTGATACCTCCATCTTGGGAACCGATCCCATTATAGCAACGACCCTATGACGAGTCGCAACTGCCGGTAGTGTCAAGACTTTTGTGTACTTTCATTTGAGAGAGGACGCCCCTCCCACTGAGTATTGAGATGGTGCATGACGGCATAGATGATGCGATCACAGCTCGCATCGTTGGTAAAGCATGTCATGGGCCGCGTGCGTCGG
>OBEQ010931001.1_pt1 | contig 21629 bp, 15 predicted proteins | sample 1670901 | NCBI WGS metagenome assembly OBEQ01 (sample SAMEA104232315, study PRJEB22302) | groundwater metagenome | biome: forest; feature: aquifer; material: groundwater | place: USA | collected 2011-08-07 | depth 5.4 m
AATTACTGTCGGCAACAATGCCTCCACTACTTCCCTTGCCTTTACTTCTGGCACCGGTGCTCAAACCTTCACTTCATCAGTCGTGTCAGGCACAGGTACCACATCAGCCTTCGTATTCCAAGACAGTGCCCTAACAAGTGGAACCGGCATCTACAGCCAGTTTGGCGCGTTAACCTCAGGTTCCGCCGTCCGCATAGTCGGCCCGTCCACAGGTACAACTTTTACCGGCTCAATCATCCAATCCAACCTGCTAGAACTCAACGCCACAGCAATGGCCAATAACGCCAAACTTCTATATCTTAAAGGAACAAATACATCTGCTTCTGGTACAACCTACGGTATTTACGGCGACTTCATAAATTCCAGCACAACACAGGGGCAATTTTACGGAGCAGCCTTTAGGGTTGCAGACGCTCAGCTCTTGAATACAACCAATACCAGCGTCTATGGATCCGTTGCGCTAAGCAACGATGCAGCTTCAGGAGCCAAAACTGGTTATGCCAGTTACTTTGCAGCATCATCGACAGCAACCGTTGGAGATACTGTCTATGGTGGTTACTTTAGTCCATCACAATCCGGCGCTCTTGCCTCCGGTAAAACCAGAAACACCGTTGGTGTCTCCGCAGTTAATATAGTTTCCAATGCCCTAGCCGGCTCTACTTCCAATAACTACGGCGGCTACTTTAGCGCTGATTCGTCGGGGGACGTAACAGGCACAACAAGGGCTTATGGAATTTACTCCAATGCCCTTGGTGCAAGCGGCACAGCCGCAGCTTACGGCATTTACACCACTGCCGCTTCTGCAAATCTTAATTACGGCATCCTCTCAACGGTTTCAACCGCCACGACCAATTATGCTCTTTACACAACAGCCGGCAATATTAAAAATATCCTGGGTGTAACAGACTTTGTAACACTTGACAACACAACTGCAGTTAGCACCAACTCGCTAACCACCACCCCGACTTTGTATGTCAATAGCAAATCATTAACCTCTGGCAACACCGGTGCTGGCTTTGCTTACCTTTCAACTAATACTGCAGCTAGCGTCACCCAATATGGCATCTACTCCACCTTTTCTAATGCCTCAGCCTGTGTCTGCACAAGTGTAACCAGTGCATATTACGGCAATTACGGAATAACTACCAAATCTGGAGCAGACAATCTCACGACAGCCGGAACAACCACAGTTTATGGAATGTATAGCGACGCCAGAAATACCAGTACAGATGTGGGCACTTTTACCACTAGTGCTAGGAATACTTTTGCCGGTTACTTCACAGCCACCGGCGCGTCAGCAGGCACAACCGCTGCTTATGGTGTATATGCAACAGCGGCAAGCGCAACCACCAACAACTACGGCCTCTTTTCGACTGTCACTACAGCATCCACCAACTATGCGCTCTATACAACTGCAGGGAATATAAAATATAATTTATTGACCAGTGACAACGTCACAATCTCTGCAGCCAACCAAAATACCACTAATAATGGTATCCTGAACGTTATTAGCACCTCACCAGGCAACAAAACCTACGGCATAGGGGTTTCTTATACCTCAACCAGCGGCTTAGACAATGGTATCAATTACGGAATCTATAACAGTACAAAGATTGACAGTACTGTTCAGAATCCAACTGTTTATGGGGAGTATATAAATTTTGCCGATATTTCAAGTAGTGCCTCCGTAAACCAAAAATATTACGGTTTAGCTATACAAAGCAGTTTTCTGGGAATTCCGACGATAGGATCAACGTCCTATATCTATGGAATTAATTCAATCGTAACTGCAACTGGCGGCGCTGCATCCACTACTAACTTTGGATATGCAGGCTACTTTTCGACAACGGGAACTAGTACTGGAACGAGTTCAGCATACGGAATATTCGCAAGTGCGGCAAGCGGAACTAATAATTATGCCGCCTATTTTGGGACTGGCTCTGTAGTTTTCTCCCAAAAAACAAATACAAACGGCATATTCTACGGAGACAGTACAGGCACCTTGCAAGAAACAGCCACTGGCGGTGCGGGCACTCTTTGTCTTGTCTCCACAGCCGGTGGCACGCCTGTTTTTGCTGCTTGTTCAGGTTCAGCCGCAACTGCCTGGTCATCTCTTACTGCCCCTTCCGCCGACCTGTCCTTAAGTTTGGGCACAAATGCAACCACCTTTACATCTACTGCAACCACTCAGACTGCGTTTACATTTACGGGCAACTCTCTAACATCGGGTACACTTATGAACCTTTCCTCAACAAATTCAGGTGGTCCTCTACTTACCATTAGCACAACTGCTGACAGTGTAAATGCAAACAACAATGATATTAGAGGATTAAACCTCAGCTTTAGCGCAAGTCAACCACCAGGCACCGCTAGCAATAACACCGTTTACAGATACGGAACATACAGCAACTTTACGCAAGGCGCTATAACAACAGTCTCTACTACTACTTCTAATAATTTTAATGTTTACTCAAATCTTAGTAAAACTGGAACAGATATTTGTTCAACTTTCGGCGCTGTATGTGGCTCATTCACACAGAATCAATATGGTCTTTATGGCGCAGCCTCGGCAACCGGCGCTGTTTCTCAAGTAACCGGTAACATTGGCAGAAGAACTTTTGGCGGCTATTTCTCTGCAACTGGTGATACCAACGGCAGTCTTTTTACTCCAACTACTTATGGTTTATACACTACAGCCACTAGTGCCACAACCAATTACGGCATTTACGCCAATGCCTCGGGTGGAACCAACAACTACGCGGGGTATTTTACCGGCGGTAATGTCTTCGTGAATGCCCAGGCAAATTCAGGAGCCACAGCTCGAAACTTTGGAACAAAGCTTTGGGTCGATGGTCTGTTTGGTTCTGAGTTTGGAAATAACGGAACTCTCTGGACGACCCGGGTGCTTACCCGTGACAGCGATGGGGGGATTGAATTTGGCAAATATCCAACAGGCAGCACCACAAATGTCAATTCATTTTCTCCATGGGCAACATTTACCAATAGCGGCAATTTAGGTATTGGGACGACGAGCCCGGGATCCGTATTAGTAGTACAAGCGGCTAATGCAGCTCCTGCTGTGAATATACTGAGTGGTGCGTCAGGATCATATACATCTCTTGGGATCGGCCGCACAGGTTCAGAAGCCTTCTTTGCCGTGACCTCTGTGAATAGTCAATTCAGTAATATAGCAACAACCTCTACAGGAGGCGACTTGGTTATCAGGGATGACACAAGTGATCTTATCTTAACAGCAAAGAATGCAACGGGTGTTATCAAGTTTGGGACAGGAGCATCGGATACAGAGAAGATGAGAATTTCTAATAATGGCAACGTTGGTATTGGGCTTACAGCACCAAGCACCGTCCTGTCTGCCCTAGGCACTGTCTCTTCTGCAGGCAGTGCCATCGCAAGCGTGACCAACAATAATACTACAGACAGTGCCAACACTGTAACGTTGAGGTTAAACACCGGGGCAACATCAACAACTACAAATGCTAGATTTATGACGTTTTATGCAGGCGTGACAAGCACCGATACCGGCGGCACCGCAGTCGGCCATGTCAATTTAAACAATAATGCTGTAAATTACGCAACATCTGGAGCGGATTATGCAGAAGAAATGGTCGTTAAACAGGCTACGGAGCCAGGTGATGTGATCGGCATAACGGCAAGTGGAATTGTCAAAGCCACATTGGGACAGCCCTTAATTGGTGTTGTTTCCGATACTGCAGGTTTTACAGGTAATTCAAGAGAAAATCAGGATCCAAACACAAAAACAACTGTTGTCGGACTCCTGGGCCAGATTTGGACCAAAGTCTCAACTGAGAATGGCCCAATTGCGCCAGGTGACTTGCTTACCGCCTCTTCCATAGCTGGAGTTGCTATGCGCACCGACCCGACAAGTGGACCCACCATCGGCACAGCGCTATCAAGCTATTCACAAAGCGGCGCTGGCAAAATTTTGGTATATGTTGCAGGAAATACCAAGCCGAATTTGCAAACTGCACTCAGTAATATCAACCTAAGTGCTCTATCTTTCTCAACTGGTAACAACAAGACTGTAATTGACGCTGTAGGTAATGTAACAACTGCCGGCAATATTGTTACCAAAGGCACACTTTTTGCGGCAAACGGCGCATTTACAGTAGATCTCCTGGGAAATCTAACCGCAAACTCGCTAGCGGCCAACCAACTGAACATTACCGGAAACGCAAATATTATTGGAAACTTGACGACCGGCTCCCTTATTACAACTAGCCTCCAAGCTCTAGCAGCTAATAACTTAAACATAAAGCTCGGCGATTCCACCGGCGTAAACAATTTGGTTATCAAAAATGCCGCCGGCAACACATTGATTAAAATAGACTCAAATGGAAGCCAATCACTACTAGCAACAAATGCATCAATAACTATTCCTAATGGATACATCTGTATCAATCATACTGGCTCATTTAATATTCCCTCTCCTGTCAATGGTACGGTTTATGCAGACGCTTTTAATTCGGCAACCACTCGTGACTTGGCAGAAAGCTTCCCAACAACAGATAGCGAAATCACAGCTGGCGACATCGTTGCCGTTGATCCGGGCAACAAAGAACATCTAATCAAAGCCCAAACAGCCTACCTGCCAACACTTTTGGGCATCGTTTCCACAGCGCCTGGAGTAAACTTAAATTCAACACAGGTTAACGGCAAACCTTTGGCACTTGCAGGACGTGTCCCGACCAAAGTTTCGACCAGAAATGGGCCAATAAAAGCCGGTGACTTTATAACTTCATCGGATGTCCCTGGTGTCGGCCAAAAAGCAAACCGCGCTGGCCGAACAATCGGTATAGCGCTAGAAGACTTTGGCGATGGATCGAGCACTAATCAAACAGGTACCATCATCGTCTTTGTTGAACCAGGCTGGTATTTAGGCACCGCATTAGCCGCTAACGGATCATTCGACTCTAGCAGCAACAGCCCACCAATCAACGAGCCTAGCAACCTATTAGCCCAAGCGACCAATCCGGACGGCACTCTGAACCTCGACAAACTCAAGGGTCAGCTTTTGACTGCCGACCAAATTTACGATCTTGTTAACAGGCAAGTAGACGAAAAGATTCAAAATCTCGTCGCTACAAACGCCCTAAATAAGCCAAACTATAACGTGACCGCGCCAATTCCGTCGGCTGATCCACATGCACCAGCCTGCCCAATTAAACCCTCACCAAACCTAACGATTAGTCCAGAATCGACCTCTTCATCTTCCGCAACTTCCTCCGCTGTCATTGCGAGTAAAACGGAGCAATCTATATGCTCTGGGGCAGCAGTAGCTAGTGCTACAAATAAAACCTTGGACGATCTGAATAAACTTCTTGCAACAAACAATCTAAAGCTGGATACCCTTAACGTCACTGGTCAGACTCGGCTTGCCTCAACCCAAGTGGCTGGATCGCTAAGCCAGGACGGCACGTTTATAATTGACTACGGCAAACAGTTAAACGTTCTGGGCTCAACCCTATTCTTGCAAAACGATCCTTTAGCCGGCCAAAATGGCATACTGGTCAACATTGGAGACGGCCGTATAACAATAACCAAAGACGGTGATCTGAATCTTGCAGGCACACTAACCGCAACAAATATCCAAACAAAAGAGCTAACATTCGACGTCTCTAAAGCTCCAAGTGTTGGTTCTGCCGCCATTTATGCCGGCCGCAACCAGATAACAATATTCACAGGCGCAATCAAACCAGGAGCCAAAATCTTGATCACACCGACGACGCCAACTGGCAACAAGAACTTGTATATAGCCAACAAAGCTGACTTCGAAGGCTTTACGGTGGCAATCGAAAACGGCTTAGCCGCCCAAAATATCCAATTCGACTGGCTGGTAGTCAACACCAAACAAATTAGCCAGGTAAACTAAAAAACGAAAAGCTTTTTTGCCAAAAACTTGATATAATGTCAATGCGATGAACAGGTCTTGGTACACCAACTCCACCAATAACAAATCAGCCGATTCAGTCCACCAAATACTTGCCTATGGGACTATTGAAGAAGTTAGAAAACTAAAGAGATCGATAGGCGAAGCAAAACTAAAAAAACTATTCTTAAGTTACCCAAAAAAAGTATATACACAACCAACCTTAAATTTCATTAAGAATTTTATCCTGCACATAAACGGTCATGTTAATGGACAAAAATACATTAAGTCTGCATCTAGAAATATTGGATAAAGACAGGCAGAAACTGCTTGAAAAACTCAAGCCCTATATTGAAGGTTTTGTTTTGGGCGGAGGCACAGCACTTGCCTTACAGCTTGCCCACCGTATATCCTACGATTTTGATTTTTTCTCACCCTCTCCCATAAAAAAATCACTTCTAGAGAAACTTTCCCGTGTTTTAGAAATTAACAACATTTCAACAGATACAACCGACGAACTCACATTTTTTTCAAAAGAGGGCATAAAAATAACATTTTTTTACTATCCTTTTAAAAAAGCTTACCCGATTGAAGAATTTCAGGAAAGTTTACAACTTTTTTCAATCAAAGATATTGCAATTAAAAAAGCCTACGCGATCGGCAGACGTGGTGAATACAGAGATTATTTTGACCTGTACACCATAATTAAAGGTGGCTATATAGGCTTAACAGAAATTATCTCCAGGGCAAAAAAAATCTATGACCACGTTTTTGAAGAAAAGATATTTTTACAACAATTAGTCTACTTTGATGATTTGCTAAGTTTTGAAATAGCGCCCGCTAAAAAGCAGATACCTTCACCAGATGAGATAAAAATGTTTTTTGAAAAACAAGTCAAAGGTTATCTTTAATTTGGCAACTGCAACCAGCCCAACTGGAAACAAAGCACCGTATGTTAGCCAATAAAGCTGAATTCGAAGGCTTCACAGTGGCAATCGAGGACGGCCTCGCTGCCCAGAACATCCAATTCGATTGGCTCCTTGTCAACACCAAACAACTCAGTCAGACTAATGCCGCAAGCCAACAATAGCGAGACAGGACAGGGTCGGACCCTGATACCTTGTTTAGGATAAAGCCCAAGAGTATACTAAAACAAATTTATGCCATCCAAGCACACAATTCGCCAGTTCACAGAAAATAGTTACTATCATATATTTAACCGTGGCGTTGAAAAACGCCGCATTTTTCAAGACAGAGAAGATTACAATACTTTTATTTACTACCTCCGTATCTACTTATCAGACCCTAAAGAACTTAATCTGGATAAGGAAATCTTAAGGCTAAATTTAGAAAATCATAATCTTTCGAATGAAGTTGACCTTTACGCTTTCTGCCTTATGCCCAATCATTTTCACCTACTTCTGTCTCAAAAAAACAAAGACAGTATAAGCAAATTAATGAAGCAGATATCAAACGCATACACACAATATTTTAACAAAAGAAATCAACGAGTCGGACCACTTTTTCAGGGAAAATTTAAAGCTTCAAAAGTTAGTACTGATGAATACATTCTTCATCTTAGCCGCTATATTCACCTAAATCCTATTGGAAGAGGTGCCTCACTTTCCGAATTCGAATGGTCTTCCTACATGGACTACCTTGGGAAAGAAAAAAGAAACTGGGTAAAAACAGATTTCATTCTTAACTACTTTAAAGAAAATAGCCCAGATACAGACTACAGAAAGTTCGTTGAAGAAGACAAAAACCCCAATCAAATACCCACGACCATCTTGATCGAAGAATAACAGCCAAGAAACAGGGTCCGACCCTGAATAAACAGGGTCGGACCCTGAAATTTACCTACTTGACATTGCCTCTTTAATCCTCTTTATTAATTATAGACACCAAATTTAATTATGAAAGAAAATTTCATTAAAGCTTCTCAAAATATCATCTTCGCTCTGGTAGTCCTAGCAGCTTTTTTATCTCCCCTTTTCTTCATGCCGACAACAACAGAATTTTTTGAATTCAATAAACTTGCAGTCCTCCTTATTATTACAATTTTCGGCTACTTTATATGGGCACTCCGTATGCTCGCAGAAAAAAAAGTAGTATTCACCAGAACCCCGCTCGACGTTCCAATTCTGGTTTTACTTGCAGTTACCTTTATTGCCAGCTTCGCATCAACAGATCAATTCATTTCTTTTTTTGGATCAGCCGGCAGAGTTTGGCCAAGTTTCTTTACTCTGGCCACCGTTTCCGCTTTTTACTTTTTGACCGTTTCTAATTTGAGAACCAAAAAACAAGCTCATTTTGTGCTTTTTACAATTATTGCCAGCACAACACTTGCCTCAGTTGTAGCAATCATTTCCTACTTTGGAATCTTTCTACCTTTTGATTTTGCCAAACTCAGGTCTTTTAATACTGTCGGCATTATTAACCGTCTTGCGATTTTGCAGGCTTTTGTTATCCCGATTGCTTTATCTTTATCAGTTCTGGAAAAGGACAAAGCAACAAGAATCACAACCACAATTGCAACGCTAATAATGGCATTTTCTTTTGTTTTGATTAATCTTATCCCCGCCTACATTGGCCTGGCTGTTGCCCTCACCTTTTTAGCAGTCGGAACACTTAGGATTAAACTCGACAAAAATCAGCAAGGCTCGGCCGCAGTTGTTGCCGTTTTTATTGCACTTTTCTTGGTAATTCGCTTCGTACCACAGGTTGCCCATGGCACTCTTTACTCCTGGATTGCCAATAAAGATCCAAAGCAAACCGAAAAACAAATTTTAGACACACCAAAAGAAATTTCCATGCCCTCAAGAACTGCCTGGGATGTCGCCGCCCAGACAATCGGCAAAAAACCACTTTTCGGCACAGGCCCAGGTACATACCAATTTGCCTACACTCAGCTAAAGCCACGATATATGAATGCTACAGACAATTGGGCAGTGCGCTTCGATAAATCCTATTCCGATTTCAGCGAAATCATAACAACAGAAGGACTCCTCGGAGTTCTCGCTTTCCTGCTTTTGGCAGTTTCCATAGTTCGCCTTGTCTGGACTCTGGTTAGCAAAAGCCAGCATTTTAATTTATATCTACCTGCGACAACTGCCATAGTAGGCGGTATTGTTGCCAACTTCTTTACAGTTTCATCCCTTTCTGTCAATATCGTCTTCTTCACAGCTCTTGCCGCAATCTCCGTCTTTGCCAAAGCAACCGACGAATCTCACGTCTTTGAAGTTACCATGGAATTGGCCACTCTTAAAAATCGCTTCGCCTGGTTCCCGCTCGGTGGCCCCAATGATTCAATTATTAAAACTGATATGGGATCAAAAGGCTCAAAGTCACAAATTCTTCCGGGAATCTTCGCACTCTGCATAATCATAATCTCAATTATTGCCATTAGATTCGAATACAAATCTTACCGCGGCGAATACTTTTATCGTCAGTCAATTTTGGCAAGACAATCAAATGACGGCGCCAGAACTGTCGATTTTATCCAAAAAGCACTGGCCGCAAACCCTAGTATCGATCTTTACCATCGCGACCTCTCAAGCACCGCACTTAACGCCGCCATCAACTTAAGTGCTAAAAAAGATTTGACCGATAATGAAAAGCAGGTGCTCGGTCAACTCGCCCAAGTTGCAGTCGATCAGGGCAAAGTCGCCTCGGGTTACCAGATTCTGCCTTTAAGATTACCCGGAATTTCAGCTTCCAATGTTACCAATTGGGAAACACTATCATTTGCCTATCAGGCACTTATTGGCGCGGTCGGCGGCTCTGATTCTCATGCCGTAAACACTTTAGGAACCGCAGTTTCCTTAGACCCAGAAAATCCGGTTCTGCATGACCGCTTAGGTCAGCTCTATGAAAGGCTAAATAGCATAGATTTAGCACAGCGAAAATACGAAGACGCCACTATTGTTAAAGGTGACTATGGAGTAGCTCATTATCATCTTGCCAGGCTTTTAATAAACAAAAAGGGTGACGTTCCGAAAATCGTCAATGAATTAGCACTCGCCAAAAGGTTCCTGCCAGCCAACGATCCGGCATTACCAGAAATCGACAAAAACCTAGAGTCTTACAATAAAGAACTACGAGATTTACAAGAAAAAGCCGCCCAAAATGCCAAGAACGCACAATCTGCTTCCCCAGCGCCGGGCACATCGCCAACGCCTAGCCCATCACCTTCACCTTCTCCATCCGCTTCACCAAAAACAGGAGGCATCACAACCAGCCCGCTGCCAACGCCAGGACTGTGATAGAAAATTCAAATAAGATCCCCATTCTGTCTAATCAGCAGTTATTAAATCGTTCCACCAAACGAGTGCTCATTTTTGTCTAGATTATCTGCTTTCTATTGACAAGTATGACAAAATTATATAGAATCGTTATACAATGCAACAAGCTACTATTGGCACCAAGTATCAAATAGTTATCCCTAAAGATGTCAGAAGAAAAATTAAAGGATTAAGACCTGGTAGTAAGGTGAGTATAGGTAAGTTAGATGAAAATACCATTGCAATTAAAACAGAACCAACAAATTGGATAGCAAGAATAAAGGGAATGATGACTGAGGCTTGGAAAGACATTGACACAACAGATGAGCTTGAAAAAATGAGAAACGAATGGGAAGTGAAGTAAAAAGAAATTTGAGAAAAACACTAGGTAAATTTCGCTCAATAAGTTTAGATACAAATATTTTTGTCTATTATCTTGACAGTAATTCCTCCTTTTACTCTCAAGCAGAAAAGCTTTTTAAGCAAATTGCTGTTCGAAACTTATCAATTTTTACCAGTGTTATTACTTTATCCGAACTCCTATCCTTTAAAGCCTCGAAATCCCAACTTTACAATTTGGAACAAGAACTTTTATTGATACCTAACTTGACGATGATAGACGTCAACCGCGAGATTGCCAAAGAAGCAGCCAGAATTAGAAGAGAATATGAATTTCGTCTGCCAGATTCAATTCAGCTGGCGACAGCACTAAGCTGTGAAGCTCAAGCGTTTGTTACTAATGATCAGCGATTAAAAAAATTTCGAGAGCTCCCGATTGTTTTGTTGAGTTTACAGTAATTTTGTTAAGTGATAAGTCCTAAAACTGAAGCATTTAGCAAATTATGAACACGGATTTACCTAATCCTCTTCTGGAGTTCTTTTGAAAGTAACTGTAACCCTTCGCCATTTACAGCCGAAATTGCCATTATTTTCTTTCGCCTCTTTTTGAATATTTCTTTTACATCTTCAAGATGAGACTCGGAAATTAAATCGATTTTAGAAAGAACTACGATCTCCTCTTTTTTGGCAAGCTCTTTGGAATACTTAGAAATTTCTTCACGCACTTTAGAATAATTTTCCCAAACATTACCAGTTTCCGTTGCATCTACTAAATGCAAAAGGATTTTTGTGCGCTCAACGTGGCGCAAAAACAAATCGCCCAAGCCTTTCCCCTCACTTGCACCCTCAATTAAACCTGGAATATCGGCGATGATGATAGAGTCAGAGTCAAAGGGAGAAGTGGAAAGTTTCTCTTCGACCGACTTTGACTTGCGACTTTGACTTGCGACTTCCATCACTCCTAAATTTGGCTCTAATGTTGTAAAAGGATAGTCGGCAATCTTTGGCTTTGCCGCAGTTAACTTGGAAAGCAAAGTTGATTTGCCGGCATTAGGTAAGCCAATAAGCCCAATATCTGCAATAATCTTGAGCTCGAGTATTAAATCAACTATTTCTCCATCGTCTCCAGCTTCTCCAACCAATGGCCTCCTGCCAAAGTCATCCCTAAGATGCATATTGCCGCGGCCATATTCTCCACCTCTGGCCACTAAAACTTTATCGTCTAAACTCGAAAGATCAAAAAGCAATGTCTGCGTTTCATCGTTTTTCTTAATTAACGTTCCCTGAGGAACAAGTACAACCAAATCCACACCCTCAGCCCCTTTACGCCTATTACTAGCCCCCGGCTGGCCACTCTCTGCCACGTATTCTTTTACGAATCGAAACCGTTCAAGCGTGTTTACATGGGGCGAAACTGCAAAATAAACACAACCGCCTCGACCACCATCCCCGCCATCTGCCTTCCCACGTCTTTTACTCTTAACGTGAACAAACGAACCAGCACCACGGCCACCGCTTCCGGCTTTAACAGTTATCTTCGCGTAGTCGATCATTCTAAGCTCAGATTATAAACTATTATGGCCTTTTGAGGTTAATTTTCAGAATTCACTAATTGAAGATTCTGTAATCCTTGTTTTGCCAAATCCATTTTTGGATTCAAATCCAGTGCCTTTTTATAATAAATTGCTGCCTTATCCTTTTGCCCCAAATAAGCGTAGGAACTGGCAGCGTTATTGAAATTTTGAGCGTTGTTTGGCCAAATTTTAATAGCCTCCTCAAAGATCTCTGCAGCATCTTTATAGTCGCCGATCGAAAAATAGCCATTTCCTAATTCCGAAAGCTTAGAATCATTCTTTTCGCTGATTATTTTATCCTTGTCTGCTTGCAATATCTTAATTTTTCCAAGCAAATCCAGCTCATTTCGAACACTCATTACAGTATCATCAATGGCAAGGCTCTTTTCAAACATCTCGCGCGCGACATCTGAATCTCCGTTACTTCCCAATAAAACTCCGCTCGAATGGAAACTAATTGCGTAAGTCAAAGCTTCTGAAGCCTGTTGGCGCAGTACAAAATCTGATTTCTTAATACCTTTATTTTTTAAATTTCCAAAGGCCGCAATCGTTCTATTTTTGTCATACACCACATTTAAATCAGGCTTGACCTTCCAGAACAATCCATATGGTTCAATATATGGTTTTAAGTATTGAAAAAAGTTTTCCTCAAAAGATCCTTGCAGAATATAAATCGGTTTGTCTAAATTTTTAGAAATCGCAGATAATATATACTCCTCTGCCGCTCCTAGTTTCTTACCCTGCTTAACTTTTTTTATAAATTTTGAATCTTCAGACCGTCTAAAAACCTCCGGGTGATAATTCTCGCTATCCCTGTTTTTTTCATTGGGAAAATAAAGTAACGTTAAGTCACTAAATTTACTGTTTATCTTTTGTTCATAAAGCCCGCCAAAATAAAAGGGGTGATCAACTGTAATTACCAAACTCCCTTTAGGTAACATCGAAAGTCCATCCAAAACTAAGTTTTCTGTAAATCGGTTTTTGGAATAGTCGTGTGTTTTATAATTCACCAATGTGAATATCAAAATCAAAAGTGACATTACGAGCACTATCAAGGTTAAATCTTCTCCAAAAAATCTCTTGACTAAAAAATCAAACGACATGCCTGCCAAAATCACAAAAATCACAAAAGTTGTTAGATAAAATTTATTCAGTTGAAACGGATTATCTGCTCCACCCGGTTCTATTGTAGAAAGCAAAAACAATTGAATAAAAGTCATAATCCCAAAACAAATAACCAAAAAAGTAACACTTTGCTCTTTCAAAAATTTCCAAAATCCTAAAGAAACAAGCGTTAATATCGGCAATATCACCCCAAAATCTACAAGCAGACTTAAAAAGTAAGTACCAATATGTTTGAAAAATTTAATTAAAGTAAAAGTCAAAACCGGGTTTGCAATCAAAAATATCGATCCAAATTCACGTCTTTGTACAAAATAAACAAATTCCACAAACCCATGCGCATGTCCCCAGTCTATAACCGGGTTATTTTGCATTCGCAGATACATAACTACCTGTGGAAAAAATCCTAAAAAGAACAATATTACCGGAATAATAAAATTTTGCCCAATAACCTTAAAATCCTTTAGAGAATATCTATTTTCTTCTTTTTCGTGCCATAAATACCAAACAAAAACCGGCGCCATTACAGCACTTAAATAAAAATGTGACGAAGAAAGTCCAAGTGCCAAAAAAGCCAGATGTTTACGCTTAGCAAAGACCAAAAATAAAGACAGTGCAATTAAAAACGCACTAAAGCTAAAAACGTCAGCGGATAGCGAAAATTCCCAAAATATTGAGGAAACTGCAAAGAAAATTGAAAGTAAAAAAGCCGTTTCGCGTCGAACTCCAAGCTTAATCATCGAAAGATACACAAGCAAAATTGTTCCTCCTCCAAACAAAGCTGAGATAAAATTCACTTTATAAATTAAGCTTCCAAATGGAAAAATAGAGGTAAATATTTTGCCGACTAGTATATAAAGCGGAAACCCCGGCGGATGACAAACTCCCCAGTAATGGACACATAGCGTAAATTCCGCAGCATCAATCGGAATATAAGTCGGAGCCAGAGTTTTAACGTAAAGTAAAAGCGGAATAAAAAAAACTGCTAGTGGAAAAATAATTACCCGATACTTTTTCATACCAAAAAGTATATCGATGATAGATTGTAGATGCTAGATGCTAGATCTTAGGAAGTCTAAAGTCTATTTTTCCTAAAATACTCCTGACTTTCTCCATTTAGTACGCGTCTAGGGGATCATTAGGATTATAGATGGCAAAGATAGAATCTGAATCAACTATAACTACTTTAGCCATGACTACTTGATATATAAAATCTCGTTTGCCCTTTCACTCAAATTAGCTGGTAGGCCCCCTCCTTATTGTCAACTGCTAATTTAAGCATGTCTAAAGAAGCCTGAGCGACATCGCTGTAGCTTCTCTAAATCCTCAAGGCTTACAATCGCAGCCTGGGGTTTATGATTAGTGGTTAAAACTACCACAAGCTTTTTAGTCCTAACATCCTCAATAATGGACATACAAGACTTCTGAGGGTTTCTCGCTGGAGTGATACTAGTGTTTAACATAAATTGATTTTACTAACTATAACACCACTTGTCAGTATCAATAGATGATTTTAATAAATGAGATCACTAGTAAATACTTAACACTAAATATCATCTATCAATCAAAACAAGCCTAGCTAATTCTTCATTAAAGACCTGGTAAAACTTAATTCGCTGGCCGTTGGCTAATTCCACATTCTCTCATTTAGGTCGCTTTTAACATTCGCCATATCAATCTATGACTGACAAGCCCAGCTTAAATCGTTCGTATTCATTTTTATTAAGAGGTTATTTTTACTATTCATGGTAGTTCCTATCTAAATACCCCATTATCCTTTCAAAACTATGTTCTTTTATTAAAAATTTCAACAAACTCTCTTGGGTTAACTATCTTCATCCCTTCATACTGTTTAAGGACTAATAAATCCTCATCGCCAGTAATGATAAAATCCACACTGCCTTCAACCCCACATGCTAAAAACTTATCATCTTTAATGTCGCGGCCAACCATTTGAGGCAGCTCTTTCCCTGGTGTAATATCACTTCTTTCAATTAGTTTATCGATAAAATCCGCCCGCTCATCTGTACTCATTTTTGTGAGCTTAACAATCCTCTCACGACTTATAACCTCTCCGACCTCTTCAAGTATTGAAGGAGAAGCTACTAAAATAACCATTTGAGTGCGAATGGCCTTTAGAATCTGGGATGATGGAGAATTTTTAATGCCGAATAGGCCACTGACTATGACATTGGTATCTACTACTACTCGAAGATCGCTCATGCTGACTCTTGTCGCTTCTTCACTCTTACTGCCTTGACCTCTTCATTAATGATTTTTTCTAGCTCCGTCTGATCTTTGAAAGACATTCGAGCTCTCACTTGATCAGTCAGAATAAACAATTTATCCCAATCCTCTTTTGAGGAAAAGCGTTTTCTCGGGTCTTTCAAATACTCATATTCCCGCTCACTAATCACAACTACCCCACCTCGGTTGTGTTTTTGGATACGAACGGCCTGATTGCCATACATAACCCTTGCTACTATCTCGGATAGGTTTTTTCTAAACTCATCTAAGGAAACTACAGGTATCATACTCATATACTCATAATATTCTATATTTAATCATAGAATATTAATAATGTCAATATTCTTTAATTTGTTAATAAATGTAATCTATCAGTTTCATTTTTTGCTTTTTATCTCTTACCCCAGACTATCCGTTCTTGTCCTTCCAGAGTTATCGGGGTTGAGCTACATATTTTTTAACAGTAGCGAGATGTTTATTAATATAGCGTGGGGGAATCGCTTAGCATACGAAAGCAACTTCTCTTTGGCCGTTCCGCCCCGAAATACTAACATCTTACCGAAACTACTTCCCAAAATGTCTTGAAGTAGGATCATTTCATATTCCTCTCTTACAATTCGGTCTACCGCAATACGCAGTTTATTTTGAAAGGCTATAGCTACGTCTTTATCCATGTTACCTTCTATTAGGTTAACAGTGTTGTTAACTTAATAAGAAGTTAAACCCGTCTTATGTGGACTATAAATGTTGGTAATGAGTCCAGAGTTCTATTTTCCAAGAATAGTGTAAGGATTAAGATGCGTTCCTTCTTTTATAACTTCAAAATGCAAATGCGTTCCGGTTGAACGTCCGGTCGAACCCATCGCCCCCAGCACCTCACCTTTACCAACTTTTTGTCCCGGAGAAACATAAATCGCACTCATATGACCATAAAGAGTTTTATAACCGTTTCCATGATCCAAAATTACGCGGTTACCATAACCACCATTATCTGGCCAACCGGCCACAACAACTGTTCCGCTATCCGAAGCGTGGATTGGTCCACCGGAAAGATTGGAAATGTCCAGTCCAGGATGATACCAAGAAAAGTATTGGGCAATTTCACCCAAGGCCGGCCAAATAAACTGAGCGCTTCCAAGATCCGAAATATTCGTATCTGCAATCTGCGTTGCTATATATTGGGTAGGTGCCGGCTTTGCACGAGCGGCAGGCGCACCGTCTGGTACTATCAAAGTTTGCCCTGTTGAAAGTGCAAAGTTGTCTCCAACATCGTTAAACGGAAAATCAATGATAGCTTGCGCACTAGCTCGATACGTTTTGGCAACCGAATAAATCGTATCTCCAGCTTCCACTTTATGAGCTATACCTGAAACTGGCAGAATTTTTAGTTTTTGCCCTTCTTTTAAAATGCTATTTGAACTCAGATCATTTTCCCAGATTATAGTTTCATTGGAAACTCCAAAATTCTTGGCAACAGAAGTAATCGTATCCCCGTTTTTCGCTTCATAGTCTATTATCTTGTCTCTTGGTTTATCGGAAATTACAGTAACTGGTGTTATAGAAGACGAAATTACTCCCTGACTGGATAAATCAACCGATGCTCCCGCAACCAGGGGATTTGCGGCAATCCCCGGATAAGATCCGGAAACAACAGATGATGGTAAAATCACTCCGCCCGCCACAAAAACAACAAGCGCCAAGCCTAAAATAGAAAAGTGCACAAATAATGAAGTATTAGCTCCGCGCCTAACCATTAAAATATCGACGACGAAATTTTTAACTGTTTCGAATCTTAAACCCCAGTTGTGAAGACGAAATTTAGTGTAAAGAGCAAGCGCCCTTATGAATTGAATAAATTCTTTTTGTATCGGATCGTAATCCATCTAACTTCAGGTTCCTTGGTATTCAGGTACCTGGGTTACCGGGTAATTTTAATCCTGATTACCCAAAAACCCGACTGCCCAAAAACCTCCCTTACCTAATGTCCTTTGCCAGCGCATCAAGGAAAGCTGCTAGGCCCGCAGTCGAGTTCTGACTCGACGAGGACCGCAAAGAGTTTTTACTTGATGTCCCTCGCAAGCGCATCTAAAAACTCTTTATTTGAATCTGTCTTTGCTAATCTATCTATCAAAATCTCTGTTCTTTCATCTGTTCCCAAAACAGTCAGCATTCTGCGCATCGTCACAATTTTCTTGTTGTCTTCAGCACTAAACAATAACTGTTCCTGCCTTGTAGAAGATCTTTCAACATCAATAGAAGGATAAATTCTGCGCTCGGCCAGCTTCCTGTCCAAATGGACTTCCATGTTTCCCGTACCTTTGAACTCTTCGTAAATCAAATCGTCCATCCTGGAACCGGTATCAATTAATGCTGTTCCAATTATTGTCAGTGACCCGCCGTTTTCGCAGTTTCTGGCAGCTCCAAAAAATCGCTTTGGGGGATAAAGCGCTGCGGGATCAAAACCTCCGGTTAATGTTCTACCCGATGGCGGAACAGACAAATTGTAAGCTCGTGCAAGTCTGGTTATAGAATCCAGGAGAATAACCACGTCTTTGCCCATTTCAACCAATCTCTTAGCACGCTCAAGGGCTATTTCGGCAATTCTGGTCTGATCCTCTGCCGGCTCATCAAAGTTAGAAGCAATAACTTCACCCTTAACAGATCTGGAAATATCCGTAACTTCCTCTGGTCTTTCACCAATTAGTGCAGCCATCAAATGAACTTTTGGAAAATTGTCGGAAATTCCTTTGGCAATATCTTTTAAAACTGTTGTTTTACCAGCTTTTGGCGGCGAAACAATCATGCCGCGCTGACCTTTTCCAATTGGTGCGACTAAATCGATAAGTCTGGTCGTCAACGGAACTTTTCCGGTCTCCAGAGTTAATCTTTCATTCGGATAAATAGGCGTTAAGTCTTCAAACTTCACGCGTCTTCCCTGTTTTTCCGCATCGACTTCGTTAACGCTTACTACCTTCAAAAGCCCAAAATAACGCTCAGATTCTTTTGGCGGTCTGCCCAAACCAACAACTGCATCGCCAGGTCGAAGACTAAACTTGCGAATTTGTGAAGCCGAAATGTAGACATCAGCGTCAGACGGCCTAAACTTCGGCCTCAAAAAGCCATGCCCGTCGTGACTAATATCCAATATTCCGGAAACTTCCTGCGTCGGCACATCCCGCTGATCCTCACGGTTGCTTTCGTATCTGTCTTCGCCGTATCCGTTGTTATTCATTCTTGTATCTCGTGTTGTCTGTGGCCTTAAATCAACCACTCGAGCCACTGCAGGATTTTCTCCTGTACCATTTGCTGTATTGTTTTGATTGTCCTGTGTCGAGTCGTCATCCTTTGCACGAACTCTGACTTGAACCTTAGCAGTAGCCATAAATTATATTTTTAGAAACTTATTTTCACCTGTATATTCGGGAACTTTTTCTGGAGCCAGTTCGTATTGTAATTAGCATCTGACTAATTGTCAAATCCATCTATGCTTTAAAAGGAGCGTATCCCTGCCCAAGATACGCCCCTATTAAAGGATCGTAAGTCAGTCTGCCTCTTACGATCCATTGGCGCCCCTTGGCCATTACTAGCATTACCGCGTTTGACGCGGAAGGGGCAGTTAGTTATACCTCATTACTCTTAGCTCGTTTATTGTCAATAATTCCCATTGCTATTTCGTTAATGTCCTCTTCTTTTTTACCTGTGATTCTACCTTTTCCAAATCTAGATAAAACAACTCCAACAGGTGCGGCACTGAACATTCCAGCCATTCCTAATACTCCAACTCCGGTTTCTGGAGTTTTAGTAGGAACAGTTGTTGCTCCGGCTACAGTTCCAGTTTGTTCCTGGTGTTGATCCTGATGTTGTTCCTGGTGCTGCTCGTTTTTGTTGTTGATCGTGATAGTTGTTGCTCCACAGCTTGTGCAAGGTATTGGTGTCGGCGACGCTACAGGTGTAGGTGTCGGCGAAGGTTCCGGATGACAATTGTAGTTATGATTCCGGGCTAAATAATGGAAATTCCCCAAGTTCCATTGCGAGCCATTTACAGAATTCCATCCTTCCAATACAAGGTCTGTCCTCCACCAATCAGTTTGAATACAAACATCCTTTAGTGGCGGAACAAAACATTGCAGGAAATTACCATTGGAAAGTGTGTAAACGTCATCCTTACCTTGAAGCAGGCCATTTCCAACTATCTGATGTTGACCACTATCATAGTGTGCCCTATCTCCTGTCCCACTTTGGTCAATACATTTTGGAAAAGATGGCGGATTTTGTGTCTGAGGGCTTGGTGATACCATAGGTGATGGCGTACTGGTTGGCGTTGGTGTGGGTGACATCGTTGGTGACGGTGATACTGATGGTGAAGCCGAAGGTGTTGGTGTTGGTGAAGCATCTGTTGCACTAACGGCACTCAGGTTTAAAAATAAACCACCGAAGACCATTATCATAACAACCAAAGAAGCAAGCCCGGCTTTCCAGGCTATATTTATTAATTTAATTGGATCTTTCATGTTTATTTTTTCTTCACCACCTCGTTTTTTAGATTTTAGGTTATAGACTATAGATTCTAGATTTCTTAAAATCTAACATCTATCATCCAAAATCTATAATCTTATTTAGACTTCTCCTTAGACTTCTTTTTCTTTTTCTTATCTTCTTCACTTTCGACTACAGTTACCAAGGTTTCTAAACCTCTTTGAACCAAACCTAATCCTATAAGACCCAAAGAAGATGCCCCAGCCGCAAATTTAATCCACGGCGCAATGAGGTCAGTTGATTGAAATCCAGTTCCTGATATTGGTAAGACGACATTAGCAGGAGGTGGCGTTTCAACTGATTTCGGTGTATTGATCGCAGTTGCTGTATTGGCTGGTGTATTTGTCGGTGTTACCGGTGTGTTTGTTGGCAACGGCGTATTAGTTGACCTTACTACGACCTCGGTATTGGCAGGTGTCGATGTGAACGTAACCGTTGAAGTTGCCGTTTTAGTCGCAGTTGCAGTCGGCAAACAAGAATCCACATCTTTTGTAATGGTGTAGTCAATCATATTCACTCCGTTGTATCTGGGAGGCAAAAGTTTTTCTTTGGTCCTGACTGCATCTGTCTGATAAAAACAATCGTCAACATTATTTATGTCCACTTCAATGTCCTTTTTTTCTCCTGCTTTAACCTGAAATTCAATCTGTTGGTTAAAATGCTGCGTTTCCAACCAATTCAGCCCTTCAGCAACAGGTTCATCTGAACCATAAACATCAACCCAGAATTTATCCGGACAAGCAGGATTTGTCGAAACATTTTCAAAGTGACCTACCACTTTCATTCCTGCACGATGATTACCTTCAAACTCGAATCTTCCTTTAACATCTGTTGGAATACAATCAGCGGGTACAGCCTCTGCGCTTTGCACTTTAGAATCTGCCTGAACAGAAGTTAGCAGAACTCCCCGAGTTGTTTCCCCACCTGTCTCACCGCTTCGATCAATAGGCACTTCAAAAGTATCTCCAACATAAACCAAATCATTTTGGGCTAATCCATCTTTTTGCAATCTGGCAAATGCTTTATCGGTTGATTCTTCGAATGCTTTCGCCGTTGCTTCTGTTAAAGTTTCACCTTTTTTAGTAATTTCTACCTTTACCGTGCTTTGTTTGTGTTTATTGGAAAGAGCCTCCATCTGCTTGTCAACAGAAAGATAATCAGGGTTTTGAGAATGAATGGAATTTATATCGGTGTTTGAAATTCTAAGAGTATTATTAGCTCCTGTGTCTGCACTATGAGTTTCACTATGGCCTACAAAAGCGGATCCAGAAGCAGCAACACCTAATACAACACCGGCAGCGATTAACCTACCTGACGTAATTCTTTTTGGTTGTCCTTCGATCCTAGGCATTTATATTTTTTTATGGATCTGTATTACTACAGGTCGCGACTAAGTTTCGAACTATAGCACAAAGAACATCCCTTGTCAACTACTCTAGGTTAGTTTATTTATCTATAGTCTATCTTATCTTGTTGGCAGAACTATTGGGGCAGTGCATTAACTGTATCTTCAAGATACAGTGAAGCGGTTTCAAAACTCTGGTTATCGTGATTTAATCTGACTTTGGATAGTCAGACTTTTCTTTTAAGGAAGCAGTTTTCTAACACAAATGACTACAA
>OBEQ010025433.1_pt1 | contig 21620 bp, 28 predicted proteins | sample 1670901 | NCBI WGS metagenome assembly OBEQ01 (sample SAMEA104232315, study PRJEB22302) | groundwater metagenome | biome: forest; feature: aquifer; material: groundwater | place: USA | collected 2011-08-07 | depth 5.4 m
CGCAGAGGCCCGCGATCGACACTCGTACCCGGACCGCGTCGGGCGCGAGCACCGGCGGATCGCTCTGCTCGATCCGGAGGTCGCGGGGCGCGCGCAGGACGGCGGCCTTCATGCGGCCGAGTGCCCTCCGTCGAGGAACACCGTCTGCCCGGTCATGAAGTCGGACGCCGCCGACGCGAGGTAGACGGCCAGCGGGCCGATCTCCTCGGGCCGGCCGATCCGGCGCATGGGGATGTCGCGGGTCAGGCGCTCGCTGGTCCGGGAGTCGGCGAACGCGAGATGGGTCATGTCGGTGGCGAACCAGCCCGGGGCGATGGCGTTCACCTGGATGTTGTGCCGCGCCCACTCGACGCCGAGCGTCCGCGTGAGCGCGATCACGCCGCCCTTGGTCGCGGAGTAGATGGCGTACCCCGGCAGCCCGACCGCGCCGAGGACGGACGCCACGTTGACGACCTTCCCGCGCTTCTGGCGGATGAGGTGCGGCGCCGCCGCCCGGCAGCCGTTGAAGACGCCGGTGAGGTTCGTGTCGAGCATCCAGCGCCAGTCCTCGACGCTCGTCTCGGCCAGCGGCGCCACCTTCGCCACCCCGGAGTTGTTCACCACGACGTCGAGCCGGCCGAGCTCCGACACCGCTCGCTCGACGAGGGCCTCGACCTCGGCGTAGACCGTCACGTCGGTGGGCACGACGATCGCGCGCCGCCCGCGCTGCTGCGCGAGGCGCGCCGTCTCCTCGAGGTCGGGCTTGGAGCGCGCGGCCAGCGCCAGGTCCGCCCCGGCCTCGGCGTAGGCCAGCGCGATCGCCCGCCCGATGCCCCGGCTGGCGCCGGTGACGACGGCGACGGCGCCGGCGAGCGGCGTCATCGGTAGAGGGCCTCGAGCGTGCCGCGGTAGTGCTCGGCGATGACCCGCCGCTTGACCTTGAGCGTGGGCGTGAGCTGCCCGTTCTCCTGGGTGAAGTCGACGGGCAGGACCGCGAACTTCTTGATCTTCGCGTACGAGGGCAGGTCGACGTTCCTCTCCTCCACGATCCGCCCCACGCGCTCCACGACCGCCGGATGCTTGACGAGGAGCGCCGGGTCGGACACCAGCAGGCCTTGGGCCCGGGCGAACTTGGCCAGCTCCTCGGGGTTGAGCGTGATCAGCGCCACCGGGTAGGGCCGCTTGTCGCCGTGGACCACGGCCTGGCTGACGAACGGGTCCGTCTTGAGCGCGTTCTCGATGTTCTGGGGGGCGATGTTCATCCCGCCCGAGGTGACGATGATGTCCTTCTTGCGGTCGGTGATGTAGAGGAAGCCCTCCTCGTCGATCCGGCCGATGTCGCCCGTGTGGAACCAGCCGTCGGCGTCGAAGGCCGCGGCGGTGGCGTCGGGCTGCTTGAAGTAGCCGCGCCGGGCGACGTTGGGGCCGCGGGCGAGGATCTCGCCGTCGGGCGCGATCTTCAGCTCGACCCCCGACACCGGCACCCCGACGGAGCCGAACTTGAAGCGCTCGAGCCGGTTGGACGTGAGGATCGGGCAGGTCTCGGTGAGCCCGTAGCCCTCGATCAGCAGGATGCCCGCGGCGTGGAAGAACTCGGCGATCTCCCGCGCGAGGGGCGCGCCGCCGGAGCCCGCGAAGCGGAGGCGCCCGCCGAGCGCGGCGTGGAGCTTCGAGAAGACGAGCTTGTGGGCGATCCGGCGCTTGAGCGCCAGAGCGGGCGGGATCGGCTTGCCCTGCTGCTGGAGGCGGCTCACCTCCCGCCCGACGCCGAGAGCCCAGTTGAAGATCGTCCTCTTGAGCGGCGAGCCGGCCTCCACGCCGGCGAGGATCCTCGCGTACACCTTCTCGTACACGCGCGGGACGCTGAAGATGAAGTGCGGGCGCACCTCCTTGAGGTTCTCGCCCACCTTGTCCAGGTTCTCGGCGAACGCGGTCGTGAATCCCCGGTGGATGCCGATGAACGACTCCATGCGCGCGAACGAGTGGGCGAGCGGGAGAAACAGCAGGTGGACATCGCCCTCGCCGGCCCCCTGCAGCGTCCTGGCCGACGCCGCCAGCGTGGCCATGTGGTTGCCGTGCGTCTGCACCACACCCTTGGGCGGGCCCGTGGTGCCCGAGGTGTAGACGATCGAGGCGACGTCGTCGGCGCCGAGCGACGCCACCCGGTCGGCGAGCGTCGGCCGCAGGCGGTCGAGGTTCTGCCGCCCCAGTCGCCGGAGCCCCTCCCACGTCGGCACCGACTCCGTGGGCTTGAGCGCCTCGTAGTCGGACATGACGATGATCTGCTCGAGCCCGCCCATCTTCTCGCGGACCTCGAGCGCCTTGGCGAGCTGGCCCGGGTTCTCCACGATCAGCGTTCTGGCCTCGGAGTCGTTGACGATGTAGGCGATCAGGTCCGGGGGGTACGTCGGGTAAATCGGGATCGTGACACAGCCCGTCGAGAAGATCGCGAAGTCGGCCTGGACCCACTCGGCCCGGCTGGTCGAGAGGAGCGCGACGGCCTCGCCCCGCTGGCGCCCGAGCGCGAGGAGCCCGATGGCGATCTCGCGCACGGTGTCCCCGAGCTGGCGCCACGTGAGCGTCTCCCACTTTCCGTCGCGCTTGAGCTGCTGGGCGGGCCGGTCGCCGCTGCGCTCGACCCGGCTCCAGAACATCTTCGCCAGCGTGTCGTCAGCCATCGCCGTCTCCTCACCGGCTCGCCGCCGGTCCTCGCTTGAGGGCCAGGGCCCTCCGCGCCGCAACACGCCGATTTGGCTTGTTCGCCGCGGGCTTCCAGGAGTGTACGGGCTGTGCCGTGACGCAGTGCAATAAAATGCTTGACAGCACATAACGCGCCGCGTTACTGTGGGCGGCAACAGGAGAGCCCATGAAGCAATCCAGGCCGACCGCGACCAAGAAGGACGCGAAGAACGCGAAGGACGCGAAGAACGCGAAGAAGGAGACACCCATGCAGGAGACGACGGCGAAGTCCCAGGAGCTGTTCGGCCAGATGGCCGGCAAGACCTTCGAGGCCCTCACCCTCTGGGCCGAGGCGAACCAGAGGGTGATGCGCGAGCTGATCACCCTGTCGACGACAGCGGCCAAGGAGACCGCGCGCCTCTACGGCGAGCTCCAGGCCGGCGCGGTCGAAGCGCTGCGCGAGAGCCAGACCTGGTGGCTGAAGCGCCAGGCCGGCACCGAGGTGCCGAGCGACCCGATGCTCTGGTACCAGAAGGGGCTCACGGAGTCGACAGAGGGCGCCCAGCGGGCCATCCGGTTCTTCGAGGGCAACACCCACGCCGTGACGAAGACGGCGGAGCAGATCCAGTCCACCGCCGAGCGAACCGGCAAGGAGATCCAGGATACGTTCTCGACGCTGGCGAGCCGGGTGCAGCAGATCTACACCGCCGCCTGAGACCATCGAAGGGGGCCTCGACGGCCCCCTTCGAGCATCCCCCAGCACCGTTGCGCCGGCGAAGCCGGCACTCGAACGCTACGACTCTGAAGCGCTTCTGGCGCAGCGAGGCGACCGCAAAGCTCGGGAATTTCCCGGGCCCGCCTACTCGCGCTTCTCGAGCCGCTCCTCGAGCAGACGGACCTTCTGGCGGAGCTGGGTGATCTCCTCGCGCAGGTCGTTCTCGGGCGTCGCCTCCTCGCGGCGCTCGCCGCGGGGTGACGGCGGTCCCCAGCCCGCGCGCGACGCCCAGTCGCGGAAGACGCGGTCGAGCTCGCGCTGGCTGGAGACGAGACCCTCGAGGCTGGACTTCATCGTCTTCTGCGCGAAGTCCTGCCAGGCCTCGCCGTGCTTGATGAGCTGGTGGAGGAAGGCCGAGGGCAACGCGGCGCGTCGACTGCGCTCGTTCTCGAGGATGATCTGGGCGAGCGTGACCGAGCTCAGGTCCTCGCCCGTGGCGGCGTCCACGACGGAGATCTCCTTGCCCGCGCGGATCATCTCCTCGATCTCCTCGAGGGTGACGTAGCGGCTCTCCTGCGTATCGTAGAGCTTGCGGTTCGAGTAGCGCTTGATCACGTACGCCATGGCCGTCTCGGAGTCTAACACCGTGCGTCAAGCCTCACAAGATCACGCATGGTAGACTGGCGCGGTCCGTGGGCGCGGATCACACGCTCATCAATAATATCCGGACGAGTAGAGGGCTCAGGTATGAAGCTGAAGGACCGGACGGCATTGGTCACCGGAGCATCCCGCGGCATCGGACGCGCGATCGCGCTCGCGCTCGCGGAGGAAGGCGCGGACGTCGCCATCAACTACGTCTCGAGCGAGGCGGCGGCGCGCGACGGCGCGGACCAGATCACCAAGATGGGCCGGCGCGCGCTCCTCGCCCAGGCCGACGTCGGCGACTATCCCGACACCTTCCGCATGGCGCAGCATGTGCTCAAGGAGTTTGGTCACCTCGACATCCTCGTCAACAACGCGGGCATCAACTCCGACAAGACCTTCGTGAAGATGGACCACGCCTCCTGGCGCAAGGTGCTCTCGACCAACCTGGACGGCGTCTTCAACTGCACCAAGGTCTTCGTCGAGCAGATGCTCGAGCAGCAATACGGGCGCGTCGTCAACATCACGTCGGTGATCGGGCAGATCGGGAACTTCGGCCAGGCCAACTACTCGGCGTCCAAGGCGGGTGTGGCGGCCTTCACCAAGTCGCTGGCCAAGGAGCTGGCGGGCAAGGGCATCACGGTGAACGCGATCGCGCCGGGCTTCATCGAGACCGACATGGTGCTGGGGATTCCGGAGAAGGTGCAGCAGCGGCTCCTCCAGCAGATCCCGCTCAAGCGCTTCGGGCGGGCCGAGGAGGTGGGGCGCGCCGTCGTCTACATCGTCTCGTCCGACGGCGACTACATCACCGGCGCCGAGCTCTCGATGAACGGCGGGCTGCTCATGTAGTTCGAGGTGAGCGGCGTCGGCGAGGCCGTTGCGAGCCCGCCGCGAGCCGAGCCCCGAGTCGATCGTTCGAGGTGAGCCGGCGTCGGCGAGGCCGTTGCGAGCCCGCCGCGAGCCGAGCCCCGAGTCGATGCGGTCAGTCGGGCCGCCGGCGCTGCCTCGGGGTCAGCGCGGCGAGCGCGGAGAGGCTCACCAGCCCCCACAGCGTCACCGCGCGGGCCGCCCACGTCCACGGCTGGAGGCTCCAGGCGCGCAGCGCCGCGGCTGCCTCCGGCTTCGGCTCGAAGACGATCGGCCGCCTCGACGGCAGCACCCACGCCTCGCCGGTCAGCACCTCTTCCCCGCGCTGGTTGGCGCAGACGGTCTTGAGCCGGATGCGGTTGCGGTCGCGGATCAGCTCGACGACCTCGACGCGCGCGGTGATGGTGTCCCCCGGCTTCACCGGCTTCAGGAACTTCAGGTCCTGCGAGAGGTAGACCGCCCCGGGACCGGGGAGCTGGGTGCCGATGACCGCGGAGATCATGCCCGCCGTGAAGATGCCGGGCGCGATCGGCGCCTTGAACATCGTGGTGGCGGCGTACTCCGGATCGGAATGCAGCGGATTGTAATCGCCCACGGCGTCGACGAACGCCTCGACGTCGGCGTGCTCGACCACGCGCGTCAGCTCGGCGTGGTCGCCCTCGGACAGCTTCGCGATGGTCTTCCCGGTCATGGGGACTCCTTGCCGTCCTTCTGCTTCAGCAGCGCGGCAATGGCATCCTCGAGGCGCTCCAGACGCTCCTCCAGCTCGACGAGCTGGCGCGCCACGCCCGTCACCTGGGCTCGCGACGGCAGGCCGAGGGACTGGAGCATCGCCTCCATCGACTGCTCCCCGGCCTTCTTCGCGGGCCCCTGGGCCACCAGCCACTGGTCGAGGTACTTCCCCAGGGACTGGGCGAACGCCTCGGTGCCCATGGCCTGGCCGAGCGCTTTCGACCAGGCCTCGATCCACTGATCGAGGAACTGCTTCCACTGCGTCATCAAGTCGGGCGAGGCCGGCCCCTGGCTCATGACCCGCGCCCAGGTGCTGATCCCCTGGTCCATCAGCGGCCGCCAGAACGTCGCCGGATCGATCCGGCTCGCGCTGGCGCCGGCCTCCGTCATCACGCGGGCCCAGGCCTGCGTGCCTTCATCGATCTGGCGCTTCCAGAGGTCGAAGAGCTGCTGACTCGTTGCCGTCGTGTCCATCGGTACGCCTCGCTTCCTATCGTAACGCGGTTGACGCCTTGCGCCAAACGAACTCGCGTCGCGTCATGATCGGGGCGCCAGCCAGCCCGACACCTTCGGCCAGCAGTGCACGGCCGCGCCGCGCCCGGCGATCAGGGAGATGTGGCCGCCCGGCAGCTCGACGTACTCTTTCTCCCGGCTGCCCACGGCGCCGAGCAGCGCCTTCACGCACTCGGGCGGCGCGATGTAGTCCTCCTTCGCGCCGACGACCAAGACCGGGCACGTGATGCGGGAGAGGTGCACGGGCCGGCCGCCCATCCGGAGCTCGCCCGTGTAGAGCTTGTTGCCCTGATAGAAGTCGCGCACCCACTGCCGGAAGAACTCCGAGGGAAACGCGACGTACTCGTTGGCCCACCGGTTGAGCGCGCTGAAGCCTTCCACGTACTTGTCGTTCCAGAGGTTCCACCAGAGGTTCAGGCTGGTGGAGAGGTCCATCGTCGGCTTGAGCAGCTTGAAGCCCGCCTTGACCATGTCGGCCGGGATGGCGCCGATCGTGTCGACGAAGCGGTCCACGTCGAAGAAGCGCGGATCGAGCCAGAGGCCGAAGAGGCCGACCTTCGCGAAGTCGATCGGCCCCGCCATGTCGATGAAGTTCTTGACCGGGACCTCGGGGTGGGTGGCGACGAAGCAGGCGGAGATGGGCGCGCCCATGCAGTAGCCGAGCACCGACAGCTCACTGGCCCCCGAGGACTCGAGCACCTTGGCCGCCATGCGCGGGAGGATCTTGGTGACGCAGTCCTCCACGGTGAGGTCGTTGTCCTCGGGGCCGAACACGCCCCAGTCGAGCAGGTAGAAGTCGAACCCCTGCTTCGTCATGTGCTCGACGAAGCTGCCGCCCGGCAGCAGGTCGAAGATGTACGGGCGCGAGATGCCCAGGTTCGGCACGAAGAGCAGCGGCGTGGAGCCCGTCCGCGTCGACTCGTACCGGTAGAGGCGCGATTTGTTCTTCTTGTAGACCTCCTGCCGCGGCGTCTGGCCGGTGCGGGGCTCGACGGGGTCCGTCATCATCCGCGCGAAGTTCTTCATGCGGGCCTGGCTGCGCTCGAGCTCCTCCTGCCACCGCTTGAGCACCTCGGGCGAGACCTCGGCGGCCTCGTAGCCGCGCGTGAACCGGTCGACGACGTCAGCGAAGCGTTCCTGGCCCATTCTCAGAGCACCCCTTGTTGACGAAGTTGGGCGCGAAGCCCTCTACGAGGACGTCGGCGCGCGCCGCCAGCCCCCGCAGGAGCTTCCGGCCCTCGCGCGTGCGCAGGTTCAGGGTCACGTGGTAGCGGTTCCGGGCCTCGGCCGCGAAGGCGAGGCCTTCGCCCCGGAGATCAGCGTCGGGCGGGCCCCAGCGCCGCGCGGGATCGCCCTCCGGCGGCTCCACCTTGATCACCTCCGCGCCCAGCTCGGCGAGGTACGTCGCGGTCAGGAGCGCGCCGTAATGCGCGTGCGAGCAGTCGAGCACCACGAGGTCGTCGAGGGACTGGGGCTTTTCCGAGACTCGCGCCGGGTCCTCCTCGGCCTGGATCCACTCCGACGAACCCTGACGCTCTTCCGTCATGTCCGGCGCCCTCTACACCAGCGACGCCCCGCTACCGCGGGGCTTGCGATGCCGAACGCTCGGCTGCCGCCTCGCATCACTGGATGAAGTCGTCGGGAGGCCGGGCGCCGAGGCGGTCGGCCCACTTGCCGATGACCCGCTTGCGCTCGAGCTCCCGGATCTCGGCGTCGTCGAGGCCGAGCACGCGCTTGAGGACCAGCTCGTTGTGGAAGCCCACGGGCCGCCCCGCCCACTTGATGCGCGCGGGCGTCGCGGAGAGCTTGGGCGCGGGCCCGTACTCGACCATCGGGCCGTACACCGCGTCGTCGTGCTCCGACCACGACGTCCGAGCGCGCCGCGAGCTTGCGCACCAGCTCCTGGCCCTCGGGCGCGTGCATGTCGAGCCCCACGTGGTACTTGGAGTGGTTCATGCCGAAGAACGCCACCCCGACGTTCTTCCAGAAGAAGGTGCGGTCGCCGAGGATGCGGGTGACGTCGCCCTGCCCGGGCATCTCGATCTTGATGACCTCGGCGCCGAGCTCGCCCAGGAAGTCCGCGGTGGCCGGCCCGAAGATGATGACCGACAGGTCGAGCACGCGGACGCCCGCCAGGGCCTCGGGCTTCTCGGCGGCGCGGGCCAGGTCGAAGAGACGCTCCGCCCACGCGAAGTACTCGCGCCTCGCGCGGCCGGAGCCGTGCGCGGCCTGGCTACGCGATCTGGAAGACCGAGCCAAGCTTCATCGCGAGCCCCATGTCGCCCTTCAGCTTCAGCTTGCCCGACATGAAGAGCATCTGGCCAGCGGCCTTGCCCGAAGCCATGTCGATCCAATCCTGGCTCGCCATCTGGAGCGTGAGGTTCGGGTTACTGGCGGGGCCCGGAGAGACCTTGCACGTCCCGTCCTTGATCACCGCGTTCCAGGTGCCCCCGCCCTCCCCGCTGATGTCGTACTGGATCGTGGCGTTCACCCCGGCGGCCTTGTCGGGACGGAACTTGCTCTCCATGTTGTCGAAGATTTCCTTGACTGTCGGCATCGCGTGTCTCCCGTGGTCAAAAGGTGAACAGGTCCATCCCGCCGGTGACCGTCAGCACCGCGCCCGTGATGTAGCGGGCGCGCTCCGAGCAGAGGAACGCGATGGCGTTCGCCACGTCCTCCGGCTGGCCCTCGCGCTGCATCGCCACGCGCTTGACCATCCGGTCGAAGAGCGGGCTCAGGGTCGCGTTGGGCCCGATGATCCCGGGCGCGATCACGTTCGAGGTCACGTTGGCGCGGGCGCCCTCGAGCGCCACCGACCGGGCGAACCCGATCACGCCCATCTTCGTCGTCGAGTACGCGGTCTGCCCGAAGCCGCCCATCAGGCCGGCGATCGACGCCATGCAGATCACGCGCCCCCACTTGCGCTCGCGCATGCCGGGGAAGACGGCCTTCGTCACATTATATGTGCCGGTCAGGTTGATGCGCAGGTTGAGGTCCCAGTCCTCGTCCTTCATGTCCTTGAGCTGGGCGACCGTGTAGATGAAGCCCGCGTTGTTGACGCAGATGTCCACGGGCCCGAGCTCGCGCGCGACCCGCGCCACCGTGTCGGCGACCTGCGCGCGGTCGGTGATGTCGCAGGCGTAGCCGCGGGCGCCCCGCCCGCTCTCCCGGGCCGCCTCCTGCGCGCCCTCCGCGTTGAGGTCGACGATCGCCACCCGGCAGCCCTCCGCCGCCAGCACCTCGGCGTCGGCGCGCCCGAGGCTCCGCGCGGCGCCGGTGACGAGCGCCACCTTGCCCGCGATCCCGAGGTCCAACGCCCTACTTCCCCTTGAACTGCGGCTCGCGCTTCTGGAAGAAGGCCTGGATCCCCTCGCCCGCGTCCTCGGTCTTCAGCACCTCGAGGAAGGCGCGCGTCTCGGCCGCGAGGCCCTGGTCGATGTCGGCGTCGAGGCCTTCGTCGACGGCGCGGATGATGAGCCGGGTCGCCACCGGGGGCCGCCTGGCGATCAGCCGCGCCATCGCCTTGGCCTCGTTCAGCGTCTCGCCGTCCTTCGACAGCTTGTTGACGAGCCCGAGGGCGAGGCACTCCGGCGCGGGGATCTGGGTACCGAGGATCATGTACTCGAGCGCCTTCGTCCGGCCGATCAGGCGCGGCAAGCGCTGGGTGCCGCCGTAGCCCGGGATGATGCCCAGGTTCGACTCGGTCTGGCCCATTCGCGCCGTCTCCTTCAGGATGCGCAGGTGGCAGGCCATCGCGATCTCGCAGCCCCCACCGAGCGCGTGGCCGTTCAGGGCGGCGATCACCGGCTTCCCGAAGCGCTCGATCTTCCGCAGCACGCCGTTGCCGAACCGGATGAAGTCCTCCACGGTGCCGCCGGAGAAGGCCGAGCCGAGATCGGCGCCAGCGCAGAAGATCTTGTCCCCCGCCCCCGTCACGATCACCGATCGCACCGCGCCGTCCGCCGCCAGCTCGGTCATCGCCGCGTCGAGGTCGCGCACGAGCTGCTCGCTGATGGCGTTGGCCGGCGGGCGGTTCAGGGTGACGACGGCGAAGGTCTCCTCCCGCGTGACGAGCAGCGTCTCGTGGGCCATCAGCGCGCGACTCCTTTGAGGAAGATGTCGGCCACCGCCTCCGCCATGTCGCTCAGGCGGTACCGCCGCTTGCCCAGCACCCACGACGTGGCCACCTGGTCGATCGCCCCGAAGAGCATCTTGGTGGCGAGCTTCACGGGCAGGTCGGCGCGGAACAGGCCCGCCGCGATCCCCTCCTCCAGCACGGCGCCGATCAGCGCGAAGTACGCGGTGATCTCGTGGGCGGAGGCGCCGCGGAAGAACTTGTGGCCCTGCCGGAGCTCGACCTGCACGACCTCGGCCAGATCGGGATTGTCCTCGAGCATCGTGAAGTGTAACGCCACCAGGCGCCGGATCTTGGCGGGGGCGTCGGGCCGCTCGGCGATGGCCGCGCGCAGGAACTCGACCCAGCGCGCCATCTTCTCGCGGAACATCGTGACCAGGATGTCGTCCTTGGTCTTGAAGTAGAGATAGATGGTGCCGCTGGCCATTCCCGCCTCCCGGGCGATGTCGGAGACGCGGGAGTTGTAGTAGCCGTGACGGGCGAACACCCGGATCGCGGCGTCGATGATCTGCTGGGGCTTGTCGGGATCACGCATCACGGATGCTGAACCGCGGTTCATTCTAGATGGGCGCCCGCGGGGTGTCAAACGTCTGCTACGATCGCCGGCATGAAGATCAAGTACCGCATCGGCGTCATGCCCGGGCCGTGGCCCGCGCCGGCCGACGGCGCGGAGTTCCTGTGGCGCTTCGTCGACCTCTGCGAGCGGAGGAGCGTCGACTCGCTGTGGTTCTCCGAGCGGCTCTCGGCGCCCATGGTCGTCCCCGAGCCCATCACGACGATGGCCGCCATCGCCGCCCGCACCCGGCGCCTCAAGTTCGGCCCGAGCGTGCTCGTGATGCCCTTCCGGGCGCCGGTCATCGCCGCCCGCGAGCTGGCGATGATCGACTACCTCAGCGGCGGCCGCATGCTGCCCGCCGTCGGCATCGGCGCCGAGTCCGAGCGGGAGTTCCGGGCCGTGGGCGTGCCGTTCCGCGAGCGCGGGCGGCGGACCGACGAGGCGATCCGGATCATGCGGCTGCTGTGGGAGCAGGACGAGGTCAGCTTCGCGGGCGAGTTCTGGACCCTCGAGCGCGTGACCGTCCTGCCGAAGCCGGTGCAGAAGCCCTTCCCGCTCTGGATCGGCGGCAACAGCGAGGCGGCGATGCGCCGGGCCGGCCGCCTCGGCGACGGCTGGATCCCGTCCTTCATCACGCCGGCCCAGCTCGCGGCCGGAGTGGAGAGGACGCAGGCATTCGCCCGCGAGGCCGGGCGCGAGGTCCCGGCCGACCACTTCGGCGCGCTCGTCTACTTCGGGCTCGACGACGACGGCCGCTCGGCCCGCGCCGCGGCCGAGCCCTTCATCCCCCGGAACCGCGTGGACGACGCCACGCTCGCCGCCTGCACCGCCTTCGGCCCGCCCGCCGCCGTGGCCGCGCGGCTCGAGGAGTACGTGAAGGCCGGCGCCTCGAAGTTCGTCCTCCGCCCGATGTGCCCGCCCGACCGGGTGCTGGACCAGGTCGCCCGTCTCGCCGAAGCCGTGATCCCGGAGTTCCACTCGCGGTGATCGTGCGGAGGCGAGGGCCGACTACTGCGACTGGATGATCTTCGCCAGCGGCTCGGGGTCGACGTTGCCGCCGGAAAGGATGACGCCGACGCGGGCGCCGCGCTCGAGCGGGACCTTGCCGGCGAAGAGGGCCGCCGCGGCCACCGCGCCCGTCGGCTCGAGGAGCACCTTCGCGCGGAAGAGCAGGAAGCGCAGCGTCTCGACGATCTCCTGGTCCGAGACGAGCAGGATCTCGCTCACCTTGTCCTTGAGGATGGGGAAGGTCAGCTCGCCCGGCATGAGCACGCGCACGCCGTCGGCGATGGTGGGCGGCGGCGGGATCCGGATGCGCTCGCCCTTCTGGAAGGACAGGAACGTGTCGTTGGCGGTGTCCGGCTCGACGCCGAAGATCTGGATGGCCGGGAAGAGGCTCGTGGCCGCGGTGGCGCAGCCGGCCATGAGCCCGCCCCCGCCCACGGGGCCCAGCAGCGCGTCGAGCGACGGCACGTCCTGCAGCAGCTCCAGCGCGGCCGTCCCCTGCCCCGCCATGACCGCGTAGTCGTCGTAGGGCGGCACCAGGACGCGCCCGCTGTCGGCGCAGATCTTCCGCGCCATCGCCTCCCGGTCGTCCTTCTGCCGGTCGTAGAAGACGATCTGCGCGCCGTAGTCTCGGGTCGCCGCGACCTTGAGGGCGGGGGCGTCCGTCGGCATGCAGAGCACCGCCGTGGTGCCCACCATGTGGGCGGCCAGGGCCACGCCCTGGCCGTGGTTGCCCGAGGAGTAGGCGACGACGCCGCGCGCGCGCTCCTCCGCCGACAGCGTCAGCAGCTTGTTGAGGGCGCCGCGGATCTTGAACGAGCCGGCGCGCTGCTGGTTCTCGCACTTGAAGAACACGTGAAAGCCGGTGGCATCGTCGAACGAGCGGCAGGTGACCACCGGGGTGCGGTGGATGCGGTCCACCAGCCGTCGCTGCGCCGCTTCGACCTGATCGAAAGTCAGCACGGGCCCCTCACGCCGGCTTGAACGGCTGCGCCGCCGTCGAGCGCTCCAGCGGCGGCGAGTAGATGACCAGGGCGCGGAGCGGCCCCGGGCCGAGCGACTCCACGCGATGAGCCACGCCGGGCGGGAAGAAGCAGGCGGTGCCCGGCCCGCACTCGCGCGCCTCGCCGTCGACCTCCACGAGGGCGCGGCCGTCGAGGACGTACATGGCCTGCTCCACCTCGTGCGTGTGGCGCTCGGCCAGTCCGCCCGGCTCCACGACGCCCAGCACGACCTCCACGGACCGTGACCCGTTGACGTCGCGTCCGACGAGCCGCCGGTTCACCGTCCCGGAGTGGAGCGGCGGTGAGTAGGCGGGGACGTCGCCGGGTGTCACGATGTACTTGGCCTTCGCGGCGGTGCTCATCAGACGACTCCTTGGCGCTTGAGATCGTCGATCTCGTCGGGCGACATGCCGAGCAGCGTGCCCAGCACCTCGGCGGTGTGCTGCCCCAGCAGGGGCGGGGCCAGCGTGATCTCGCCCGGCGAGTCCGAGAACTTCACCGGGATGCCCACCAGGCGGACGCTCCCGCACGTCGGGTGCTGGACCTCCTGCACCATGCCGCGGTGCAGGACCTGCGGGTCGGCGAAGGTCTGGTCGATCGTGTTGATGGGGCCCGCGGGGAGCCCCGCCTCCACCAGCTCGCGGATCCAGTGGTCGCGGCTCTCGGCGGCCAGCCGCGCCTCGATCAGCGGCACCAGCTCCTCCCGCCGCTCCACCCGCTTGCCGTTGGTGTCGAAGCGCGGGTCATGGGCCCACTCGGGCGCGCCGATGACCTTGCAGAAGTTCTTCCACTGCCGCTCGTTGCCGCAGCCCGCGATGAGGTAGCCGCCGTCGCCCGCGCGGAAGGCCTGGTAGGGAACCACGGTCTCGTGGGCGCTGCCCCACCGCCCCTGCACGGCCCCGGCCATCAGGTAGGCGATCGCCGCGTTCATCAGCGGGGCCACGCCCGACTCGAGGAGGCTCAGGTCCACGCGCTGCCCCCGCCCCGTGCGGTCGCGGTGGCGCAGGGCGGCGAGGATCGCCCCGTGGGCGTAGAGCGCGGTGATTTCGTCGACGATCGCCACGCCCGCCTTGACCGGCCGCCCGCTGCGCTCGCCGGTGATCGACATGAGCCCGCTCACGCCCTGGAGGATCGAGTCGTAGCCCGCGCGCTCGCGGTCGGCCCCGGAGTTGCCGAAGCCGGAGACGGCGCAGTAGACGACGCGGGAGTTGACCTCGCGGAGGACGTCGTAGCCGAGGCCCAGGTCCTCCATCGTGCCCGGCTTGAAGTTCTCGATCACCACGTCGCCCTGCCGCACCAGCGCCTTCAGGATCTCCTTGCCGCGCGGGTGCTTCAGGTTGAGCGTGACCGACTTCTTGTTGCGATTGATGGAGAAGAAGTAGGCGGAGGAGCCGTCGGGCGCCTTCGGCGGCACCCAGCCGCGGCTGTCGTCGCCCGTGCCCGGCTGCTCGATCTTGATGATCTCGGCGCCGTAGTCGCCCAGGATCTGGGTGGCGAGGGGCCCGGCCACGATACGCGACAGGTCGATGACACGCACGCCTTCCAGGGGGCCGGACACGCGACACCTCCACGGAGATGAGGAACCCGGGGAATTATGCCCGACAGGCGTGGGGCCTGACAAGCCGCGTATACTAGAGTCCATGCGACTCATCGCGCTCGCCCTCGTGATCGGACTCGCGCTGGCCGGCTGCTCGGTGATCTCCGTCGACCTCACGCCCCGGATCCGGCCCCTGACCGAGGAGACGGTGGAGGGCCGGGGCACGGCCAAGATCCTTCTGATGGACCTCTCCGGCTTCATCAGCGACGAGGCCGCTTCGCCCACGCTCAGCCTCGGCGCCCAGACCCCCAAGGTCCCCACGCTCGTGCGGATCCGAGAGGAGCTGAAGAAGGCCGCCGCCGACGACGACGTCCGGGCCCTGGTGGTGCGCATCAACAGCCCCGGGGGGACAGTGACGGCGTCCGACATCATCTACCGGGAGATCGAGGCCTTCAAGGAGCGCCGGAAGATCCCGGTGGTCGCGGTGATGATGGACGTGGGCGCGTCGGGCGGCTACTACGTGGCGCTGGCCGGCGACGTCATCGTCGCCCACCCGACCACGGTGACGGGCTCGATCGGCGTCATCATGCTCACCGTCAACGGCCAGGGGCTGCTCGAGAAGATCGGGGTCTCCGCCTCCGCCATCAAGTCGGGGCCGCACAAGGACATGGGGAGCCCCTTCCGCCAGATCACGCCCGACGAGCAGGCGATCTTCCAGTCCGTGATCGACGAGCTGCAGCGGCAGTTCGTGGCCAAGGTGGCGGAGCGCCGGACGTTGCCGCTCGACCCCGTCCGCCAGCTCGCCGACGGCCGCATCTACACCGCCGAGCAGGCGCTCGCCAGCAAGCTGATCGACCAGATCGGCTACATGCCGGACGCGATCACCTCGGCCAGGCGCGCGGCCGGCGTCCAGGAGGCGCGCGTGGTGGTCTACCACCGGCCGCGCGAGTACCGCGCGACCTACTACGCCCAGGCGGCGTCCTCGGAGCCCCGGATCGAGGGCGCGCTGAGCCAGTTCATGACGCTGATGGGCGGGATCGGGCCCCGCTTCATGTACCTCTGGTGGCCGTGATCGGGAGGCGCCCGCGATGATCAAGAAGCAGGGTCGCAAGTACGTGGTGCTGTCCGAGAAGACGGGCCGGAGCTTCGGCACCTACGACACGAAGGCCGAGGCCGAGAAGTGCCTGCGCCAGGTCGAGTTCTTCAAGCACGCCAAGAAGCAGGGGGCGAAGGGCTAACGAGGCTCCGCCTCAGACTGACGAAATCGGCGACTTCCACCACGGGCTGCTAGTCTAGGCCCGGCGCTCGAAGCCGGGGCAGCGCAGCACCGGCAGGCGGGGGTACTTCGGGAAGCGCGGGTCCTCGGCGGCGCGGCCGCAGAGCCAGAACGTCGAGCCCCGGGCCGAGGTGACCGGCTTGGCGTGCGCGCAGGTGGCGCAGAGCCCCACTCGCGCGTCGGGCGTCACTCCCGCACCAGGTCCAGGTACTGCTTCAGGATCCTCGCCGTCGCGCCCCAGATCGTCTCGCCCTCGTAGTCGAAGAAGTAGACCGGCCGCCGCACCCCGCCGCGCTCCCATTCCTCCACGCGGAAGCGCCCCGCCTCGAGCAGCGCCCCCACCGGCACCTCGATCACCTTCTCGATCTCGCGCCCGTCGGGCTGGAAGGCCACCGGCCTGGTGATCAGCCCGACGAAGGGCGTGATCACGAACCGGGTGGCGAAGGTCTCGGTGTCGTCGAGCGCGCCCAGCAGCTCCACCGCCGTGCGCGGCAGCCCGATCTCCTCCTCGCACTCCCGCAGCGCCGCCGCCGCCGCGGACGGATCGCCCGGCGCCACCGTGCCGCCCGGGAACGCGATCTGTCCCCGGTGGTGCGCGACGCCCTCGCTGCGTTTGGCGAACACGATGTGAGCCTCGCCGCGGTCGAGGATGGGCAGGAGCACGGCGGCCTGGACGAGCGCGCCCTCGGTGACGACCCGGCGCGGCCGTCCCGGCAGGCGCTCGCGCGTCGTCCGCAGCAGCTCATCGACGGTCACGGGCGCGCGGTCACCTCGCCTTGAAGCTCGGCTGGCGCTTCTCCGCGAACGCCTTCGGGCCCTCGACGGCGTCCTCGGTCCCGCGCAGGGTGTTGGAGAGGAAGGCCTCGAGCCGGAGCCCGTCGGGCAGAGGCATCGCGAGCCCGCGGAGCACAGCCTCCTTGGCCGCCCGCACCGCCAGGGGCCCGCGCTCGCACAGCGTCTCGGCCCACGCCATCGCCGTCGGCATCAGCTCCGGCAGCGGAACCACCTTGTTGACGAGGCCGATCCGGTAGGCCTCCTCCGCCGTGATCGGCTGGGCCATGAGGATCATCTCCATGGCCTTCGCCAGCGGCACCGCGCGCGGCAGCCGCTGCGTGCCGCCGGCGCCCGGCATGATGGCCCAGCGCGTCTCCGTGAGCCCGAAGGTCGCGTGGGGCGCGGCGAGGCGGAGGTCGCAGGCCAGCGCCTGCTCGAGGCCGCCGGCCAGGCAGTGGCCGTTGACGGCCGCGATCATCGGCTTCCAGATCTCGAGGCCCCGCGTGATGCCGCCCAGCCCGGGGTCGTGGTGATGGCGCCCGCGCCCCTGCCCGTCCTTCGTGAACACGGTGGGGATCAGCTTCTTGAGGTCCGCGCCCGCCGAGAACGCCTTGTCGCCGGCGCCGGTGAGGATCGCGACCCACGCCGACTCGTCGTCGCGGAAGCGCGTCCACGCCTCGATCAGCGCCCGGTGGGTCTCGGGGTCGATCGCGTTCATCGCCTCCGGGCGGTTGATGGTAATCGTGACGATCTTGTCCTTCTGCGCGTAGAGTACCGACGCCATCGTGCTCTCCTGTCAGTCAACGTCGGGGGGAGCGAGCGCCGCTCCGCCCCGACACCCCCCACCGGTCACCGGCGGCGCCGATTCGTTCACGAGTCCTCCATCCATCATGACATGAAGAACCCGCCGTCCACGTTCAGGGCCTGCCCGGTGATCCCGCCCGACTCGGGCAGGGCCAGGAACACCACCGCGCCCGCGATCTCGTCGGCCTCGATCATGCGGCGGAGCGGGACCTGCCGCCGGTAGTAGCGGTCGAAGATCTCCTCGCCAGGCACGGGCCCCGCCTTGGTGCTCTGGAGCGCCACGCCCATTCCCGCCCGCACGTAGCCCGGGCAGACGGCGTTGACCGTGATCCCCGGGTAGCCCTGCGAGCCGAGCTCGGCGGCGAGGGCGCGCGTGAGGCCGAGCACCCCGTGCTTCGACGCCGCGTACGCCGTCACGTACCCAGAGCCACCCGTCTTGCCGAAGATCGAGGAGATCGTGACGATGCGGCCCGCCCGCCGCTCCAGCATCGCGGGGAGGCAGGCGCGGATCGCGCGGGAGGTGCCGTTCAGGTTCACGTCGATCACGCGGAGCCACGCGGCCTCGTCCTGCTCGGCGAACAGGCCGCTCGCGCCCGTGCCCGCGCAGGTCACGAGCACGTCGAGCCGCCCCAGCTCGCCGAGGGCGCGCCGGGCCATCCGCGCCATGTCCTCCGGCTTCGTGACGTCGGCGGTCTCGGCCAGCGCCTTCACCCCCGCGCGCGCCGCCTCCTCGGCTACCCCGGCCGCCGACTCCCCGAGGTCGGCACATACCAGGTTCGCGCCCTCGCGGGCGAAGGCCAGCGCGATCGCGCGCCCGATGCCGCCGCCCGCGCCGGTGATGACGACCGTCGTGTGGCGTAGCCTCACCGCTCGCTACCTCCATCGCGCGCACTGACACCCGCGACGCCCGGCTTCGCCATTCCCGGAATCTTGGCTCGCCTCGATCCACTCGGGCCTCGCCTCGCGACGGCCTCGCCGGCGGCTCGCCGGCGCCGGTCGGCTCGAACCGCGGGCTGCAGCTCGCACGGCAATCGCAGGGCTTGCCATGAGGAACGCTCGGCTGCGCCTCGCACTATTGGAATCGGGCGCTGACGGCACCGAGGCGGGTGAACCGCGCCGACACCACGTCGCCGGCCTTCGGCTTGAGGAGGCTCGAGACGGAGCCGCTCATCACCACGTCGCCGGCCTTGAGGCCGAGCCCGCGGTTGCCGAGGTGGTTGGCGATCCACGCGAGCGAGTTGAGCGGGTTGCCCAGGACCTCGGCCGCGGTGTTGGTGGCCGCCACCTGGCCGTTCAGCTCGAACACCACGCCCTCCAGCGCGAGGTCGAGCCCCGCCAGGGGCGTCAGCGGCTGACCGAGGACGATCGCGTTGGCGAAGACGCCGTCGGCGACGGCGTCGGCCGCGGTGGGCTTGCCGCCGAAGCGGATGTCGACCAGCTCGAGCGCGGGCAGCGCGCCCTCGACCGCGAGGAGCGCCGTGGCGGGCGACCCCCCCGGCCCCGCGAGGTCCCGCTTGAGCACGAACGCCACCTCCACCTCGACGGCGAGCTGGGCGAAGCGCGCGACCGGCACCGCGTCGCCGGTGGCGAAGACGCCGGAGGCGAGCAGGAAGCCGCACACCGGATGGTCGACGCCGAACGCCTGCTGGGACGCCTTGCCGGTGAAGCCGGCCTTCCAGCCGAGGATCGTCTCGCCTTTCTTCACGAGCGTGTCGCGCAGCTCGTCCTGGATGTCGTACGCCTCCGCCAGCGACAGCGGCCGCGTCTCGGACGGCGGCGGGACGGCGCGGTGGGTCGAGCGGGTGGCCAGGAGGATGTCGATCATGAAAGGCTCCTCAGGCGCTGCAGGACCGCGTCCATCACCTCCCCGGCCTTGCCGGAGATGACGACGTCGGCCTGCGCGTCGTACGGGGTCGGGGTGAGATTGACGATCACGAGCGTCGCGCCGGCGTGCCGCGCGTGCGCGGGCATGTAGGCGGCCGGGTAGACGACGAGCGACGAGCCGACCACAATGAAGAGGTCCGCGGACCGGGCGCGGCGCTCGGCCTCCTCGACGGCCCGCGCCGGCATCGGCTCGCCGAAGAGGATCGTGTGGGGCTTGACGATGCCGCCGCAGCGCGGGCAGGCGGGGACGTCGACGCCCTCCTCCTCCAGCCAGCGCTGCACCTCCTCGCGCGAGTACGGCGCCCCGCAGGCCAGGCAGCGGGCGCGGGTGGCGTTGCCGTGCAGCTCGATGACCTTCTCCGCGGGCAGGCCGGCGCGCTGGTGGAGGTTGTCGACGTTCTGCGTGATGCAGCACTCGAGCCGGTCCCGCCGGTGCAGCTCGGCGATCGCGAGGTGCGCCGGGTTCGGCTGCGCCGTGCGCATCACGGGGTAGGAGTGGCGCCCGATCTCCCAGTACTTCCGGCGTCCCGCCTCGGTGCCGACGAAGTTCTGGTAGGTCATCTCGCGCGGATCGAACCGGTCCCAGACTCCGCCCGGGCTCCGGAAGTCGGGGATGCCGGACTCGGTGCTGACGCCGGCGCCGGTGAAGACGACGGGACGGCGCGCCGCCCGGAGAAGCCGCGCGACCCGCTCGATCCCCTCCGTCACTTGCGCTTCTTGCCCGCCGGCTTCCTGGTGGCGCGGGCGGCCCGGCGCGGCCCCGCGGGCTTCGCGCGCCGGGACGCCGCCGCCTTGGGCCGGGCGGTCGCCGTCACCGCCGCCTTCACGTAGGGCTCGTTCCGCTTGCCCACGCCCCCGCGGATCGGTGTGCCGCTCTCGATCGTGCGGATCCAGGTCGTGAGGTCTTCGGACAGCTCGGGATAGCATTTGTCGCGGTAGGTCTCGAGCGCGCGCAGCGCCGCCGGGTCCTTCCACGGCTTCAGGACGAAGACCCCCTCGGGGTCGCGCGGATCGAACGGCGCCTCCGTCGCCATCGCCATCACGATGTACCGCCTCGTCAGCTCCGCCATGACGGGCTGCCTCCTCTGCGCGGGAATGCGCGGACCCGGTGTCGGACCGCCCTGAGAGCCTCTCCCGTTCTCGCGCGGTTGTCAAACCTGCCGTCGCGCTCGGCAGGAGCGTCGGCCTCGGGCGGAAGCGGAGGATCGGGGTGAGAAGGCGGGCTCAGCGGAGCCGGCGCTGGGAAATGAAACAACATTTTCACGCCGTGCACGCTCCGGACGGGCGGTCGCCAAGGGGCCGGCTCGGCGCCGCTGGCGCCCGGGAGGCACGGCGTGAAAGGCGGACGCGCGGAGCGGCGCGCGGCTCAGTCGGCGACGACGTTGTTGCCCGGCCGCACCTCGATCGAGATGGCGACCTTGTGCGCGCCGCGCTCGAGGTAGTAGGCCGCCAGCGCCTTGCCCCGCTCGAGGCGGTCGTTGCGCACCATCGCGGACCTGGGCACGAGGAGCACGGTGCCGTCCTCGAGCGTCACGGCGCGTCCGGCGTCGGCCACGCTCTTGATCCGGCCGGTCGTCACCTTCTCCTCGCCCAGCACCAGGTCGGCGGTCGTGATCTCCAGGAACGGGTCCGCCGGCTGGGCCCGGTCGGTCGGTGTCCGCCCTTCGCAGCGGCCGCGAGGACCGGCCCACGCCGGCGACAGCGCGACGGGCAGCGTCACGAGCACAGCGAGCGCGACAGCCAATGACCTCATGAACCCTCTCCTGGTCGAACAGGCTGAACCTCCCTCGGAGCAACGCCCGTGCCACGCCGCGCCGTCGCGTGGCACCCGCATTGCGGCCTCGCGCAACGCTCCTCCCCCCGCGAGTGGTGGACGCTGCTCGAGCGCCGGCTCCGCCGGCGCAGGTATCCTCGGGACATGCCTCCGCGTATCCCCATCGACCGCGAGGAGATCGCAGACTTCTGTCGGAAGAACCACGGCGGGCCCGGTGGGCGCCAAGAAGGAACGAGAGGCCTGCGGCGGGGGATGGGGGCGGGCCGAGTGGGCCGAGTGGCGCGGTGTGGACGGGGCGGTCGGAGGTCGATGGCAGGGATGATCGGGTCCCGAGAACCTCCCAGCCGGACCCGGAGACGCGACGCGGGCGCACGAGGGTGGAGGCCCGCCACAGGGGGTGCCGACGAGGAGAGCGCTCGATGGCGAGCGGCACACGGACCTGAGGAACTCCAGCGGCGGCTACGGAGGCGGCCGGGCCGGAGCGCGTGGTGGCGGGGGGCAAGCCCCAGGCGGACGAAGGAAGGGGTGCATTGGGGCGGGGGGTGTTCAGCTCGTCCGCGGCGTGGCGCGACCGCTCGCCCGCCTTCCGCTCACGCTCTCTGATGTCTCGCGCTCAATCTCCCCTATGCCGCGGTGCCACTGCCAAACCTGTGCCACGAGAAAGAAAAGTTGAATCCGGCGGGACCGGCTGGGACACTGAGGGCCATGCGACTGGTCACGGCACTGCTCGTCGTCGCGCTCGCG
>OBEQ011775071.1_pt1 | contig 21617 bp, 25 predicted proteins | sample 1670901 | NCBI WGS metagenome assembly OBEQ01 (sample SAMEA104232315, study PRJEB22302) | groundwater metagenome | biome: forest; feature: aquifer; material: groundwater | place: USA | collected 2011-08-07 | depth 5.4 m
CGCATTGGGTAAGTTTTATTCCAGGGTATGAAGTCAAAAAATCTATCTTTATTCAGATTAATTGAAGGTACTACGTACGAGGCCATCACGTAATGTGATTATAAAGGTGGGGAAAACCTTTAGTTTAAATGCTTACTCTCACTGTTAGCACGTTATGTTGAATTGTGTTCGCGGGCAAAAAACCTAACACCGCGCCAACGCTTGTTACCCTTAACCGCGAATAAAAGAATTAACCATGAGTTTGTTAACGTGGGTATAAATTCTCTCAACCCCAACGACGAGATTTTGGTAAAACCTGGCGAGATTATTCCCGCCGATGGCTTGGTGCTACAAGGTGTTTCCAGTGTTAATGAAGCCGTATTCACCGGCGAGCATTTGCCTGTTGATAAACAACCGCATGACACTGTTTTGGCCGGCACCATCAATCATGACCAAGCGCTGATAATTCAAGTGCAAAGTGTACGATCCGAAGCGAAGTTAAATCATATTGAGAATTTATTGCAGCAAGCTTTGGCACAAAAACCACAACTGACCCAATTGGTGGATCACCTTAGCAGCCTGTTTGTGGCCATAGTGTTATTGATCACGGTATTGGCTGGCTGGTATTGGTATCTGGCGGATGCGGCAAACGTATTGCCAATATGTTTAGCCGTGCTAGTGGCCAGTTGTCCCTGTGCACTTTCGTTGGCAACCCCTTCAGCATTGGCTGCGGCGGCGAATCATTTACAACGCATCGGTTTTTTAATTAGTCAGCCCCACGTGTTGGAAACACTAGCGCAAACGTCGACAGTTATCTTTGATAAAACAGGTACATTGACCAAAGGTAAATTATCTTTGGGACAGATAGATGCCACGGGTCCAATGACCGAGTCGGAGGGATTGGCGATCGCTCGTGCTTTGGAGATCTACTCAGAACATCCCATCGCGTTGGCCTTTACGCAAATCGAGAGTGATGCTAATACCCTAGAAACTGCCTATGAAGTGATTACCCGTCGAGGGCAAGGTTTGATAGGCAAGATTCGCGGCGAGTTCTATCGCATTGGCACTGCAGAATTTTGTCAAGAATTTTGTCAAGAAAGTACGGCACACTATGTTCCGCCACCTACTGAACACGGGCTTTGGATCGGCCTCTGCAATCAACAACAGATATTGATGTGGTTTGAACTAATCGATGAGATCAAGGTTAATGCTCGACGGTGCGTACAAGCATTTCAAGCAGCAGGCCTCAAGGTTGTTATGCTGAGCGGAGATTCTTCCGCCTATGTTGCCGAGGTTGCCAACCAATTAGGAATAGAAAAGTGGCAAGCCGGTGCCAGTGCGGAGGACAAACTGAAATATATCCATAAGCTGCAAGACGCCGGTGAAGTTGTGTTAATGGCTGGCGATGGCGTTAATGATGCGCCGGTATTAGCCGCAGCGAATATTTCGGTGGCTGTCGCCGAGGCTTGCCAATTGGCAAAATCAAAAGCAGATAGTTTGTTATTGACGGAGAATATTCTGCGGCTATTTGAGGCTTATCAGCACGCACTTTTTACGCAGCGCATTATAAAGCAGAATCTGTTCTGGGCGCTGCTTTATAATTTGACTGTGCTACCTATTGCTGCGGCAGGTTTTCTACCGCCCTATCTGGCGGCGCTGGGTATGTCGTGCAGCTCGATTTTAGTGATCAGCAATGCGCAGAGATTAACTCGCTGCAAAAAATCACCTGCTGACGCCAGGCAATCTATACAAACCGGTGTGAGGTACAGTTGATGCAATCGTTCTATATCTTTTTACCCGTTGCAATGATTTTTTGCGCCATTGCCGTGGCCTGTTATTTATGGGCAGTAGATAACGGTCAATTCGATGATCTTGATAAAGAAGCCGAACGCATTCTGTTTGAGGACGACAAAGACCCTTATGTCTGATTGGTTTGCCCTACAAGCTCAAGCAAATTATTTTACCGCGCTGATGTTGGGTGTACTTGCGAGTGGTCATTGTGTGGGGATGTGTGGTGGCTTAACAGCGGCATTGGGATTTGGCCAGCAAGAAAGCCGACGCGCTAAATTGTTAATGGTGACTGTGCAACTTGGCAGAGTCGTTTGTTATACCCTGCTTGGCGCTTTGGTCGGCCATATCAGTCAGATTGCCAGTGGCGTAACAATCGAGTCATTCACATTGATTGCGCTGCTATTACGGTTTTTAGCAGGTTTGTTACTTATTGCCATGGGATTGTATCTAACGCAGTGGTGGCTTGGCATAACTAAACTTGAGGCCGTAGGCGCAACATTGTGGCGGAAGATCTCGCCGCTGCAACGCAGATTGTTGCCCATCAAGTCATTCTCCTCAGCACTGGCAGTGGGCCTGCTGTGGGGATTTATTCCCTGTGGATTAATCTACAGTACGCTTGCATGGGCAGCGTTCGTCAATGGTGGAGAAGATACAGCGCTATTGATGTTTTTTTTCGGGCTTGGAACATTGCCTTCGTTGTTGACGCTAATTTTTGTTTCTTACCAGACTAAAACATTTTTACAGGCCAAGTTTTTTAAACAGAGAAAACTCCTGCGACAAATTGCCGGTATTGTCTTTATCGGGCTAGGTATCTGGACTGCAGCTATGGTTTTTTATCATTCTGGCCATCAACACAATCATAGTCACAAAAATTATAATCGGTATGAAACCCCAAACATATAAACTGTCGGGTCAGTTTTAATATCGATGCTGGCATTCGCTATGGCGGTTTTAATGGTGGCTTTGGTATCAATATCAATCCGATACATTGAACCACAGATCATCCAGTCGTTGCTAATTTGAAAATCAAAGCCGAGTTGCGCCGATCGCCCCATTGAGTTGTCCAAGTCCAAATCAGCATCGACGCTGCCATCCGCTAAACCGGCACTTCTCTCAAGTGCATTATTCAATTGCGGTGAAACACTTTCATCGAAAAATGCCGTGTAATTTAGGCCTATTCCAATGTAAGGTTGAAAGCGTGAACTTGGGTTCGCCAGGTAGTATTGGATACTGATGATTGGTAGAAGCTGTTTAACCTCAGCGACTGTTATATCAGTGCGAGTTATATTGGCGCTCGTTTCATTGGCGCTCGTTTCATTGACTCTCGATCCATTGGTCCGGGTGGAACCAATTACCTGGGTTGGGCGAAGCTGTTTCAACCCACTGGCACTGGCTGTTACATAAGTATCAGTGCCGGTGATTTCATGGGTAAATGGTGTGACAAATAACACTTCTACGCCGAGATCGGGCCTAATCATATACGTCATTTTTAAACCCAGTTGTGAATTCGCGTTTACTTCTGTTCCCTGTATTGTCGTGATATTTGCGACGTTTATCGTATCTAAGTCTGCAATGGGCTCAACGGTAGCGGAACCGACACGTAAAATAAAATCACCTTGCTGATGCGCCAGCGCAACATTGCCTGAGGTAATGCATGCGAAACCGATTACTGCCAACAAAAATTTATTTTTATTCATTGTTATCTCCTCTCTCCCTTGAGTAACGAAAGGAAATTTTACTTGGTTCAGCATCTATTCCTCTTGCGCTATATCAGGAATGGATGGACGGAGTGTAAAGAACAATGCTTGAGTCAGCTCAATATATTATTATTTGGTAAAAATTGATTTGGATCTATCTATTGCGTGTTTTCAAGCGAGTCGTTAGTAATTCAATTGACTGGTAAGTACGAGCTAAATAGTATCGAAACACCAGGGCAGAGTGCGAAGCAGCGCGGGAGCAATACCATGACTATTGATTATGATCCATTTTCAGATGCAGCAATGAAAGATCCTACGGAACTCTATAAGGCGCTCCGTCAAGAGGGCGGGCCGCACTATATGCCGAAATACAATGCTTGGGCGCTCGCGCGATTTGCTGACGTATGGGACGCATCAATGCAACAAGATGACGGTGTGACCTTTACCGCGGGACAGACCCCAGGCCAAGTTTTATTGGGAGAAGTGGTGCCCCGCACTTTTATGACCATGGATGCTCCCGAGCATCGTAAATGGCGCGGTCTTATCCGTCATGCTTATACACCGGAAACTATTGCACTAGATCGCGAGCGCATTCGCACTTTAACCCGAGAATTGTTGGCGCCCTTGTTGGCAAGGGGCGAGTTCGATGTCTACCGGGATTTAGCCAATCGCGTGACGACCATTAATAGCGGCTATAATTTAGGATTGCCCCGCGAAGATGCGGAAAAATGGCGCGCGCTCATCGATGGCGTAATGCATCGAGATAAGGGTCAGGTGGGAGCTTCCTCACCGCATAACCAGGCCTGTTCGGCTGAATTGTTCGGTTATCTGGCACAGCAAGTATCAGCGTTGCGCGCCCACCCGGAAACCGCTGTGCGTCACACTAAAGCCTATCTCGATGCGGAAATTGACGGCAAAAAATTAACGGATGAAGAGCTGACGTATTATTTATTTTCCCTGTTAGTTGTTGGGTCTGAAACGACACCAATGACTGTCGCTGGAACTCTCTACTATTTAGCGAAAAATCCCCAGCAAAAAGCAGAGGTGCTGGCCGATCACCGCTTGATAAAAGACGCATTTATTGAAACCGCGCGTTACGATCAGCCGACCAATATGCTGGCGCGCAAAGCGAAAAAAGATATCAAAATCGGCAATGCCGACATTAAAGCGGGGCAAGGTCTGTTGTACATCTATGCGTCGGCAAATCGTGATGCAGAGGTGTTTGAAAACCCTGATGTCTATGACATTCATCGCAAACCGGAGCGCACTTTAACCTTCGGTCATGGCGGGCACAAATGCCTGGGCATGCACCTCGGCGTGATGATGGGTGAGGTTATTCTCGAAGAAATATTATCAGCTGTGGGTGATTACCAAATCGCTGAGGAACAGTGTGAACGTCTTTATGGTGAGCACTTGTCTGGATTTGGTAAGCTGGTTATCAAATTTGATCCTTAAAAGTCGGTAGTTAAAAAAATTAATCAATTGCCGATAGTTGCAGAAAGCGCTTAACTTCTACCCCTTTCAAAAACTTACCTTTACCCACAAATTCGATGGTATAAAATGGGTAAGAAAAAATAGTGGCACTTAAGCGAAATTGTAGGGCAGACGCGATTACCTACACTGCACAATGCGTACAGGTTGCGGTGGGGATTCGCGAGATTTCTACTGCGCAGAATTGATCCGCCAGTATTTCACATGCCAGGCGGATCGGTAAATTTTAAAAGTGGATGCTTGCGCCTTTGGTGGCGATATTCGCTGCGATGCCGTATTCATCCCATAATTTTTCAGCTAATACACTCAATACTTCCGCTTCACCGTGAACTAGCCAAAACGCCGGATCAGACGTGAATGCCTTAACCCAATCTAATAATTCTCTTTGCCCAGCGTGCGCGGAGAAACCACCGAGGGTGTGAATCTTACATCTAACGGCAATCTCCTGGCCGGCAAGTTTTACCTGCTTAATACCGTCAACCAACAGCCGCCCCAAGGTTCCCCGCGCTTGATAGCCGACAAACACCACGTGATTGGCTGTGTGCCAGAGCCGATGTTTAAAGTGATGGCGAATGCGTCCGCCGGTGCACATACCGCTGCCGGCGAGGATAATGGCGCCATTTTTAATTTTGTTGATCGCCATCGACTCCTCGATACTTTCACAGATGTGCAGATTCGGTAAAAAAGCTTTGAGCCCATCACTGTGCGCCGCATTGATAATGCGGGTGTCATTCTTATCGAGGCAGTCAATTGACTGATCATAAACATCCGTCACCGCATTCGCCATAGGGCTATCCATAAACACCTGCCAGCCTTGCAGTAAACCTTGGTGATAAAGATTACCTAACCAAAACAGTAACTCCTGCGTTCGCCCGACCGCAAACACCGGAATGAGAATATTACCCTGATCCACTCGGGCCTGGGCGATAATCTCTTTCAATTCTTCAAGGGTAGTATCCAGATCGCGGTGATTTCGATTGCCGTAGGTGCCTTCCATCAGCACTATGTCACCTTGCGTCAACGCTTTGGGTGCAGGCATCAGGGACGCGCTCGGATTGCCCAGATCTCCGGAAAAAATCACCCGCTTCTCGCCCTCATCACTTTTAATAAGCAACTCCACAATCGACGATCCCAGAATATGGCCGGCGTCGTAAAAAGTCAGTGTGAGAGAATCGGTAATAGCGAAAGGCATCTCATAGTCGATGCAAACACAATTCGCCATAACCATCTCAACGTCGCTAAGGTTGTATTGAAGTTCGATCGGTGGTTTGTCCGCTCGCGCGCGGCGCCGATTTTTATATTCGAGATCTTTGCAATAGATCTTGAGGGAATCTTCCAACAGAATCTTCAATAAACTCTTGGTGCCGCCGGTGCAATAAATAGGTCCTTCAAAGCCTTCGTGAACCAGTTTAGGTAACAGCCCGGAATGATCCAAATGCGCGTGAGAAAGAATGACCGCATCGATTTGGGTAGGATTAAACTGGAAATCATCCCGTTCAATTCGCTCAACCGCGTCACCGCCTTGATGCATGCCGCAATCCAACAAGAGCCGCATCCCTCTCGTTTGCAGCATGTGACAGGAACCTGTTACCTCTTGCGCTGCGCCGATAAAGGTGAGTCTATTGGGCAGCTTGCTTTTTTCTGACATATGAAAATCCATTATTCTAATTTTTATGAAAATCTTCTGCTATGGCGCTCTTCATGTTAGTTTTTTTATAGGCAGGCGGAATATGTAGGAATCATTAACCTGGTGGCACATAAAAATAAAATAGCAAAGGCAATTCTTCGTTTTTACCTAAATAGATCACCAGACCGTAGCGATCATGTTCATAATCTTTTAAAAATTTAAACGGTTTAATTTGTTTCACGGAATTTTTTTTCGGTGCCGAAGAGGTTACCACCACCTCTTGGATCTGTCCCGTTTTAGCAGGCACTGAGATTGTCACCTCGCGTAAGTTTTCCGTTTCATTAATGGCGATCTCTTCTATTTTAGCGCCGGTTTTCTCGTCGATAGACCCTACCTTCAATTCGAGTAGGTCAGTCTTGGTCTCCAATGCTAAGGCCATTGTGCTTATTGCAAAAAGAGTTAGACCAAGTATCCATTGGATGCTGCCGCGGATTAAAGGCATAAACATGTTCAAATCTCCCAATTGCCAGTACGATAAATGGCATAGTGGCACAACCCAACAGCAGATTCCTTGAGATAAATCAGTTAATCTGTTTTTCTAGGTTTAATCGTGGGAGTTGCAGTTTATTCGGTGGGAGGAAAAAAGGGGTGGCGAACCACCCTAACTGAATATTTGATTAACTTATTTAATACGCTCCAACTTCAAGGGTAAATCATCAGCCGGTTTTGGTAAGGGAAATACCTGCATTTTCGGCATTGATGGATTGACTGTAGTGACGCGGTACATGCGCAAAAATTGATGGAGGAATAATTTAACATTCATCATCGCGAAATTCATTCCCAAACACTTATGACCGCCACCACCAAAAGGAATGAATTGGAAAGGATGGCCCTTCTGCTCTGCGCGTTCAGGAGAAAAACGTTCTGGATCAAACTTAAGTGGATTGGTCCAGAATTCAGCTGAACGCTGCGCCCACTGTGAAGCGATAAAAAGCATGGTGTTGGCTGGAACACGGTAACCACCAATGTCACATTCGCGAATGGTACGGCGAGTCATCATGCTTACCGAAGGATGCATTCTCAATCCTTCATGGAATACATTTTCTGTTATCGGCATATTTTCTAGATCTTCATAATCCAGGAATTCTTTATTTAATAACAGCGCTTCTTGGCGAATCGCGTCCTGAATATGTTGGTACTCCGGCCTTGCGATGTAACACATCACATGGTTCAACGCGCTGGTTGTGGTGTCGTGCGCGGCAAACAATAAAAAATTGAGGTGATTGCACAGATCGGTATCGGAGAAGTAGTTGCCATCTTCATCCTTGGTCTTTACCAAGATACTCATGGTGTCTTTGCCGTTACCGGCGCGGCGGAGCGGGATAAGGCGGGCAAAATAGTTGAGCATTTCACGCCGCGCTTGCATTCCCCTGTAATATTTTAAACCGGGAATTTCAAGTTTGATCAGCGCGAGCAAGCCATGTTCGGCAATATCGATAAAAAGTTTTGAAACACGTTTTGCCTCTGCCCCTTTAAAATCATCAATGCCGAGAAAAACCTGGCCCGCCATATCTAACAGCAGTTCTTTAATGCTGGGGAAAAACAGGAAGTTCGTCTTGTTTCCCCAGCTCTCGATGCCTTGCTGCAACACGGGATTCATGATTTCAATGTAGCCTTTCATGGCATCAAATTTAAACGAGTTCTGAAATACACGGCGCTGTAATTTATGCTCTTCCCAGTCGCGCATCAGCAAGCCACCGGTGTAAAAGCGCCCCAGGGTTTCAGCGTAGCCCATTTTGGTGGAGAAGTTGCGGTCTTTATCCAGATAGATTTCTTTTAGATGGTCGGGATGGGTAACTAAAAGCCCTTTTTGAAAACCGAATTGAATAGTTGAGAGATGGCCGTAGGCTCCTACACTATGTTCAATTACTTTATAAAAGTCTTTTAATATCTCCGGTGTTCTGCCGACAATCGGCCAACCAAAATCCCCGGGAATATGCTGTAAGTCAGTACAATCGGGTTGCGTTTGATAACTGAGATCCATGGTCGTTGCACTCATGATGGCGGTCCTAATATTTATTTTAACCTAATTTATTTTGTCTCTGTGATTTAGCATATGGCCTTAGAACGGCGGGCACAATATTAGCAATACCTAATTTTCTACGCGTTTTGTAGTACATCGCATTGATGCTTGATCTAGATCATTCGAATTGTTTATTTTCAGAAAGTCTCCAACAATTCCCCCTGTGAAGTTTTCTTTCCCGCTTGAAATTGGGCTTTTGTTTAATGACGCAAAGCTGATCCAAATCAACTTAAGATTAACCTGTTTAAATCATAATCCTGTTTTATCAGAATTAACTCAAATAAAGGGATGGGTCATGCATTTTTTACCAAGAAACACACTGAAAGAATTAGTTGGCAAAGTGCAGCAATATAACGACGTTGAGTCGCTCATAAGTGGCGGGGACTTAGCAGCGTTGAATGACATCATTCGAATCATTAAAAAAACACAACATAGTTTTACAGAAATACTCATTAGCTGTAGTGATGAAACTATATATTCCATCGAAGAATCAATTGAAAGAGGTTATGGCCACCGTTAATAACAATACCGATAACAACTATACCGACAATTATTGTGTAAAAGACTGAGGATAAACTGATGTATCAAAATATTTTAGTGGCGATAGATCTTTATGCTGAGAATGATGATGTCATTGCCAAGGCTATTAAGTTGCAGAAAATTACCGATGCCCGACTCGATATTATTTATGTGTCCGAGCCACCTATTTCTGCTTACCCGATTGTCGCAGGTCTTGAACATATGACCAGTGAACAGGGGATTAAAAAGGCACTTCATCCAAGAATGAGAGAACTCGAAACTAAATTCGATCTCGCCGCAGGGACTATTCAAATTGTGTTTGATGGTCGACCGGCAGATGAGATAGTGAATCGCGCAAAAGAACAGGGAGTTGATCTCATCATACTGGGCAGTCACGGTAGACATGGACTTGGCTTGTTGTTGGGGTCTACTGCCACTGGTGTTTTACACCGTGCAACCGTTGATGTGTTGGCGGTACGGGTTGGGAGTTAAACCTAAATGGCTGGTCCTAATTATGCTCTAAACAAAAAACAAAATCCCCCGTCTGTCGGCGCGAAATGCCGTTAAGTTAGGCGATTCGTACCTTCTTGTAGCCTTTTTTCTTAACTTAACGATATTGGTCGGCCGGCAGGCGGGCGATTTGCTTTTTGTTGGGGACATAATCGCAGCCAAAGCGCGAAACAATCAGCCACTAAACAAATAGAGTGATGCCATAGGCGATGCCCGCCATAATAACGGCAAAAGCGCCAACCATGATAAAAATGTTTCGCCAGATTTGTGCATCTTCTTCTCGTTGCGCTGCCGAATGTTGTTGAATTGTTTGGCTCATCTTTGTCTTCTCCTCAATTGATAAATCACATACCCATATAATAAATCCCTGGTAAAATATGTAAATTGATTTGGCTCAATAGAATATTAAGTAAAAAAATAAGAAATAAAAATTTACGCTTATCGCTGAGATCTTCTGTACTGTTGGCTGAAAGCTAGCAGTGAATTTCGTGCAGTGAAAAGATCCTATTTAAATAAGCAATCTTGACGCAGATCAACACCTTTTATATTGATCTATAGAAGAATATCAAGGTTACAACGATGACAAAAGCGCTCACCAGTACTATCTGTACCTCAAACCATAAACAGGAAAAAACATGACAAGCAGAATAATAGATAATAGACCGGGAGAAAATTTTGCCGACGTCTGCCACTATCACCTCGCTAAAACTTATTACGAGGTGTTAGTGAAAAATATTCATAACTTCAAACAACACCTCAATCTAACGCAAGAAATCGGTGTGGCGGTGACGCAGGGGGAGCATACGCAAGAATTGTTTCTTGACTCAATTCAATATTCCGACCCCAACCTGTTGATTATTATTGGCGAAGATTTTAACGGCAAACCGATAGAACTAATACAAGATGCATCGCACCTCAGCTTGACATTACTTGCCCTGCCCAGAAGATCTGTCAAAGGCTTGCTAATTGAGGCACAGGAATCTACCTAAGAATAGTGTTTGAATTGTGGTTGTGAAGGGCTCTCTCTCATCAGTGGGAGGGAGCCTTTATAGCACTCTAGGTTTAGAGTGCTGTAGATACTAACTAATATCAATCTTCTTGGTCACATCGGCTTTTTCAGCCGCTTTGGGTACGGTGAGTGTCAATGTACCATCCGTGTAGTTCGCAATAATGTCGCGCTCTGTCACGCCTTTACCTACGGTAAAACTGCGCGCATAGCTACCGGTTCTTCTTTCGCGCCGGATCACTTTGCCTGCCTTTTTCTCCTCAGATTCTTCGCTGTGGGAGGCCTCAAGCGTGAGCACACCATCCAGCAAGGTAACATGAATGTCTTCCTTTTTTACCCCAGGTAAATCGGCTTTTATCGCATATTTGTCCTCGAATTCTGCTATGTCGACATGTGGCACAAAGAGGCTGTCTGCATTTTTCGGGGCATACCGCATGGTGGGGAAAAAATTATCAAACATTGAATCAAACTCTGAAAAACTACTTCTGGGTATTAAGTTCATATTACACTCTCCATTTAAATAGACTATTAGGCTAGACATCTATACTGCTGACAACGTCCATGAAAATATAATAGTCCAACCACCATAAACGTCTTTGATCTCAATCAAAAGAACGATTGAGATTTCCTGGCAATGAAAAAATCATAATGACATTGATATAGATAACCTTCATCAAAAGGGAATGCTATTTGCCGGGATCAGGCTGCAGCGTTTAAACCAGTTTTTATTGCGCTAGATCAATACGCCAGTTTGGGGCTGCGCCTAAGCTAATCTGACAGGAATATGAAGTTCTAATAGTTGCAACAGGAGAAAACAATGAGATACAGAGATTTCGCCGGCGTGTTAATGCTGACTTTGGCAATTGTTCAGGCATCGATAAGCCGCGCGGACGTGATCACAGGGCCTAACTTGGAGATGAGCAAGGTTGGGGAGCTGATGCGAAGTATCTATCCAATGATTATTCGGCCATCGACTGAGTTAACCAAAAGTCAAGTCAGCAGCTTGAAGCAAAATGTTGCCTCGATAGCCTCTCACGTCGAAAACACCAACAAACAAAAAGCTAATCAGTCGGATACCTTCAAACTCTCTATGCAAACCATGCTTGAGCATTTGTCATCAGCTCAGAAAGCCTTAGATGAAAATAATGTACGCTATGCACAAGGCTTGCTGCGCAGCGCAACAACGCTTTGTAGCGCTTGCCATACCCAAGATGGCCGCGGGCGGATCTTTACCAAAGATACCTTGGCGGCCACCTTTAAAAATCCGTTGGATTCTGCTGACTACTATTATATGACACGCAATTACGATGAAGCAGCGGCAATTTATCAACAGTATATCGGCGAACAAAAAAATATTGTTTGGAGTGTTGATTCGATCAACGCCTTAGAGAGAACTCTCGTCATCTATCTGCAAATCCGCAGAGCCCCTATAGCGGCAGAGAAATACTTTAAATCTCTTCTGGCGGAGAAAAAATTGGATAAAAGTATCGAGATCGACGTCAATGAGTGGGTAAAGGGACTTAATGTTATGCAGCAAGATAAATTGGTTTCTTATGGCTCCGATTTCGATACGCTAAATCGCTACATGTCTAGTTACATTCTTTCCAAAGATGAAGCTGATCTATTTATGATATTAAGTGAAGAGCAGCGTGTGGTCGGCTTGTGGATCAAAGGGTTGTTGCACGATTATCTTAACGCGCAGCCCTCGCAGGAACAAATTCCGGTGGTATTGTTTTGGTTGGCCACTATCGATAGATCGCTGCAATATAGCTTGCATTATTCGCTAGCCGATCTCTATTTGAAACAGTGCATCCAGGGTTATACACAGCACCCTTATGCGAAGAAATGTTTTAACCTATATAAAGAATACACTTATTTTTCCTTTACGGGGTCGGGCGGAACAGAGTTGCCCGATTCGGTTGAGGATGAACTCTATCAATTGGAGCAGTTGTTGAATAAAAAGGGATAGATGAATGAGTTTTTTTGCGGGTAATATTTTCTTCAATCTGTGTATTCCAGGAGGCGGACCTGCACATTGCGCTGCTCCTCCTGCATTAGAGAAAATAACATGGCTGACATCTTCGGTTTTAATGCCTTTTCACCAATAGAGATAGCCGAATTTCCACCCATGAACTCTTAAATATTCTTTACTACAACTTATTCCGAACGTTTTGGTAACCCTTTTTAATCTCTTCACCGAGTAACTGAGCGGCCGCGGCAATTTCTTCTGCAGAATGCGCTGCCTCGCCCCTTAACAGTTCACCCTTATTACGTAACTCGTGCCATTTAGTCTCAACCTCCTGCCACTCGTCGCGTATTTCTGCTTTTGCTAAATGCATCTGCACATTGAGTTCGTCGCGTTCAGTTGTTAATTTTTCTATCAATTGATTATATTCTTGGTGAATCTTACTCATTTCAACTCTCTTCTCAAAAAAACTAGTCAGGTGTTATTTTTCCACAGCTTCATGCTAGTCTTTTCTCAAATTGGACGAATTGATCCAGAACATGTTTTGTGGGTAATGTTCAATAAGCATTTTCACTGTGACTAAATATTTTCTCCAAAATATCACCGATTAATGAGGATGTTTTGGGTCTGCATCACCTAGTCCATGTTGATCATTATGACCGGCACTCGCTCGATCATGGACATCTTGGTTATGCTGACCATGTCCTTTGTTCGCCCCAAGCCCGCCATGGATAATAATATGCATTAACAGGCAGGGTAATAAAATCAGCAAAGGCAACGCCGAAATAGAATATTCTCCATATTCCATCAAAAGAAAATACGCCACAATGCCGATGAGTTCCAATGCTGCCAACCCTTTCCACGTAAACCAAAATGAAGAATTATGTTTAAACATGTTTATCTCTCCTCAATATTTTTTCCACCGAGTTTTCAGAATAGCTTCATCAAATTACATTTTCCCACGCTCTCCAGACATGTTTTTTGTCTCAGATCAAATTAAAATCCTTTGGTTCCAGTAGGCCTTTTTCAGGATGAATCCATCGCAACAATGCGTCTACACCCACCAAAGTTCCGGTGGATGTATCAACGATGGGTTGATACATCATTTTAAATTCTTCGTGCACCAATGCGCGACGCAGTTCGTTAACCAAATAAACGCGATTATTAAACGGGTCCATGCTGTTGGGATCGTATAAACAGTAGTGGCTGCGGCCATTACCTTTGGCAAAATACAGGGCCATATCAGCGTTTTTTAACAAGGTATCTTCATCGATACCGCAGCGCGGATAGTCCGCTATGCCGATACTGGTGGTGACGAAAATTTCTTGCCCTGCCAGAAAAAATGGCTTGGACATCGCATCAATGATTTTCTCGGCTGCAATTTCAATATCCTCTAAGCTTGAGATATCTTCCAAGATCATAGTGAATTCATCACCACCAAGGCGCGCAACTGTGTCACTTTTGCGCGTACAACTTATGAAGCGCTTCGCCGCGGCTTTTAACAATTGATCTCCCGCATCATGTCCAAGCGAATCATTAACATCTTTAAAATGATCGAGATCGAGAAAGAGTAGCGCCATCCTGGTTTGATTTCTAATAGACCGTTGCAACGCCAACATAAGCCGATCGCGAAATAACGCACGGTTAGGTAAATCAGTGAGCGCATCATATTGTGCCAAATAGGCTAAGCGTACTTCGGTGGATTTGCGCTCCATCGCATAAAACAGTGCCCGATATAACAGGTGGCCACTGCAATGACTTTTTACCAGATAATCCTGTGCTCCCGCATGTACAGCGCGCAGAGCGACGGCTTCATCCTCAAGCCCACTCATAATGACGATGGCGGTTTTAGGGAACAAATTCTGGATTTTTTCTAAGGAGTTCAGACCGGAAGAATCGGGTAACGACAAATCAAGCAATATGGCATCATATTGCTGAGCTTCAAGGTATGTTATTGCTTCACTCAGACTGCTTGCGAGGCTTAAACTGATGCCCGTCATAGACTCAGTTTCTTGTAAGAATTCTTTCACTAAACGCACATCACCTAAATTGTCTTCGATGAGCAGTACGTTGATGTCACAGTCGAGTGTTAACATTGCCTTATCAATCCTTAAATTTTATTGCTGCCGCTGCAGATTATTCAGAATGCTATTCAATGTACTAATCAAAGTACTAATCAAAGTACTAATCAAAACGAGTAGGCAGTTTTACAATCGAAACCCAAAACTCATTAATTTTTTGCACTATCTCCGTGAAACGCTCGATAGAGATATAGCGCTACGGTTAGAGATTAGTGAACATAAAGTAGGTCGCTGGAGAAAGCGTTATGGTGAGCATGGATTTTTCGGAATAGAAAAAGAATTGCCCCGCGGGGCAAACCAGGGAGGGAAAAACAGTGTTGATCAGGCGGTGTTGCGCTCAAAAATTATTGAGGTCACCACACAGAGCAAACCCCAAGAAGCGACACATTGGTCAACCCGATCGCTGGCGAAGGATCATAAACAGCAAGCTCAGACGAGCTCGTAAAGAAATTTATATGGGATTCACTGTTCAATCCGCGACGCGATTGAACAGTGGGCATGTCCACAATGATTGCACCATCCGCCTTAGTTCGTTATTTAGTTTGTATTGTGCGCTTCACCCGGCATCGTAACTTTGTTGTGCTGATGAGTAGGGTCAACATCATCACTCGGCTCAGAGGTTTCTCGCTCTTCGTGTGATTTACCTTGCATGGTGACTTTGTTGTGTTGATGCGTAGCATTCACTTCGCTGCTGGGTTCGGTAGTTTCTCGCTCCTCATGAGTTTTGCCTTTCATGATCACTTTGTTGTGCTCATGGGTTGGTGTGACGGTTTCAGTTTCGCTTTGCGCGATCAACAAGAGATTTTGCGGCAGCACTTGACCTTCACTCGCCAATGTACCAAAGCTAATACAAACACCAAAAGCAGCGGTTAATAACAGAGATTGATTTTTCATTGAATTTTCCTTCCTTTTAATTGGCTAATAAAAACTTTCTTGTAAAAATATTTGACGAATTAAGTTAGATACTGAATTGTGCTTTTTAATTCTTGCAGGGTAAATATAGCCCCTATCTCATCAATGCATTTTGATCCACATCAAGTGACAAATGATCTCTATTAATAAATGCTTTTTCTTATACATTGCTAAATGCTTCGCGGCTCGTCACTCGAGGCTCGAACATTGCAGGCAATCTGTTGCCTGCGTACGACATTACGCAGTGCGCGGGTGATAATTGTCCCAATGCATTATCAATTACCACTCAAAAATAAACATTGAGAACGAATAATAAAAGAAGATAGTCCTCGCTTTTGGTTGCGTAGGTGTTTAACAACTGAGGTGTCTAACAACTGCGACGCCATATCGAAGCTTCGCCCAATAACATCAGGATGATATGAAATGAAAACTACACACAACTTATTACTCACTTTAATTCTTAGTACCGCCATGGCGATGCCAACCTTGGTTTTTGCGAAAGACGAAGCTAGCTCTGAAAAATCGCTTGAAACGCTGATGGTCGAAATGGCCTCAAAGCCGGAACAACACCAAGCCCTCGCGAACTATTACAAAGAAAAAGCCGCTGCGGCGCGTCAAGAGTTAGCGCAGCATCGCGCTCTTAAGCAAGCCTACGCGGGTTACAGAAAAAATGAGAAAGCAAAAGAAAGTATGCTCAAACACTGTGACCGATTGATTGGTATGGATGAAAACGCCGCCAAAGAATACGATGAACTCGCGAAAGAACATGAGCAGGCGGCCAACGCGAGTTGAATCTGACGTGTGATTCTCTCCGGTCTTTCGTGTCATTAAGGGACGTGTCGTAAACTATCGGAGAGAAAATTTATAGCTATTTCTTGTCTGGGGTATCAGCAGCTTCCTGCTGGGATGATCGCCAGGGTTGCAGCAACATACGGTGTAGCTTCAGTTCTTCTACATCGCGAAAATCCTCTAAGCCAATGGTCATAGAGATATGTCCTGCGCTCGGCTGCGCACGATAGGTTTTGAAAATATGATCCCACCATGGCAGATTAAAACCAAAGTTGCTGTTGGTTTCTTCTCGCCGAATCGAGTGATGCACCCGATGCATCTCCGGTGTCACCAGGATGCGACGCAACCAGCGATCGAAATGCGCTGGAAGCTGGACGTTGCTGTGGTTGAACAACGATGTCGCGTTGAGTAACACCTCAAAGATCAACACCGCCAACGCTGGTGCGCCCAGCAGAAAGATGACCAACAGTTTGATCGCCATGGACAACAGAATTTCCACCGGATGAAAACGTACCGCTGTCGTCACGTCAAATTCGAGATCTGCATGATGCATTCGATGTAACCGCCAAAACCAGGGAACAGCATGAAATAGCCGATGTTGGAGGTAGATGGCAAAGTCGAGTGTAACTACCGCGAGCAGCATAGACATGGCTACCGGCAGCTGCAGGATATTCAGCAGCCCCCAACCCTGTTCCTCAATCTGCAGTGCGAAACCGACGGCGGCCAAAGGAAGTAGCAGGCGCAACGTGAGGATGTCGATGAGTAAAATAAGCAGATTGTTCGTCCAGCGTAAACGGCGGCTGATATGTTGTGTGCGTCGTGGCGCAGCTCTCTCCCAGAGCGTCATGAGCGAAAAGATAACTGCGAAGAAACTGAACCGAATGGCGGGCTCGTAGCTCAATATAATGGTGGTCATGGATTCTCTCTAGGGGAAGCAAATATGGAAATATGCAGATTAGTTGATCCAAATTAAATTAAGGCAACCTCTTTTTAGGCACAATTATTACGTTCTTCGATACCTGCCTAAGAAAGGGCAATGATTATGAATCAATGCAATAGAAACTCTTTATTTGAATCAAAGGGTAAACTTCAACAATAGTTTAACCTCGAATCACTGATAAAAGAACTTTGAAATCTACTGTCATGTCGGCAAGGTAAATATTATGAGAAAATTTACGATTGTATTGCTGGGACTCACTATCACCCTTACCTCTTTATTCAGCATAGCTGGTCCTTTGGAACCCCACGCAGTAGCAACCAAGAGAGCGGCTCACGCTCAAACCAGTAGCGGCGAGTACTGCTATGTTTATAAACAAGCTACAGCTAATTTGTCAGCTAAACGCAATAGCAAAAAAATTGTTGTTGCTTGCATACCGGCAGGAAAACCTAACATGGCAAAACCCAAGCGTTATTATCGAACGAAATGAGCAACAACAAAAAATAGAGTGTTTGTATTCCCTGATATATACTTGTTACCTAACTCAATGACGTGATTTTTTAACCCTATGCCGATGTCTGAATGGCAAGTTCAATAGGTAGACAGTGAACCAGAGACGAATTGCACAAGTGTTGTTGCTGTGGCTGTTCTGTCAGCAAGCCAATGCCCTGGTAAGCGACTGGTCATTAATGGTTGCTCAGGCTCATGTCTTGGACAATCCTCATGTCATGGACAGTCACAGTGCGGCTGTTTCGATGCCATGTCATGGAGCGGATGCTTCTGCCGACCGGCACAGTCATGTTAAATCCGCTGAAAAATCTACGCCAAAAGCCCCACACTGCGCTACTGAATCCAAATGCCACTGTTGTTATGGGCATTGTCAGCAATCGCTCCTTAATGACGAGATCAGTTTGAGCGTTACACCCAAACAGCCCATAGAATTTACGCCCATTCAAATCAATTTCCCGCAATACGCGAGTTCTCCACGTTTTCGCCCACCCATCACAGCCTAAACGGGACAGGTGCGTCTGCACCAAACGCCAACCATTAATTGAAATTGTTTGTTCCTGTAGGTTGGGTGCTAACCCAACATGACTGACGAGCAGATGAGCTTCAAAGTTGGATTGGCCCCAACCTTCAAATTCATTGACGTTAATGGCGTTGGAAAGCAGATTCCGCACTAAAGTTTTAGTCATCAGCTGCATATTCAATAATTTTTAGCGATGGTAATTCGTCATGAAACACAAACCACATCATCTACTCCCGCTGTCGCGCCGCCAATTTGTCACAGGCGTGGCCGGCGGTGTGTTACTGGGCGCAAGTCTAAGGCCGCAAGACCTTTTGGCTGCAACCGATGCGCAAAATACGCCGCAGATTCTGCAAGGCACTACCTTTAACCTAACCATCGGTTACCAAGAGATAAACTTTACCGGCAAAAAGCGCTGGGCAACTGCCATCAATGGCTCAATCCCCGCACCGATTCTGCGCTGGAAAGAAGGCGATACTGTCACGCTCCGCGTAAAAAATACCTTAGCGGAAGACAGTTCGATCCACTGGCATGGCATTATCCTGCCCACTGAGATGGATGGTGTACCGCACCTCAGTTTTCACGGCATTAAACCCGGTGAAACGTTCGAGTATCGTTTTAAGGTGCAACAAAATGGCACCTATTGGTATCACAGTCACTCGGGTTTTCAAGAACAGACTGGCGTATACGGTGCGATTATTATCGACCCCAAAGAATCCGAGCCAATCAGTTACGACCGAGACTATGTCGTGTTGTTATCGGATTGGAGTGACACCAATCCTCATGAGATTTACAGCAACTTAAAAAAACTCAGCGAGTATTATAATTTTAATGCGCGAACAGCTGCGGACACGTGGCGTGATATTAAAGAAAAGGGTGTGGGACAAACCTGGAATGAGCGCAGCATGTGGAATCAGATGCGCATGAGTGACCGCGACATTTCTGACATCACCGGCTATACCTACACGTTTTTAATGAACGGCCAAACACCTGACAGCGGCTGGTTAGGACTGTTCAAACCCAACGAAAAAGTGCGATTGCGTTTTATCAATGGCGCGGCGATGACAATTTTCGATGTGCGTATTCCCGGCCTGAAAATGAAGGTGGTGGCGGCTGATGGACAAGCCATCGAACCAATTAGTGTGGACGATTTTCGCATTGGTGTGGCCGAAATCTACGACGTGATTGTCGAGCCATTGAGTGATTCCGCCTACACGGTGTTTGCTCAGGCGATTGACCGCACGGGTTATGCACGTGGGACACTGACTGCCGATCCCAGTCTGCAAAGTGAAATCCCCGCGATGGACCCCAAACCAGTGTTGGGTCATGGCGATATGGGCATGAACCATTCCATGATGGGTATGGATCATTCTATGCCTATGGACATGGATATGGATATGGATATGGATATGGATATGGGGAATATGAATAACACCACAGGGCCGCACATGGGTTCTGGTCTCGCCGGTTTTGGTAGCAGCAATAAAACCGTAACGCATCTGCCATCCGAGTATGGACCGCATGTCGATATGCATGCGGACAGCCCACAATATCGTCTCGACGACCCCGGTATCGGCTTGCGCAATCATATGAAAGATTACGGCCGGCGCGTGCTCACTTATGCGGATCTTTGCAATTTCTACCCCACCTTAGATCCCCGCGAACCCAGTCGTGAGATTGAGTTGCACCTCACCGGCAATATGAGTCGTTACATGTGGTCGATCAACGGACTTAAATTCACCGAGGCCGAACCGATTCGATTAACTTACGGCGAGCGTGTCCGCTTTACCTTGGTCAATGACACCATGATGACTCATCCGATTCATTTACACGGTATGTGGAGCGAATTGGAAACCGGTGATGCGAAATATATTCCGCGTAAACACACGGTGATCGTGCACCCTGGCAGCAAGGTTAGCTATTTGGTGACAGCGAATGCTAAAGGGCGTTGGGCGTATCATTGCCATTTGCTCTTTCATATGCTCAGCATGTCCCGTGAAGTCAGTGTGAGTTAAGGAAAAAAATATGCAACAGACAAAAACTATTTGCACTTCTCTGCTTTTATTAACCTGCTCCTCCACTGCGCTCGCCATGGGTGGTGACGATCCCATGTTGGCAAAATGGATGATTAATCAGTTGGAGTCGCGTGATGCCAACGCAGGAGCCGCCCACGGCTTGGAAGCACAAGCCTGGTTCGGCAAAGATCTCAATAAACTCTGGCTTAAAACAGAGACTGAACACCGCGACGGCGAGTTTGAAGACGTTGAACTGCAATCGCTCTACAGCAGAGCCATTGCGCCATTTTGGGACGCGCAATTCGGTTGGCGTAAAGACATCAAACCAAAGCCGGATCGAGATTGGCTGGTGGTGGGTGTGCAGGGCCTATCACCCTACTTCTTTGAGACTGAAGTTGCGTTGTTTATTGGCGACAATGGCCGCACCGCCGCGCGACTAGATGCTGAATACGATATACTGTTGACCCAGCGCCTGATATTAACACCGGAAATTGAAATTAATGTTTACGGCCAAGACGATGAAGAAGTCGATATAGGCTCAGGACTTTCCGACGTCAATGCAGGCCTGCGTTTGCGTTATGAGGTCGTACGCGAGTTTGCACCTTATATCGGGGTCGAATGGTGGAAAAAATACGGCAACACAGCAGACCTTGCCAGAGCAATCGATGTCGATACGGATGATCTCCAACTTGTGCTCGGTGTCCGTGCCTGGTTTTAGGCGAAAGTTTCAGGAGGCGCTCAACTGAACTTATATTTTCAAATCGTTAATTCTACGAGAGGAACTAATCATGAAATATAATGATTTTAAATACGAACAATTTTATCTACTAAAACGCTGCATTATTTTTCTTATCTTGCTGGCGGTATCCGAAGTTGCGGTGGCATTCAGCTTAAGCGAACCCGTAGAACGCAATGATTGGCTAATTGAATATCTTGCGCCGCCCGAGGTGGAGTTTATCAATGTCAAAATAATGCAAGCCGAGAGCGACAGCCTTTATGTCTCAGGGTATGTGCGGCGCGCATTTGAGTCAGGTCGGCATGGAGGATATGTGACTGTAGAACTGTTCGCTCCCGGCAGTTCAACCGCAGGGTTTACCAAATCGTCGCCCTATTTGCCCCTGGTAAGTCGTCATCGACAGCGCGGTGAATATTTTCGGCTTGACCTTCCCTTGATACCGGTCAAAAGC
>OBEQ012432510.1_pt1 | contig 21612 bp, 27 predicted proteins | sample 1670901 | NCBI WGS metagenome assembly OBEQ01 (sample SAMEA104232315, study PRJEB22302) | groundwater metagenome | biome: forest; feature: aquifer; material: groundwater | place: USA | collected 2011-08-07 | depth 5.4 m
CCAATTTGCCGAACTTTTTCACCTCAACCAAATCTTTTTTAGCGTAATTAATGGGAATGGCAAAGCCGATGTTTTGGGCGCCCATAATGGTGGCGGTGTTAATGCCAATCACCTTGCCTTCCATGTTGACCAAGGGCCCCCCAGAATTGCCAGGGTTGATGGCGGCGTCAGTTTGAATGAGGCCGCGTAAATTCTGCATTTGATGGTCCATGCCCCCGTAGGCTGAAATATAGCGCGACAGGCCTGATACTATACCCGCACTTAACGTGTCATTGAACTCTCCCAGCGGGTTCCCAATAGCCACCACATCTTCGCCCAGCTCAATGTTATCGGAGTCTGCAAGCTCAATATAGGGGAAATTACGGCCTTCTATTTTTAATATGGCAGTGTCATTAATTTGGTCGCGGCTTAATACTTTGGCCGGATATTTGTGTTCGGGGTCTAAAATAACGGTATATTCGGCTGAAATATCAGAAACCACATGGTTTGAAGTCATCACATAACCGTCTTTAGAAATGATAAAGCCCGAGCCGCCGCCAACCTGCGTTTTTTCTAGAATGCCTTTGCCGTCTTTATCCATCATGGGCATCATGTATTCTTTTCCGCCGTAAGGAAAGCTGTAAAAATCTTCCACTTTGGGCAGGTCTTTGGAAACCACCACGGAAATAACCGCCGGGCAGACTTTTTTAGCAATTTTGGTAATAGGAGATTGGTTTTTGAACATAATTTTTGTTAATTCAATAATTATACAAGCGTTTGCGCGTGATTGCAAATAGGTCATTTTTTTGATATCATCAATGGCATATTGCCTTCATCGTTCAATGGATAGGACGAATCTTTCCTAAAGATTAAATGTAGGTTCGATTCCTACTGAGGGCACACTTCGACTCGCCCTGGCTCGCTCAGTGTAAACACTTCCGCACTATTATTACAAGTTACTTAATCTAAAATCCCATTGATGGGCGAGGTGAAGTACCCTGAGCCTGTCGAAGGGCTTCATTATGGATTGGTTTGTTTATATAGCTAAATCAAGATTTGATCACTACTATACTGGAATTAGCAATCATCCCGAGCAAAGAATTATTGACCATAATTCTGGCGACGGGTCTCAAATGGCAAAAGATCAGGGACCATTTAAGTTAGCCTATGTCTCCCAACCATTCCCCAACAAATCCGGGGCGCGCACGAGAGAAGCGCAGATTAAAGGGTGGACAAAAGAGAAAAAGGAGAAATTAATCAGTGGTGAGTGGATATAAACAAAAGAGAGTCACCCTATGAACCAAAAAATCCTTCAACATTATAAAGAGTTCAGTATTTACACTAACCCCGGTTTGTACCAGGAAAAAATGAAAAATGATTTGCCCGATAATATTCGGGAACTCGGTCTTTTAGTTCGGAAAAACTTCATCCATCGCACAACGTTGGCTGCTGGTAATACTGGCAAAAATGCGGATTTGAGGTTTGGCGATATGACAAAAGTCCCATGGTATCGCCAACCGGAAGACGATATTCTTCCTACTGCTTCCGCGATGCTCGCCGAACTTTACCGTCGAAATATAAAGGGATTCATCGCAGACCGGGAACCGAAAGATAAATTAGTGCTAACCTGCCGCTTTGTGGCCATTATGATGGCTTGCATTCTTAAATCCAAGGGCATTCCATGTCGTGTTCGTTCTGGTAATTCACCCTCTTTTGAAGACGGCAAAAGCGATGACCACTGGATTAACCAATATTGGGATACAAAAGAAAATCGCTGGATTACCATTGATGTGGATGGCAGTTTGAGTTTAAAGAGTGATAGCTTTGATCCCTACGACATGCCCGATGGAAAGTTTGATTTTCCAGCCGATGCTTGGTTGAACATCCGAGCTGGCAAGGATGACCCGAATCGCTTTTGGAACGCAAAACCGGAAACTGGGCTGATTGTCGTGCTCTGGTCGTTGTTTTACGACTTCCATAGCCTCATGAATGACGAGGTAATCTATGTTCATACTCCAAAGATTTCAACCTACGAAGCATTTGCCAAACTTACCGAAGCAGAAAAAGATAAGATAGATAATCTTGCGCGCCTTATGCAACACCCAGATAAAAACTTTGATGAACTGCAAAAGATCTGGGAAACCGAAAAGGATTTCAGATTGCTGACAGGGGGATTGCTATAGAACCACCAATTCTTCAGAGGCCTTAAGCGTAGCCAATAATTATGAATCCAGACCTATACCTTTTTAACATTATCAACCGGCAAGTCAAAAAATCCAAAATGTTGGATCTTTCGGCCGTGTTCTGCGCTGAATATATGGGATATTTTTTACTTCTTTTTTTGGCTGTTTTTGCGCTTGCCTATAATTCTTGGCAGGCTTTTTTTGTTCCCTTGATAGTAGGGCTGATTTCCCGCTTTTTAATTACCGAAACCGTATACTTTTTTTATAAACGCAAGCGGCCAGTGGAAGTGCTGCCCATTATCGCCCTCATTAAAAAACCTAACCACCCTTCTTTTCCTTCCGGCCACGCAGCTTTCTTTTTCGGGCTTTCGCTGGCAGTATTATTTTTTAATATTCCCCTGGCTATCGCCTTTATTTGCGCCACTTTGGCTATTTCTTGGGGCCGGGTTTTTTGCGGCGTGCATTGGCCAACAGATATTTTGGGGGGCGTGGCCTCTGCAGCCCTTGCCTGTTTAATAGTGCAGCCATTCATCAGATGAAAATTTTAACCTGGAACATTTATAAAAATAATAAAGATATCGGCAAGGCGCTGGCGTTCTTAAAAAAACAGCAGGCTGATATTGTCTGCCTGCAAGAATTCCCCGCCACCCATCTTGATTTGTTGCGGGGCCTTTACGCCCACGTTGCCATGTGCGACGAAATAACCATCTACAGCAACAAATCCAAGGCTGACGTAAAGCTTTATTCGGTTACCCTTTCTAAATTTCCCATCCTCCAGCACACCATCATCGCCCACAAAAAAGGCTATGGGCATGCCCCCAAATCCAACGCCCGCCATCGTTATTTTCAGGCGGATTCGTTTTATGTGGATGTGGACACCCCGCAAGGCCCGTTCCGGGTGTTTAATGCCCATTTTAAGTGCGTGGCCGGCCCGCACCACCGCCTTTCGCAGTTTAAAGAAGTTATCGGCCACTTGGGCGTTGGGCGGCAGAATATCATTTGCGGCGATTTTAATACCTTCGGCAAACCGCTGGTGAACATGCTTTTGTGGAAATTTTTCGGGTACAAGGCCCATGAGATAAAAATCAATGAAAACAAAAATCTAGCAGCCTTGCTGAAAGTGCACGGTTTGAAAAATCCCCTCAAGCGCCAGGTTACTTTTTGGAAATTTCCGGTGCAGCTGGATTACATTCTTATTCCAGCCCATCTTGAAGTGAAATCCAAGCGCGCCTTTTCGCGGCCGTACGGATCAGACCACTTTCCGCTCTTGCTGGAAATTTAATAATAGGGAGAGGTACCGAAGCGGCCATAACGGCACCGACTCGAAATCGGATGGGGCGCAAGCCCACGAGGGTTCGAATCCCTCCCTCTCCGCCCTTGCAGTTTTTAAGTTTTATGGTAGTGTAATCCCAAACATCGAACACATTTCTCCAACAGAAAGGCTGGAAAAACATGCCCCTTGCTATGGTTTGGCGCTCCGAAAAAGTTGAAGGCGATCTTCTTGGCAAAATAATGCGATCCCTGCCGGCTATCCTTGCCAAGCACCTTGATGTGCCAGAACTCCCGCCTGCTCGCCTTGCCCCAGACGACGTCGAAGCCCGGCAATTCGGCTCACCTTACGATGTTGGCCATCACGATATTGAGGTCGTTGTGATTGCCAACAAATTTGAGGCGCGGATTGCAACCGGGCAACTCCGCGTTGACGACATCGCCCTGGAGCTTGAAGAAATGTTGCGGCCAGGCATGACGGGTTTTGTCTGGGTTCTCCTGGTGGACGGGTTCTTCCGCTCTTTCAAAAAGTAACATGTGTCGAGGCGCGCAGAGAATCTTCTCTGCGCGCTATTTTTATGCGTAAAATTTGAATTTAAGGAAAGCTAATCGGTTATCTTAGTATCCAGCTGGTTACCAGCCATGTCCAGTTTTTGATCGGCGGCGATTTCTTCTTGCAACGTTTCGTCCAGCAATTCCGCCACTTCCGTTTCACCTAGCGTCTTGGCCCAGGTAATAGCCGCCAAATATCCGGCTATTTCGTAATGCTCGGCATATTGGGCCGCCCGCGCCAGATTTGCATCCAAAGCGGCCTTTGGTTTTACATTTTTTATCACCCATTTGCCATCTTCAATAATGCCGCGGATGCCTTCCGCCTTTAATTTCTTGGGTTTTTCGCCCAGTATTTCGTGGATTTGCTCCAGCCGTGCCACCTGGTTTTTAGTTTCTTCTAAATGCCCCTCAAAGCCTTCTTTTAATTCTGGATCACTGGCAGCCTTGGCCATGGCGGGCAGAGCTTTTACCAGCTCACTTTCAATATCATAAAGCACATTGACTTTTTGTATAAAAAGTTCCCGAAGCCCCATTTCTTTATTTTTTAGCATAATTATTTATTTTAATAATATTCACTACTCATTGATGACGCAGGGTTTTAGAGAATCCTTACGCGCTTTTTATCCTTGAAATTTAGTGAAAATTAAGCTAATATCATTCCATGCCAACAAAGAAAGCTGCGGCTTCGCCAAAACCTAAAAAGACCAAAATTCCTGCCGAAAGCAAGACTGTTGAAGCCACGCCAAAAAAACCTGTTGAACCTGTCATTAAACGCCCGCCGGTGGTGGTGGTTTTGGGGCACGTGGATCACGGAAAAAGCTCCCTTTTGGAAGCTATCCGTGACTTTAAAATTACGGCTAAAGAAAGTGGCGGCATCACCCAGCATATTGGCGCTTATGAAGTTGACCAAAATGGCCACAAGATTACCTTTATTGATACTCCGGGGCACGAGGCGTTTTCGGCGATGCGCACGCGCGGGGCTTCCGTGGCTGATGTGGCGCTGTTGGTGGTTGATGCTGCCCAAAGTGTGCAACCCCAAACCAAAGAAGCCATAACCGCCATTAAAACCGCCGGCATCCCCATGATTGTGGTTTTGAATAAAATAGATTTGCCTAATGCCAATCCACGAAAAATAAAAGATGAACTTTCGCGCGCAGAGGTGTTTGTGGAAGATTTGGGCGGCACGGTGCCTTGCGTGGAAGTTTCTGCCAAAGAAAAAACCGGCATTGATGAATTGCTGGAAATTATTTTATTGGTCAGCGAATTGCAAGATCTGACTAGTGACATAAAAAGCCCGGCCGAGGCTTTGGTAATAGAGTCTCGCATGGACAGCTTGAAAGGCCCCGTGGCAACCGTTATTGTGCAAAAAGGCATCCTGCGCGCCAAAGACATTGTGGCCACCAATACCGCCATGGCTAAAGTGAAATTGTTGCAAGATTTCCAGGGCAAAACCGTGGAACAGGTAATGCCCAGCTCGCCCACCATCATTTTAGGATTTGAAAAAGTGCCGGGGGTGGGTGAGGTATTGAAAAGTTATCCTAGTGTTGAAACTGCCACTGCGGCCATTAAAACACATGGCGATAAAAAAGAAATTAATTATAGCGGCGTGGCGGAAAGTGATGGCACCAAGAAAATTGCCAATATTATTTTAAAAGGTGATGCCCAGGGTTCGCTGGAAGCCATTGATGGCATGTTAAAAACCTTGCCCGCTGACCAGGTGATTTTGCACGTTATTAAAACCGAAGTGGGTGATATTAATGAAAGTGATGCCAAGCTGGCTGAAACCACCAAGGCGATGATTATCGGGTTTCGGGTGAAAATTAATCCGGGAGTGTTGGCCTTAATGCGTAATGACACGCAAAAGAAAGTACGCATTAAAACTTTTGAAATTATTTACGAATTAATCCAGGAAGTGCGCAACGGCATGGAAAAATCACTAGATGCCGAAAACGTACGCAAAGAAGTGGGCAAACTAAAAACCATTTTGGTATTTTGGGCCGAAAAAAACCGCCAGATTGTGGGCGGGAAAATCAGCGAAGGCGAACTGAAAAAGGGGTTAAAGCTTGACGTAATGCGTGGCGCCGAAAAAGTGGGTGCGGGCAGAATTGTTAATTTACAGCGCGACAAAAAAGATATTGAAGTGCTCAAAAAAGGCGACGAAGCCGGCATTTTATTTGAAGGCAACGTGAAAATTGAGCCGGCCGATATTTTGGTGGCCTACGTGGAAGAACGGCAAAAGGGCATACTCTAATTTATGCCATCCACCCGCATAGAAAAAGTAAATTCGCTTTTAGAACACGAAATCAGCAAAATTTTGGCGGTGGATTTTGGGTTTAATGGGGCACTGGTGACGCTTACTCATGTAGACACTTCGCCTAATTTAATCCAAACCAAGGTGTTTATTTCTGTTATGCCGGAAGAAAAAACTGATCATGTGATTGGTGTTTTGAATAAAGGCGTTTACGACGTGCAAAAGAAGATCAATAAAATGGTAAACATGCGGCCGGTGCCGAAAATTGTATTCGTGCGCGATAAAGAAATTGCAGAAGCTTCACGGGTGGAAGAGTTATTAGAGAAAATAAAAGAAATTGAAAAGTAGCAAAAACGTGCTAATATAATCAAAATTGGCCTGGTAGCAAAGTAGTAATGCAAGGGACTGCAAATCCCTTATACGTGGGTGCGATTCCCGCCCAGGCCTCCAGTTGTAGTTTGCGCCCAGATGGTGGAATGGTATACACAGGGGACTTAAAATCCCCCGAGAGTAATCTCATGTGGGTTCGACTCCCGCTCTGGGCACACTATTTTTATAGTAAAAGGTCGATTAAATATAAATAGCAAAAAATATATGGCAAATGAAATGCGTTCAATGGTGCGGCTTATTCCGCTTTGGATTGTGCTGGTTGCATTACTGGCCCTGACATTTTTCTCGCTGGCACACTTGGCTTCATCGGTGGTAAAAACCACTTCCCCCGCCCCCGAAATGGGCTTGGCAAAAACAGACCCTTATGGCGCAGGCGCGGGCATGGGTTATAACGGCGGTTACAACAATTATTGCTTAACGATGCCGGTTTACCCCACCCTTTCCAGCACCATGATGCCTGGCACCGTGATGACCAAAGAGGACAAGGATGCGATGGCAAAATATGAACAGGAAATGAAGCGGTATAATGACGAATACACCGCCGCTTGCAAAGCAGAACAGGAAAAACAGGAAAAAGCCAAAAATAAGGGCCTTAATTCCGCCTGGTTTGGAGCGATTGCGGTTTACACGATTCTTTCACTGTTTGGCATTTTCGCCACTGCGCTGGCATTATTAATCATTAGAAGGAGTGAAATAGAAGGATAATGGTTAGCAACAAAAAACCGTCCTGAGTTTATCGAAGGACGGTTTTTTGTTTTAACTTTCTACGATTTCAATCGTGGCTGTTTTCCTTCCAAATTTCATAGCCTCGGTTCTTGCCTTTTCTCCGCCTGGGATGTAAACGTCAAATCGGTTTTCGCTATCAAAGTGGGTTGGGCTTCCCCTATCTTCCACCCTGAAGATGATATTAGGATATAAATCCGGAATCATCACCAGAGTTCCCAGCGGCAAGAAGTTATTAGCCAAAACTCCTTCTCCTGGCTTTATGGTGGTTAAGTCAAATCCAGAAGCGGTTTTGTTTGGCGTATCGTCCGTTTGGTCTGGGGTATTGGTATACGCCGTCAGTTTTCCCTTAAACTTTTTAACCACCTCGTAATGCGTTTTATCCAATTTGCAAACCGTAAGATGGCCATTATGAACCAGGGTGGCTTTTGCCTCATTTTTGGTGTTATTTAAATCGGCGTGGGTGGTGTTTGGGGCAACAATGGCATAGAGGGCGATTCCAACAATAAAGCCCACAACAATAGATCTAATCAATAAAGATTTATTCATAAATTAGGCTTAATAGTATAAAATCCACTAAAAAATGCCCTTTCTTGAGCATGTCTTAATATTAGCATATTCAAGCACCTTTGTCAATAGCTATCCCACATTTATCCACAGGTGTCAAATAAGTAAAAATGCAGCAAAAAAGCTCCTATTTTAGGAGCTTTTTTGCTGCAAAATCAGAGGATGTTTTCGAGAATCAACGTATTGTCATGGTGTTACCGGAAATAAGATTTCCGCTTGCGTTATTGCCGATTACTCCGCCCAAACCAGTAACGCCGGAAGATCCGCCGAAAGTTCCGTAGACCGTTGAACCAATAACGGCCGAAGGACTTACATCACCAACCACTCTCAACACCAATGTTTGATTGGCAGTAAGCGGTGTATTAACAGAAGGAAAGTTCATGCCGGCAGTGGTAACACTTTGAGTAGTGCCAAATTGCACACCACTCACGTCGTCGTAGAGGCGCAGAGTGGAAATATTTTTGTAGCCGTTTGGCGACGGTAACAGTGACGTGGCGAAGCTACTCAAGGTACCGTCGCAATTCGAAGTTGCGTTGAATTTCACCAGAGTCACCCCACTTTGACCGGGACTTATATTTTGCGCCGCAGGAGTTGTCGGGGCAATAGAGACCGTTAGTACGCACGACTGAGCTACTGGCATTGGTGAAAATGTTGCCGTGATGGAATGTGGGGATGCCACACTTACAAATGTGTAAGTTGTAACGGCGCCTTGACTTACACCGTCCACAATAACATCTACAACTTTATATCCTGTTGCTGGGAAAATGTTATAGGTTTGACTGTTCCCACTGTAAATTGACGCCGTGCCAGGGGCAATTGTGCCGTTTGGGGCTTGCGTTACCGTAATCGTATAGTACGGCATTACCGGGGAAAACCTTGCGGTGATTGAATATGCTGATGTAACACCTGAGAATGTGTAAGTTTGCTGGGCTAACATGTTGCCGCCCTGATCTACGCCATCCAGAATAACACCTGCAACTTGATATCCTGGTGCTGCAGTAAGCGTAAATATTTGATTACCTCCACTTGTAACTGAAGTCGTTCCAGGAGAAATGGTGCCGTTTGGGGCTTGCGTTACCGTAATCGTATATGATATGGTTGACGGCGGCGGAGTTGAGACGGGTTCCGTTTCGCATTTGCCGTCATATTCTTTAATCCGCTTATATTCATTTTTGGCATTACTATTTCCATTATCCGTACTCAATACGTCTTCGCAATAATGGACTATTTCTGCATTGCACAGTTTGGTGTTTTCCTTTTCCTCTCCTTGACGATTAGATTTGTTTTTAACGCATACAGAAAACTCCTTTTTCCCTGTTGCCGTATCCAGTTTTTCTTTTTTGACACCGCCGCTGACAGCGGCCTGCAAATTACTTGCGGTTTCTTTTTCGAAACACGGCCGATTTGCATCAGAAGAACATCCCTGGACAATACTTTGTGGTCTCTCGCTGTTTAAAAAAAGAGTGGCAATCGCTCCTAACACAACAACCCCGAACATAATATATAAAATTTTTGATTTCATAACTTTATTGTATAACAGAAACTATAATAAAGTTATCCACAACCCTAATACGATTAAGAAACTTCAGGCAAAAGTTTTATTGTGCGGGATTTGCAACAACGTTGGCACCTATTGGCTGACTACCAACGACCGTTTCTTTATCCCAACTTTATCGCTTGAAGCGGCGAAAATCAATCATCAGAATCTATCGTAAACTTTATCGACACCCCGAAACATTTTTGCAATAAAAGCGTCTATCGAATCTTGATTTTTTGCATAAAGCCAATTAATTCCCATGCCCACCAATACTCCCAAAACCATCCCTCCGATAATATCACTCGGCCAATGAACTCCTACAAAGACTCTAGCAATACCCATGATGATAGAGCATGCGAAAAAGAATGCACCCAATCCCCTATTAAAACGATATATTACTGCACTTAATGCAAAAAAGAAAATGGCGTGGCCTGAAGGAAATGACTGGAAGTTATCAGAAGTAATGGTAAATATAAGTTTGTGTGCGTAAGGTAAGACCATATACGGTCTTGGCCTTAGATAAAATAACAGAATAATGGTTTTAACCACAAATCTTGCGATAAGACCTGCGACCAAGCCAAGCAATGCCATTGCCCTGTTTTTTGCGGTGTTCCCCTTCGGCCAAAACAAAACAAGCAATAAGTATATTGCCAGTATGTATGCCAGATAATCTGCAAAAAATATTCCCAGACTATCTATATTTTTTGAATGATTGGCGAAACCATTGATGAAGTTAAAAACTTGAAGGTCAAATACGTTCATTCTTCTTTTCCTTAAAGACGTATAATATATGGCATGAATATTAACATTCCGATAACGATAGAACCGATAGCTGATAACAATACCGCACCAGCAGAAAAATCTTTGATAATTCTCACCCTTGGATGGTGGTCAGGGTGAAGCACGTCTAAAAACTTTTCAATTTGAGAATTAATTAATTCAAGGCTTAAAATTACTAAAATCATAAGAAGTAGGATTGATTTTTCAATGGGATTGAGTCCGAGAATTATCATCAATTCAATAACAATTATTGCTATGAAACATTGGATTCTAAAATTTCGCTCTTCCTTGAAGGCAGATGTTAATCCCAATATAGCAATCTTCAAACTTTTCGGAAGTGTATTATTCTTGTGATTCACCATATTCTAATAATATTGTTTATGAAGAAATTTCTTTAGTAACCGCATCCTTCTTGGTCATCGTAAGATAAATCACTGTGATTAAAATTGCACCAAGGAAAATTACGCTCGTTATTGTCGTGCCTAAGCCAAGCCCCCCATCAGTACGGGCTTGTGATAGGTAGTCCCCAATAGAAGCACCAAGTGGACGAGTTAAAATATAGGCCAGCCAGAAGCCCAAAACTGCGTTTGGTGACTGCATTTTATGTTCTGCGTGTAAAACGCCCTTAATAACGTAGTGAGCAATGGTAATAAGTGCAATTACGCCCGCAAATAAGAATATAGAATTTAAATATCCAACATCAAAGCGCTCCGCAACCAAGTCGCCCGAAGCTGTTCCTAAGGCAAAGGTGAAAAGAATCGCCAGCCAGTAAAATGCTTCTCGTTTAGCAGTATAAATCGAATGGATAGACAATGATTTTTCGCTTGCATACCAGGTGATAAAGGTAACTATCAATGCTATGCCGAAAATAACAGTAGTTGTTATTAAAGAGACGCCAAAATTATCGGTGAGGTTGTCGGTAATAAGTGTTCCAACCACACTAATCAAGACCACGGCAAGCCAATAAATGCCTGGCAGATATTTTCTATATTTAAATTGAAAGAAAAGGACGATGGCCAACAAGATACCCATCACCACGCTTGTCCCTGTTAAACCAAGATTCAGGCTTGTATTAAGAAAATCTGCCGCAGTTTCTCCTACGGTAGTACATAATATTTTGATAATCCAAAAATAAAGAGTTATTTCCGGTACTTTTCTGGCCATCTTCATGGCGTTATCTTTGGTAAATATATTCATGGATAAATTATAACACTAAACAAGCACCCTAAAAAGAGTGCTTGTTTGATTAATTATTAAAACTAATCGGCGATTTCTTGGTCTTGACCGCTGTCAGGTTTTCCATTATCCCCCTCCGTAACATTTTTATCGTCTTGTGTTTCTTTATCCTGATCGATAGTGGTTTGAGTTTGAACAGTAGCGCCGCTTACCTGGTCGTCATTTGTTTCCAAATCTTGACCATTTTGGTCTTTTAAGTCGGCAGTTTGGTTTTGTGTGATAGTTGACACTGATGTGGTTGCGGGTGTTTGTTGCTTAATCATATCTGCGTGAATAATCCCAGCCAACGCTCCAACTACACCGACAGAGATAGCAATAGCTGAAACTAATAATTGTTTATTTTTCATAATTGTAATTAGTATTATTAATCGTTAATAAACCTTGCCGACCCTCTACTAACTACTACGCAGGAAAAATTATTTTCTTTCAACTTTATTAGGTTATGTCGTCATAATAAGGGATAGTTTCGTTAAGAAAATGCTGCATCTGTTCGCCGACATCAAATGAATGAAGTGCTATTCCCAATAAAATGCTTAAAACAAGCACTGCACCGATTATTTTCACCGTTGCATGGCGATAACCGAATTTTGTGTGAACCACCGCATATTTACAAATGCCAATCAGTACCACCAAAGTTACCAGCCAAAAATAAGGTATAGACAGTAAAATACCTTCAATCATGCCTTGATCCAAAGATACCATTGTGGTTGCATCGTGGTCTAAGAATAGGAAGATAATGATTGAAACAGCAATCCCGCCAAGAATAATGGACAAAACCGCAAACAGCCATAATACCCAACGCTTTAAAAGAAATTGCCATTTAGGTTTTGGCTTGATATTGTGTTCTTTAATTTCTGCTACAATTTTTTCTGATAAATTATTGTCCATACTATAATTTTTTATTAAACAATATATTTTTCAACCTTTTTTTGCCCCTATTAATTAAAGTTCCCACTGTTCCAATAGGTAGTTTTAAAATATCAGATATTTCAATATAGTTTTTTTCTTCAAGAAAGTGAAGTACTAATACGTCACGATATTTTTGTTCTATTTCCAAAAGAGCTTTGCCTAAAATATCTGCGTTCAGTTTTTCATTTAAAGATTTAACAAAATCCGTTGCATCAGCAATATTTTCAATTAAATTCTGCCCCTCTTGGGTTGTTACAAAAGACGGACGTACGCTTTTTTTACGAAAAAAACTAATGGTTTCGTTATGAGCAATGCGATAAATCCATGATGAGAATTTCAGACTGCTGTCGTATTCGTTCAGGTTAATATAGACTTTGATGAATATTTCTTGGAGTAGGTCGTTGATATCATCATTTTCTCTGCAACCCAAGCGCTTAATATAACGACTTAGTGGTAGTTGGTAAGATTGAATTATATCTGCAAAATTGTCTGCATTTTTAAGAGTTTTTTCAACCAGTTCAATATCCCTATCTTTTATTTTGTCATTTTGTTTTTGCATATCAATGCTATATTATACTCTTTCCGAACGCAAACAAAAAATCGCCCAAAAGGCGATTTTTCTTTTCTAAAATTCGGTGAGCGGGCTAGTAGATGCTATTAGAACCTATTGGCAGACTACTAACGAGGCTTTCTTTATACCAAATCTATCATTGGAAGAGGCAAAAATCAATTAAACTATCTACCCCACTTGCCCACTCACCATTGTTTTTTATAACTTCAATCACTTATTATTAGCTAATTTTTATATTTTAATCTTTCTGAACTGCAACAACCCCGATTTTACCACTACCCAATAAAAATCCTGTATATTTTTCCAATACTGGAACTTCTATTGGCAATGAAATTTCGGGTTTAGTAAAAGCAATGATTGTTCTAAAATCCTTTTTGCTTAATCGTTCTTTATCAGCACACATATCAATATTGCCAGACAAAATAACTTTTTCCATATTCAAACAAATATCAAAAACAGCTTTACTAAATACCTCCATATTTTTAATCAAAATAACTCGCTCCTTTAAATCGGGGAGTATTTTTATCGCTTCATTAAACAGTAGCTCATTACCACTCTCCAAAATAATTACTTGGTTATTCTTTGCTTTTTCCAATTCTTCAACAGAAGTAACAAAAGTAACTTTTGAGTGGTCTTTGCCAACCTGCTGTAAAAAATTATCCTTTGCCATCGGATAGGCGGTTAGAAATAGAACTTTAGAGCCATTTAAAAATAAATTTACCACCAAAGTTATACTGAAATGCGAGCCCCCTGTTTTATCGGCATACGTAATTAAACACGGCAAATCGTCTTCAGTAAAATTTAGTGTTTGCTTGTTGAGAAAAATTTTATCCGCCATAAGTTTTATTTATTTTTTGTAGTTTTCTAATGATAATTCAACATTCTTAAAAAGTGGCTTGGGTAAATCATTCAAATCATATTTTATAGATGAATTAGCTTACTGCTTTTATAATAGATAAAAACTTTTGAATTCTGGGGTGTTTGGGATTTTGTAAAATTTCTTTGCCACCTGTTTCTATAATTTCTCCTTCATCAAGAAACACCACATTATCACTGGCATTTTCAGCAAAATTTAATAAATGCGTAACTATCAATATGCCCATTCCCCTTTCTTTCAATTTTAGCAGGTAATTTAATACAGCACTAATTTGTTCTACATCAAGGGATGAAGTAATCTCATCCAATAATAGGTATTTTGGTTTTAATGCTAACGCTCTCGCAATGGCAGCCCTCTGACGTTGTCCTACTGACACTTGATTGGGATGCCTGTCTATAAATTCTTTCATCTGCAAGACATCAATCAACTCTTCAATGTAATTTTTATCAACCTTACCTTTTAATGGTAAAAGGATATTTTGGCGTAATGTTAAATGAGGCCAGAGAAATAATTGTTGAAATACTACTGATATTTTAGGCCAAACATTATTGATTTCTTTATCTCTTGGAAATTGAAAATTTTGGCTATCCAAAATAACACTTCCCAAATCTGGTAAATCAAGCATAGATAAAACCCGAAGAAGCGTTGTTTTACCTGCTCCACTCGGGCCAATTAAAGAAGTTATCTTTCCAGGTTCTATGACAATATCAATTCCTTTGAGAATTTCTTGACCTTGGTATTTTTTAGTTAGAGTTTTCCCTATTAACATTTTATTGTTCTGATATATCCCTAGTAAATTTATATTTTAACCATATTGCAAGACCGTTTAATGGCAGGCAAACAATTAAAAAGAAAATCGCCATAGCAGTGTAAATTTCTACGGGTTTGTAAATCAAAGAATTTATCCTTTGGGCAACTCTAAATATTTCTTCAACTGAAATTAAACTGGCGAATATAGAAAGTTGCAACATCATTACCTGTAAACTCAATATTGAGGGAATGACCTGTCTTAAAATAATTGGGAATTCTATTGTTATAAATGTTTCCTTTTTTGAGAGTCCGCAAACTTTAGCAGCTAAATTGTATTGGGTTGGAAAATTATCAAGAGCAGACCTTACTATTTCTGAAACCCCAAAAATATTTACAATAGCTAGTGCGAAAGACGCAGTGTAAAATGGGTTAATGGCAATTTCTAGCATTGCCTGGAGTGGGTAATGTAACCAAAATAACAAAACTAAAATAGGAATTCCCGAGAGAATAAATGCGATTATTCTTGTAGGAATCCCTATTTCAGAACGATATTTTGAACTTAAATACCCCAAGAGAGTTCCGATAACTATGCCAGACAACCAAATTACAAGACATAATTTTAATGTAACTAGAAGTCCCAAGAACAGACCTTCTTTATAGGTAAAAATTATGTCAAATACCGACATAAATTATTTTGTTGGAATTGAGTAGGGTGCGGCAACACGATAATAAGCCCCTGGATATATCTTTTCATAATGACTAATTATGCTCTCGGCATATCCATTGTTCAGTAATTCGGTAATAGCATTATTAAATGCTGATATTAAAGCAAACTCTCCCTTTTTAACTACCACACTATTACCATACACTATTACTGGTTTTGCCAACGATACATCTTTTATTTTTCCAGGATTATTTTTCATATAGAGATTTGCCAGAACAGGCTCTGAAAAAGTCATATCTGCCTTGCCATCAGCTACGTTAAGCAGTAGCTGTGAAGCATCTGATGACAGGGGTAGTTGGACTGTCTTTGCATTTGGGAATTGATTTACAGCAATAGTTTGTGAACTTTGGCCATCAATCGTAGCAATCGTATATTGCTTATCATTTGCAATTTTATAATTATTATCAAACCTAGCATCATCCGCTCTTACATAAGCGTCAACTGGATTATAAAAAACGGGCACGGAAAGCTCTGCAACTCTACCCCTTGCTGAAGTTGAGTAAAACCCCGAACCAACCATATCACAACGACCTGAATTTAATGCCTCTGCCATATCGCCCCGACTAATTTCAGCGTTCCAATCTACCTTTAAACTCATACTTTCAGCTGCCTTATTTACCATATCAAAGAAAACACCAGAAAATTTACCAGTATTGGGGTCTTTAACGAAATACGGTGCATAAGCAGCATAACAAACCCTTATCGTGCCAGATTTTATTACCTTATCGTAAACGGTGCTATTTTGATTTTGAGGCTTTGTAGCGGCAAATTTTACTGTTACAAAAGCCACTATAATCGTTAGAACGATTAACCCTAATACTTTTAACCAAACTGCTTTTTGATTATCCATATCTTTAGATTTTGAGCGTCTGCCAAAAACGCTTATTACTTTTTTCTTAACTTTATATCGTCAAATAACACTTGAAGTTTAGAACTTGTATCAACCCTATAATCCCTATTGTGGTTTAGGTCTTTTAATTTTTCTGGGAGTGATGAAATTTGACCAGCAACATACTCCCTTATTGCTACCCAATCTGGAAGTGGATGAGCTAATTCCCCTTTTTCCATTACTTTTTTCAAAAGAGGTTCTCCTAATTTTTCATCTTCCAACCCTACAACATCGTGGCTCATTTTACCGTCTTTGAAAACACGAAAAACCTGTTTCTTCCCTGGATAGCTTTCTTTTCCAGGTGTCAGTTTAGCAGTATATAAAACAGAATTATTATCACGAAGCTCTGCTAATTTATAAACAACGTCTAACTTTGGAGAATCGTTTACCGTCATCAGTTCTTCAATAGAGGTTATAGTATTTGCTTTCAGTCCAGCTTTAGCAAATTTTTCAATAACATATTCTGTCATTCCTCCTGCTACGGTAATACGGGTATCTATAACTCCCTCCTCTGCAAATCTTTTCCTGGCGTAATTAACTAACTTTGTCCTATCTCCGCTATCAATATAAATGGAAGCTAATTTATGTCCTTCCGCCTGGAGTTCTTTTGCAACCGTAATAGCATTTTCAATGCCCTGTTTAGCATCATAGGTATCAATCAAAAAACCAGTATTATCTGGATACATTTTAGCCAAAGCCCTAAATGCCTCCAATTCACTTGGAAAAGAAGTTACGAAAAGATGCTGGGCGTTAATCCAAAAAGCATCTACTGGCAAATTATATTTCATATTAAAACTCGGTGTCGCTGGAGCAGCAATTCCGCAAAGTTCAGCTGCCCTTGTTGCCTTGAAAGATGACTCCAGTGAATGTCCTCGCAGTGGCCCTGTGGCAACAGTAAATTTTCCGTGAGCCGAAATTTTTAGCCTAGCAGCTTTGCTAAAAAAGATAGTGTTAGACAGTGCGGCTGTTATAATCCACTGTTCTATCAAAGCAGCTTCCACTATAGGGGCTGTTATCCTAATGATGGGTTCGTAGCCGAAAAATACCGTTCCCTCTGGCATAGCCCAAATATCTCCACTGAAACGAAAGTTTTTAAGATATGCCGCACATTTTTCAGTAACTAATTTTTTATCCCGAAGATATTTTATCTGTTCATCGGAAAACCTCATCTTTTTTATTTGCGTAACTATTTCTTCCAGCCCCCCTGCAATTAAAAAGTTCCTGTGAATTGGAAGATTACGCACCAATAAATCAAAAGTAGCGTGCTTTTCGGCCATACCATTCTCAATCCAAACAGACGCCAAAGCCCAAGTATAAGAAACTTGTATTAGCGGTATATCTTCTTCTGAAAAAAGATGATTTTTTGGAATATTTGTATTCATTTTTTAAAAAGTTATATTTATATTCCTTCGCCTTGCTCAAATTCTTCGCCTTTTTTTAAAAATCCCCTAACTGAATGATTATCTAACCACGTTTTTTCATCTTCCGATACTTCATTTTCTAATGATTTTTGAAAATAATCTTCTATAATTCTTGAAACCTCTTGCACTGCTTCGTCTATATTTTCATCGTATACGCCAACGTGATACATATGCTCAAACCAGTGCAACATTTTAGGGTCTTGTTTAGATAAAAATCTCATTAAATCCATATGTTTACCAGATGGGTCTACGATAACAATCGGTTTTTCGGGCAACTTTGCCACACCTTTTGCAACAAGGAGTTCGTTTACTGCTTTATCAGAAAGAGCACTAATAAGTTCGTTTATTGTGCCACCCCCTCCTGATAAAACTACAGACGCCTGATTTTCTTTTATCAAATCGGCAATACGTTCTGAAAGCGTTTCTTTGTCAATTACTTCTGCGTGTTTTGTGTTTTTGGTCAAAGACTCTTTTCCAACTGCAATGCCTTTAGGTTTTAAATCATCTCTACCTAGTTCTTGAGCTGTAATATCAGCCCCTCTTGATGCGGCCTCCATTACCCCAGAATTAAAACCGCCTGTTATTATGGGATGACCCTCTCTTGCCATTGATTGACCCAGTCTTTCAGCTATTTGCATAGCTGTTTTATCGGAAAGTGTTTTTTCCGAACCCGTCCCAAAAAAGGCGACAGTATACTTTGCTCTTTCTTGTTCGTAAGCACTTTCTTGATTATCACTTCGTTCCCCTGGTAGCATAGTTTTTACGCTTATATTTAAGGTATTTTAATTATCTAACTATACCAAAAAAGGATTTAAAAAGCTATTACCCCACTCCCTAATTCACTATAATTGGCATATTTTTGATTATCTGCTATACTAATAATGGGTGCACAGTAATGACAATAATGCCATTAACTAACGCCCATTATAGTAATTAAGCCTACAATATGACTATAAGTTCAGTTGAAAATAGCCTATTAAAGCTCGGCATATCTGTTTTTTCAGTAAGTGAATTTAGTCAGATATTCAAAATTGACCCTTCTTCAGCAAGGTCATTTTTGGTTAGAAATTCAAAAAAAGAAGGTTCTCATATTCTCAAACTTAAGAGGGGTATTTACTTCTTTTCACTTAATCCAGTGAGCGAATTAGAGATTGCTAACAAGCTTTATCAGCCATCGTATGTCTCATTTGAAACTGCTCTATCGTATTATAATATCATCCCAGAAACAGTATACGCCATCACTTCTGCTACCACAAAAAGGAGTAAAGAAATTACGGCTCAAGAAAAAGCTTTTAGATATTATAAGATTAAAAAGAGCCTTTATTTTGGTTATCGTCCACAAAAATTTAATAACAAAATTATCATAATGGCAGAGGCAGAAAAAGCTTTATTGGATTATGTGTATCTTCTTTCTTTGAAAAAAGGGGTCTTTAATTCAAGGATAGATTTGAGTAGGGTAAACAATCAAAAGTTAGGAAACTATGTAAGGCATTTTAAAAAGGCAATTACAAAGAATAAGGCATTTATTTCTTTGATTAGCCAAATCTATAAACCATTATGATTACCAAACAATTTATTACAGAGCTTGCTACAAAGTTTCAGACCACCGAATTTAACATTTCAAGGGAGTATTGCCAACATTTATTTCTTTCTTATTTCTATAAAAAACCAAAGAGTGATAAGGTTCTTTTTAAAGGTGGCACTGCTTTGAGAATTATTTTCAAAAGTCCGAGGTTTTCAGAAGACCTTGATTTTTCGGCTATCAACGCAGGCACAATTACCGTTCCAGAAATCAATGAACTCATTGATAGCACCATAGTGGATATTAAAAATGAAGGTATTGAGTGCGAGAAAGTCTTAAATCCTGGCACACAAGGCGAAACTACTGGAGGTTATTTTGCTATTATAAAAATGAAGATGCTGGAATTTGACTCTGAAATACGGTTACAGATTTCTTTCCGCTCACCCAGTGAAGCAATAAGTAATACCAACTTAATACAGAATGAATTTATCCCTGCGTATGTAATGGTTTATCTGACAGAAGCCATCTTAATTAGGGAAAAAGTAGAAGCATTGTTAGACAGGTCAAAGCCCCGTGATTTCTTTGATTTATACTTTATTTTACGAAGCAGTGAATTGGTAAAATTTATCCCAAAAATTCCTGATTTGAAAAATAAAATCATTACCGTTATGAACCAAGAGAAGGGCTTTGAAAATGAATTGAAGCTCTTTTTACCAGTAAGTCATCAGATGCTTATAAAAGATTTCCGAGAGCGACTTCAAAGAGAAATAGAAACTCATATTTCTTAATAGCAACAGAAAGGAGCTTACGGCTCTTTTTTGTTTGTAGAAAAGTAGAAATATGGTAGAAACAAGATAAAATTACAATAAAAATTATATTATGGTGAGAGAAAAAATTAGCAATAAAAACCTTTTTGTTGCAGAAGAATTACTGAAAATTTGCGAACAAAAACCATATCTTGTTAGGGGCAATGAAATAACAATTACAGAAGAAGATATTTTTGAAATACCCAAAGAAGAAATCATAGAATCACTAAAACGACTTGAAAATAGGGGGTTGGTTAGTTTTACTGATGAGACTGATAAATATGACGATAACTACCGTAAATATATCGTCCTTGATTTTCAAAAAGACAAACTGGCTGAATTTATAGAAATCGCAAAAGATAGGTTCTATAAAATAACGAAAACATATAAGAAAAAGGAGGAATTAAATCAAGTTATTGAAGCACTTGCCTCAATTTTGAGTTTAGGATTATCAGAAATACCAGTTGAAATCACAAAAGTAAAAGAAGAACATAAAGATATTTTTTGGTGGATTGCAGATTATTCGGGGATGTTAAAAATAATCTATGAAAACATACCCGACCCCAAAAATCCTGCTACCGCCCATACCCAATATGTAATAGAAGCTCCTACAAAATTCGTTATTACTGACATTAAAGAAATAAAAAGACTGGAAAAGGAAATTCGCCAATTAGTGATTATGTCCCAGACCGATAAAATTAAGTTATTCTTGGAAAAAAGTAAGGGGCTGGATTGGAAATGTCCCAAATGCAAACGTTGGCTTGAGATAAAACTTGAAGATGAAAAACAGATAGCAGGATTTTTAAATGATTTCTATATCCACAAATTTAAGGTTTGCTATGATTGTAGAAAAAGAAATTACTTTACCATCAACCCAAAGGGCGAAATTAAGTTCTCAACCACACGAAGAAAGACATTGACTGAAATTAAAAACGGGGAAGAGGAGCAGAAAAATAAAGATTTTAACAAAGCCGTAAAGATGTCTAATAAATTAAGAAAGCAGCTTGAAGATAATAAAAAACGGGAGCAAAAACTTGACAAAGCAGGGTAGATAAAATATATTGTAATTAAAGTTCTTAAAATCAATGAAATCTCTTATTTACGGGCTTACCTGTATAGGTTTGACGTGATGCGAGACTTGTCTGAAATTTTTAGGTAATCTACCCGTATGGGTAGCTAAAGAAGCCAGGACAATGAATAACAGTTTTTTATAAACTGGTGTTTATTGTTTTGGCTTTTTCTGTTTTTACAGGAGCTTACAATATGAAACCAGCAGCAAATAAACTGTTGGTTTTTTTATTGGTTTTTTGGACACTAATTACAAAATTATATGGCTAAAAAATTACCAAAAAATCAATTAAGTGAAGATAGAAATTATCTAACATCTGATTTGGGTGCAGCCGCATCGCTTATCACAAAAGGATTTAAACTAATTTCGTTAGAAAAATCCAACCCTCGCAAGGTTCAATTTATATTTCAAGAAACAGCAGACATTAAAAAGGTCATTGAGGAATACTGGTCTAATAAGCTTGAGCTGGAAGCTCGTGCCGCCGTCCACGTAGGGTAGTGGCCCGCCCCGGCTGTCCCTCATCCAGTAGTTGGCGTTCTTCAGGTGCGTGAACTTCACGCTTGTCTCGACGTCCTTTAGCACATAGGCCCCCGAGCCAAGAGGATCG